>ERZ808246.54-NODE-54-length-97711-cov-16.829104_pt1 | contig 97711 bp, 67 predicted proteins | sample MGYA00521083_ERZ808246 | MGnify/ENA primary metagenome ERZ808246 (study PRJEB31516, sample SAMN03275577) | gut metagenome | biome: mammalia-associated habitat; material: feces | host: Papio cynocephalus | place: Kenya | collected 2012-07-07 ... | reverse complement strand
TCGCCGCCGTTCTTCGGGGAGTCCGGATGTCATTCGACGTCCGGACTCCTTTTTTGTTTTATCACTCAATTACAACAGTTTTATGCACAGCGGTCTTCATAGATACTGAAGAATTTTTTACCTTTGCATTTTGAATTTTGCAATTTGATTTGAGTGTGTCGGACTGCTTGTGATCCGGCTATTTTAGGTGAAAGTGAAAAAGATATTAAAGACAATACTTCTTGTTTCATCCGTCTTGGTGGCCATTTGTTGCTCAAGACGTGTTGACAGTGCGGACCGTACCCTTGCCTACGTCAATTCTCTTCTGGTTGATTCCCTTTCGGAATTAAGAGCATTGTCCGAAATCAATGGTAAATCCTCCGGGGCGATTGTCCTTGTCGGCGATCCGGCCGGATGTCTGCGTCTTAGTGAGTGGATGTTGCTATGCGATGAGTTCGACAATATCGATGCAAAAAGATCAAGTGACGGATTGCCGGATTTTTCCGGTGAGACCATCGTTTCTGTGCTTAACTTTGTGGACACCGCCTATCAGTCTCTTGCTGCCACGAAAGATGGACAGGTCGCTTTACGTGAGTTGACTATTCGAAACTCGCTTGCTTCTCTCCGAATCCGTCCACGTTGCAAGATCCTTTTGATTTGTAATCCTGTTCTTTCTGAATATGGCGGCAGCGATGTCCGTGATCTTTTTGAAAGAGTCGGATGTAATGTTCCGGTGATATATTCGTCAGACACTACAGTTTCATTGTCTGATGTCTGCTTCTTGACAATGAGGAAAATGAATATGTTCACTCACAACATTTCCTATCCTTCCGCAAGTCTGTTCATGACAATCAGGGATTCCATTGACTCAAGGGAGTCCGTTGTCCCGTTCGTTGACAGTCTTGTTCCAGCCTCATTCCCTGACACTGTCGGGGTTCTGGCTCCAAACACTTATTATTCCTATGTCGTACAAAATCAGTATTAGTCCAGAAGAAATAGAGAGGTTGGAGCCTTCGAGCTTCCCAGGTAAAATTAAGGTTGTTGACAACCAGGGCTTTGAGTTTCTCAAGGCTATCAGTTATCTTAGGCGGCAGAAGGTGATTGGTTTTGACACGGAATCACGTCCTTGCTTCTCGGCGGATCAGCCTCATTACGGTGTTTCGCTGTTGCAGCTTTCAGGTAAGGAGAAGGCGTTCCTGTTCAGGGTCAAGTTGATGGGGGGCATCCCTAAGTCATTGCGCAAGATTCTGGCGAGCAAGGAGATTATCAAGGTCGGTGCCGCTGTCACTGACGATGTACGCGGCCTTAAGAAGCATCATGACTTCGAACCGAAAGCCTTCGTCGATCTCCAGAAGATGGTCTGGGAATATGGCATCAAGGATAAGAGTGTCAAGAAAATGGCTGCGATAATCCTGGGAGTGAGGATCTCCAAGACCCAGCAGCTTTCCAACTGGGAGGCGGATGTTCTTTCGGATTCTCAGCAGGCCTATGCCGCGACAGACGCTTGGATCTGCCGTGAGATGTATTTCAAGCTGATGGCGTCGGAAAAGAATCCTTTGACTCCGGAGCAGATGCTTCCTAATCCTCCAAAACATATAGAGAATGACAAAGATAATATTAAAGAAAGGTAGGGAGGACTCTCTTTTGAGATTCCATCCTTGGGTTTTTTCCGGAGCTATTGCTCAGATAGTAGGTGAGCCGACTGAGGGAGACATCGTCGGCGTGTTCTCCCAGAACGGCGATTTTCTGGCTTATGGGCATTATCAGGTAGGCTCGATTGCCGTACGTGTTCTTAGTTTTGCCGGCGAGGACGTCCTTTCGCCCGACTTTTGGAGGAATATGATCGCCCGAGCCCTCAAGGTACGAGTGGCGGCAGGACTGGCCGCTACGGTCCCTGAACCGTCATCTCCGTCCCCTGAGCTTGTCGAAGCATCGGTCCCTGAGCATGTCGAAGGGCCGGCTCCCACCAACTGCTACCGTCTAGTTCACGGAGAAGGAGATGGCCTCCCTGGCCTCATAATAGATTACTATGACGGTGTCTGCGTCATGCAGGCCCATTCCGTCGGCATGTTCCGAGCTAAGGGAGCAATCTGTGAAGCATTGAAATCAGTCTTCGGCCCATCTCTTAAAGCCATTTATGACAAGAGCTCCGGAACCGCACCTTTCAAGGCAGGCCTTGATTTGGTTGACGGCTACCTCTACCGTTCGGAAAACTTCTCCGATGATGAGCAGGTTGTCTTGGAGAACGGCCACAAGTTTTTTGTGAACTGGACAGAAGGCCAGAAGACTGGCTTCTTTTTGGACCAAAGGGAAAACCGTGCTCTTGTGGGGAAATATTCCAAAGGCCGCAATGTCTTGAATTTGTTCTGCTACACTGGAGGATTCTCCGTCTATGCTCTTGGCGCCGGTGCCGTGCACGTTGATTCTGTCGACAGTTCCCGCAAGGCTGTTGACATGGTGGAAAGGAATATTTCGTTGAACGGTTTTGAGGCTTTCCGGCACACTGGCTACTGCGCTGATGCCATCGAGTTTCTGCGCAATGTCCCGGAGGACAAGTACGATCTGATGATTGTTGACCCACCGGCTTTTGCCAAGCACAGAGGAGCCTTGAACAATGCGCTCAGGGCCTATCAAAGGTTGAATGCCGCCGCAATCTCTAAAGTTGCTCCGGGGGGATTAATCTTTACATTTAGTTGTTCTCAAGTTGTCGATAAAGAGGCTTTTGCCTTGGCGGTGTTCTCAGCTGCCGCACAGACTGGACGCAGCGTGAGAATCCTTGACCGCCTGAATCAGCCGGCAGATCATGCCGTCAACATCTACCACCCGGAAGGCGAGTATCTCAAAGGCCTGCTTCTCTACGTGGAGTAGGCTTGTGGGAACTTTTCAATTTCATGAATATTGCTGAGTTGGTGATCTGGCAGGCGGCGAAGATGCCATAGGCCACGGAAAGTCCGCTGAAGCCCCAGATGTAGAACTCGGCAAGAATCCACACCGCGAGTATGCCGCCACAGACCAGGCTGCTCAAGGCGTCATATTCATTGTGCTTGTGAATAAGGTAGATTGAGATCATGTTTGGGATTCCGTTCACGGCCATCAGCGCGAATGCCGAGCAGATGAAATTCCCGAACATGAATGACAGGAAAGGAAACGCTTCCCTTAGCTGTGGCAGCAGCGGGTCCATCTGAAAAGTCACTCCGCTTGGATCGTAAACCATCATTCCGAACCCGACCACAGCACCAATGGCGATGAAATACGCCCAGAACAACTGGATGCCACGTACAATTTTAGTTTTCATCTCTTATCCGTATAATTTTCTACTGCAAAGTTACAGCGAATATGTCAACTGTCAGCGATGTGACTGTGGACAAGACTATTGCGTAATTTATTGAATGCCAAGAATATAAACAATATTGCCGTGGACAAAAACAGCGGAGGGCCTGATGGACTCTCCGCTGGTTTCTTATATTACCTGACGTGGCAGGCGGGCGAATCATTAATACTTGTTGAGTGGGCGTCCGGCTGTCATGTTGTGAACCTTGTGCTTGACTGTGTCAAGAACCTTGGCATATTCATCGGCACCTTCGGTTGTGACTCCGTTGACGACATCAGCGTACTTGGCCACAGCGGTGAGTACCGTGTCGATGAGTTCGACGATGTCGACCATGTCCTTCTCCACAAATCCGCGTGAGGTGATGGCAGGTGTGCCGATCCTGACACCGGATGTCTTGAACGGAGAGCGGGTGTCGAACGGAACCATGTTCTTGTTGAGTGTGATCTCCGCCTTCTCAAGTTCTTTCTCGGCCATCCTTCCGGTCACCTCAGGGAACTTGGTCCTGAGGTCGATCAGCATGAGGTGGTTGTCTGTTCCTCCGGAAACTACCTTGTAGCCTCTGGCGACGAACTCCTCTGCCATCTTCTTGGCGTTGGCCATCACCTGCTTCTGATAGTCAACATATTCAGGCTGCATGGCTTCATAGAAAGCGACGGCCTTGGCGGCGATAACATGCTCAAGAGGACCGCCCTGCACTCCCGGGAACACGCTTGAATTGAGAATCGCGCTCATCTTCTTGATCTCGCCCTTAGGAGTCTTGAGTCCCCAAGGATTGTCGAAGTCCTTACCCATCAAGATGATGCCTCCGCGAGGGCCGCGAAGTGTCTTGTGGGTTGTCGATGTCACGATGTGGGCGTATTTCACAGGGTTCTTTAACAATCCGGCGGCGATGAGTCCGGCTGTGTGGGCCATGTCAATCCAAAGGAGGGCTCCGACCTCGTCGGCGATGGCTCGCATCCTTTCATAGTCCCATTCACGGGAATATGCGGACGCACCTCCGATGATGAGTTTCGGCTTGCATTCTCTGGCGATGCTCTCCATCTTGTCGTAGTCGATCATGCCAGTGGCCTCGTCAAGTCCGTAAGGCACAGCGTGATAGAGGATCCCGGAAGCGTTCACCGGTGAGCCGTGGGTCAGGTGGCCTCCCTGCGAGAGGTCAAGTCCCATGAATGTGTCGCCAGGTTTGAGGCACGCCATGATGACCGCCATGTTGGCCTGGGCGCCGGAGTGTGGCTGAACGTTGGCATATTCAGCGTCATAGATCTTGCAGAGGCGGTCGATCGCAAGCTGCTCGATCTGGTCAACGATCTGACAGCCACCATAATACCTCTTGCCAGGGTAGCCTTCAGCGTACTTGTTGGTGCAGATGGATCCCATCGCCTCCAGCACGTAATCGCTTACGTAGTTTTCTGATGCAATCAATTCGAGTCCGGAAGACTGCCTTTCCTTTTCATTTCTGATCAGATCAAAAATCTGAAGATCCTGTTTCATAAATTCTGTAGTTAAGATTACTCGTCCAAAATGGGCCGAGAGTTCGCAAAGATAAGATTAAAAAACGATTTTTACTATATTTGCAACCATAATTGCATATTATGGTGAAAGACAGAAAGCTGTTGAGCATAGAGATGGGAAGGGTGTCACCCCGGGAGTATAAGGAACTTCCTCAGATCGGGGTGGTTGTGGTGCTGGACAACATCCGCAGCGCGCACAATGTTGGGTCGGCGTTCCGTACGTGCGACTCCTTCAAGATAGATAAACTTTGGCTTTGCGGAATATGCGCTGTGCCGCCTTCCGCCGAGATTCACAAGTCGGCTCTTGGGGCGGAGGACAGTGTGCCTTGGGAACATTCGGACAGCACGCTGGATGTAGTGGAACGTATGCGTTCAGAGGGTTACACGATTGTGAGTGTCGAGCAAACGGTCAATTCGGTCAGTCTGGAGACTTTCTCGCCGGAATTTGATAAATGTAAGAAGTATGCCTTGATCTTCGGCAACGAGGTCGACGGGGTTGACCAGAGGGTTGTGGACGCTTCCGACATGACATTGGAGATCCCGCAGTTCGGCACCAAGCATTCGCTCAATGTCTCTGTCTCCGTCGGGGTGATCCTCTGGCATTTCACGCTTGGAAGGTTGAAGTCAGTTTTCCAGCCAAGTGAGGAACTCTTCCACCCTGGAGCGGCTGACGGTAAGGTCGGGGGCGGGACCAAGGTTTGAGGAAAGGTGAACCTTGGGAGTGACACGCAGTCTTCCTCCCAGAAGCTTGGTCACACATTCCACGGCATCTTTTGCGAATATACAGCTTCGCGAAATCCTGAAAAATTTTTCAGGATCAAGGTCGGTGATGATGGCATCCATAGTGGAATCCACAATGTAAACCGCACCGCTGTGCGTCACGACGTGATTGTTCTTGTCCTCTGAATAGAAAAATGCGATTTCATCGGCTTTCACCGGCACGATCCTGTCGTTGAACTGCACCAGATAACGCTCCTTGTACTCATGGCCGGAATCCTTCCGTGAGATCGCTCCCAGAATCTTCTCGACATCCAACTCCCCGGAGGAGAACTGCCTGCATCTTTCCACGGCCCTCTTCAGGGCAGAGGCGTCAATCGGCTTGAGAAGGTAGTCGATCGAGCCTGCCTCGAACGCCTTGATGGCATAGCTGTCGTAGGCTGTAGTCATCACAACACGAGGCTTCACATCCACTTGACGGAAAATTTCAAAACATTCACCGTCAGAAAGTTCGACATCCATGAATATCAAGTCCGCCTCACTGGGCCTTTCCTTGAGCCGGGCGACTGACTCGCTCAACGACGAGCATTCCCCGACGATCTCGACATCCGGGAAATTGGTCTCCAACATCTTTTCAAGGCTCCTGCGAGCCATCATCTCATCTTCTATAATAAGGACTTTCATAATAGAGGTAGCTTGACTGTGTAGAACTCGTCCGTGCGGATGATCTCGATCCCCTTGCCGGAACGTTCCTTGTACTGTTGACGTATGTAGTTGAGTCCCAGTCCGCTGGACTGAGCCTCGGTGATTTTCGGGATAAGGTTGTTGGTCACTGTCACGGTCTGTCCGTCAGAGACCACTCTGACATTCAGAGGATTGGACGGGGACACCGCGTTGTGCTTGGTGGCATTCTCGATCAGTAGCTGAACGGAGCATGGAACCACGTGCCTGGACATGTCCTCGGACGGAATGCTGACTTCAACATTGAACCCTTCCTGGAACCTTACCTTCAGCAAATCCCGGTACATCTCGACGTAGGTCATCTCGTCCCGCAGCGTCACGACGCTTTCTTCCTCGTTACGAAGCATGTAGCGGTATATTCCCGCCAATTTATGAATATACTCGCTCGCCTCCTTGTCCTGCCCGTCCAGCACGAGGGCGTCCAGAATATTCAAAGAATTGAAGAGAAAGTGCGGGTTGACCTGCTGCTTGAGGTTAAGGTACTGGAACTTGGCCAAGTCGGCACGATCCTTCTCCTTCTCTGCGTTGCGGCGAGCGGTGATGGCATATTCAATCATGTAGATCACTGAATATATCATCATCTCCGCGATGAAGGCCACCAGCAGAAGCTCAAGGAAACTTTTCGCTGAGAAGGGCATGTAGAAGTGAAAAGGCAGTCCGGAACCCACCAAGGTTGCGGAAATCGCTGAGATTCCGGTCAGAAATGATGCCGTGGTGATCACGTGTCCGGCGGTCGATTTCTTTCCGGATAAGTCTTTTGTCTGTTCCACGAAGAGTATGGTCAGACAGACCATCACCAGCAGGATGAAGGAGTTGTCCACAAACGCCGTGACTGCCTTGAGCACCGAGCCTCCTTCGAAGAGGGTTGAACTGAACAAGTAGATTATTATCCTGACTATCAGGATCATGGCGACAGCTATCGCAAGCCACGATATTTCTATGTTACGTATTTTCGACTCGCTCTCGTGTCTGGCGAAACGCCTCATGAACAGCACAAGTCCCCATCCCATAGCCTCGGTTGTCGTGAATGTCGCGATGGCGGGGGAGAGCAGCGGATGGTTGATGAATATCCCCACGAGGGCGGCGATCCCGTTGCCGAGGACGTAGCCGAGAATGTTGGCGATGATTATGACGATGGAGGAAAACTCCACGCTCTGCCGGTACCTCAGGCAGAGGATGACGGTCAGGATAATGGTGAGGGTCGTGAGCGCCAGCTCATCACCGAAGTGGCACATCCTGCACAGCACGGCCGTCGCCACGTGGAGCAGCGCGAAACAATGGATTATGGAGGACGTCTTCAGTGTCATAAATCTGTTAGGCAAAGCAGTTCTTGACAGTCATCTGCCATGCTGGTCAACTGTGTCGCAATTTAGGAAAAATATCGTTCATTTCGTCATTAAAACCTTACAATTCGTCACTTTTTTCTCGCCGTTCGTCTTTCCTATAATAATTAATCTGCGCATTTAGCCTATATTTACCGCTGAATGACACTGGAATTAGTACCATAGACAATGCAATCTAAAAGCAAACTTACATTCTGGGAGATGTGGAATCTCAGCTTCGGGTTCTTCGGCGTGCAGATAGCCTACGCCCTTCAGAGCGCGAACATAAGCAGGATATTCGCCACCCTCGGCGCCGATCCGCACCAGCTGAGCTTCTTCTGGATCCTTCCTCCTCTGATGGGGATGATAGTCCAACCGCTCATCGGCAAGTGGTCCGACAGAACCTGGTGCAGGATGGGACGCAGGAAGCCTTACCTTCTGATCGGGGCGCTGATCTCGGTCCTCGTGATGATCTTCCTTCCTAACGCAGGAAGTCTGAGTTTCTCCTCAAGACTGATTCTCGGACTCAACGGAGCGATGTGGTTCGGACTGTTCTCTCTCATATTCCTGGACACTTCGATCAATGTCGCTATGCAGCCGTTCAAGATGATGGTCGGAGACATGGTAAGTGAGGAGCAGAAGGCACAGGCATATTCAATCCAGTCGCTGCTGTGCAACGCTGGTAGTCTGGTAGGGTACCTTTTCCCTATTTTCTTCACTTGGATCGGCATCGCCAACATCGCTCCCAAGGGACAGGTTCCACCGTCCGTGATCTGGAGCTTCTGGTGCGGCGCCGCGATCCTCATCGTCTGCGTACTTTACACTTTTCTGAAAGTCAAGGAGATGAATCCTCAGGAATATGCTGAATTCCATTCCATCGATCCTAAACGTCAGGCTGAGGAGGCGAAAGATAACCCGGGACTCATCAAGCTGCTGTTCCACGCTCCGAGGACATTCTGGACAGTAGGGCTCGTGCAGTTCTTCTGCTGGGCCGCTTTCATGTACATGTGGACCTATTCAAACGGAGCGATCGCCGCGAATTGCTGGAACGCCACCGACACCGCCTCCGAAGGCTATCAGGCCGCAGGCAACTGGGTCGGGGTTGTCTTCGCCGTTCAGGCTGTCGGTTCTATTTTATGGGCTATCGTGCTCCCTAAGTTCCGTTCATTGAAACTGGCCTATGTGGTGAGCCTCCTGATTGGAGCGGTAGGATTCATATCGGTCGCTTTCGTGCACAACCAGTACCTCCTCTGCGTGTCGTATTTTCTTATCGGAACCGCCTGGGCCGCGATGCTCGCCCTTCCGTTCACACTGCTGACCAATTCTTTGGATGGCGAACACATGGGAAGTTATTTAGGACTGTTCAACTGCACCATCTGCCTTCCTCAGATTGTCGCCGCCGCTTTGGGAGGCACTTTGCTGAAGGCTCTTGGGGGAGTTCAGGCCAACATGCTCATCGTGGCCGGGGTTTTACTCGTTCTTGGGGCTCTGAGCGTCCGTCTCACGACAGTGAAGAAATAACCTAATTAAGATAACATTATATTATTAAATGCGCAGTTTAACAAATCAAACATTCCAAATGAAAAGGATTATAGCTGCTGTGGCGACCTTGCTGCTTTGCTTGGTCGGCACAACCGTATCCGCTCAGAGCGGGTATCAGGTGAAAGGAGTTGTAGTCGACGCCGCCGGTCCGGTCATCGGAGCCACTGTCATGGAACAGGGCACCTCGACCGGAACATCAACAGGTGTTGACGGAGACTACATCCTTAACGTTTCTGGCCCGGATGCCACTGTCGTCATCAGTTGCATCGGCTACACAACACAGTCTTTCAAGGCATCCGCTGTTCCCGCAAAGGTTGTCCTTGTCACTGACACAGAGTTTCTTGACGATGTTGTTGTGATCGGTTACGGTACCGTCAAGAAGAGTGACATGACCGGCTCGATCTCCTCAGTGAAAGCCGACCAACTCAACAAAGGTATGGTGACATCACCTTCCGACCTGCTTCAGGGCAAGTCAGCCGGTGTGGTTGTCACGATGGGTGACGGTGCCCCTGGCTCCGCCAGCACCATCAGAATCCGTGGCGGTTCCTCTTTGAAGGCCAACAACAACCCTCTCGTTGTGGTCGATGGTCTGCCTCTTTCCGAGACAAGCATCAGCGGAGTTTCCGACGCCCTTTCATCGATCAACCCTAATGACATCGAGAGCTTCACCGTCCTTAAGGATGCCTCCGCCACCGCCATTTTCGGTTCAAGGGCTTCCAACGGTGTCATCATGATCACCACCAAGAAGGGCTCCAAGGGTGCCGAAGGCATCCACGTGAGCGCTGACCTCACCGCTTCCGTAAGCCAGAACGCCAAATATGTGGACGTCCTGACCGGTGACGAGATGCGTGACCTCATGAAATGGTTCATTGGTGACGGAGGTGCTGCTTATGCGGCTCTCGGCAAGGAGAACACAGACTGGCAGAAAGAGATCTACCAGCTTGGCAACACCATTGACGGCAACGTGGCCGTCTCAGGAAGAGTGGGCAAGAGCGACCTGTTCCGCATGCCTTACCGTGTGTCCCTCGGCTACCACAACCAGGATGGTACCCTCAAGACCTCCAACCTTACCCGTGAGACAATCGCGGTCAACCTCAACCCGACCCTTTTTGACGACCATCTTCAGATCAACCTCAACGGAAAACTGATGAACATGGACAACAGGTTCGCCAACCAAGATGCGATCGGCGGGGCTGTCCGCATGGACCCTACCCAACCTGTCTATGACGAGAACGGCTTGAACGGCTACTATTGGTGGAATTACGGCAAGGGTACACCGACCATCGACAACTGCAACACGATGGCTCAGCTGAACCCTGTCGCCCTTCTGAATAACAAGGTTGACAAGTCCAACGCCAAGCGTTTCATCGGCAACGCCCAGTTCAACTACAAGGTTCATGGATTCGAGGATCTCAGCCTCAACCTCAACCTCGGTCTCGACTGGTCCAAGTCAGACGGAACCGTTGATGTCGCTCCAGGCACTGAAATGTCATTCCACAACACTCAGGAGTCCGGCTCCGGCTATCACAACAACTACACTCAGACAAAGCGTGACCAGACCCTTGAGTTCTACGCCCAGTACGACAAGACTCTCGGCAAGCACTCTTTCAACGCGATGGCCGGTTACTCATGGCAGCATTTCTACAACTCGACTTTCAACGAGAAGTACAAGGCTGACGGAACCCTCCCTACGGATTCAGACTACTATCTGAGCACCCCTAACGTCTTCAAGACAGAGTACTATCTCGTCTCTTTCTTCGGACGTGTGAACTATTCATTCAATGACCGCCTTCTGGTGACCGCCACCCTGCGTAACGATGGTACCTCACGTTTCGCCAACAACAAGTGGGGCCTATTCCCTTCAGTGGCCGTAAGCTACAACTTCGCCAAAGAGAAGTTCATCGCGAACAGTGATGTCGTTTCCGCTTTGAAACTCAGACTCAGCTGGGGACAGACAGGACAGCAGGATCTCCAGTCCGGTGACTATCCTACGCTGTCATCCTACAAGTACAACACGAACCAGTCGATGTTCGTCTTCGGCAACAAGACGATCACCCCGATCACTCCGCTCGGCTACAACGCCGACCTCAAGTGGGAGACCACCACGACCTACAACGTAGGAGTGGACTACGGTTTCCTCCACGACAGGATCTTCGGTAGCGTGGATGTCTACAAGCGTGACACCAAGGATCTTCTGAACCGTACCCCTGTGGCTGCCGGCGCCAACCTTTCCAACTATCTGAACGCCAACATCGGAGACCTTACCAATAAGGGTGTCGAGTTCGAGATCAACGCCATCCCTGTACAGACAAGGGACTGGAGCTGGACTCTCGGCTTCAACGCCACTTTCAATGAGACAAAGATCACAAAACTGACTACCGATGACGAGCGTGATGACTATTACGGAATCGAGACCGGTGACATCTCCGGAGGTACCGGAAACAAAATCCAGGTCCACCAGACAGGTCACGCCCCCAACTCGTTCTTTGTTTACAAGCAGGTCTATGACACTGACGGCAACCCTATCGAAGGCCTCTATGCCGATCTGAACAACGATGGCAAGATTGATGACAACGACAAGTACTGCTTCCACAAGGCAGCTCCGGATTGGACATTCGGCTTCAACACCCAGCTGGCCTACAAGCAGTGGACTCTCGCGGTGAGCGCGCACTCCAACATTGGCAACTATGTCTATAACAACATCGCTTCCAACGGAGACCTCCTTACCGACCTTTGGGCCAACAACTTCGTGAACAACCGTTACTCAACAGCGAAGGAGCATAATTTCTCATCATTCGCCCAGTACTGGTCTGACATCTACATCGAGAACGCCTCGTTCCTGAAGATTGACAACATCACTCTCAGCCGCTCATTCAACTTCGGCCAGAAGAATCCGATGTCGTTCAATGTCTTCGCCACGGTGCAGAATGTCGCCACTTTCACCAAGTATGGCGGAATCGATCCTGAGATTTTCTCCGGAATCGACAACAACATGTATCCGAGACCTCGTACTTACATCCTTGGTGTAAAGTTCAACTTCTAATGCGTCATAAATCATGAAAAAGATAATCAAATATACAGCGATCGCCCTTGCGGCGACGATGCTCACCGGTGCGGTGACTTCCTGCGTCGGGGATCTTGATGTCAAGCCTATTGATCCGAACCTTGAGCTTCCGGAGGATGTTCTCAACAGTCAGGATGCCTTCACCGCGCTTCTTGCGAAGTGCTATCAGGGACTTTCCTGCTCATCTTCAACTGGGCCTAGCGGTGATCCCGACATCGAGGGTGTTGATGGTGGCTATGGCCAGTACATGAGGGCCCTGTTCTACATGGAGGAGCTTCCTACCGATGTGACGACCTGCTGCTGGAACGATGGCAACCTCTATGATATTCACAACCTCAATTGGAACGCCTCTAATGAATATGTCCTTTCAATGTACTACCGTATCTATTTCCAGATAGGCCTTTGCAACGAGTTCATCCGCCGCTCCAATGCCAGTGACATCAGTGGCTACACCTTGAAGAACGCCTACATCGCCGAGGCGCGCGCATTGAGGCTTTTCAGTTATTATCACGCGATCGACATGTTCGGCAACGTGCCTTTCGCCACTGAGACTCAATCTGTCGGCTCTACCGGAGCTGAGCAGATTTCCCGCGCCGACCTCTTCGACTGGATGGTTGACGAGTGCAACGAACTGCTTGACGGCAGCGACCTTGCCGAGCCAAGAAAAAATGAATATGGCCGCTGCGACAAAGGTCTGGTTCAGATGATCCTTGCCAAGCTTTACCTCAATGCCGAGGTCTGGAAGGGCACTGCCATGTATGACAAGGCCGCTGAGGTTTGCGAGAAGATAATCAGTGAATATCCTCTCCACACCACCAGCCACGGTGAGTACAGCGCTTGGCAGGAACTCTTTATGGCCGACAACCATCTCTGGACAGCAAACACAACCTACAACGGTGACGAGATCATCTTCGTCGTTGAGCAGGATGGAATACTTGTTCAGTCATACGGCGCTACCAACTTCCTCGTGTTCGGTAGTACAGGCGGCAAGATGGACGCTGCTGCCATCGGAATTTCCTCCGGTTGGGGTGGTCTTTCAATGACAGGTGCGTTCACCAGTAAGTTTGAGGACGGAGACCTTCGCGCGACATTCTACAAGGGTGAGGAGTTCGACCAGTACATTGATGCTCTTCGTCGTGAGTCTGATAGTTGGTCAAATGGCTGGAAGTCAATGAAGTTCTTGAATGTGAACCACGATGGCAGCAAGGCTCAGGCCGATGGTTTCGTGGACACGGACTGGCCTGTGTTCCGCAGTGCGGACGCTTACCTGATGTACGCCGAGTGCGCAGCCAGAGGAGCCGCCGACAAGGCGAAGGGGCAAAAGTACCTTGACGATGTACGCGCCAGGGCCGGTGTGGGCAGCATCGGACTCACGGAAGACAACATCATCGACGAGCGTGGACGCGAGCTCTACTACGAAGGCTTCCGCCGTCAGGATCTCATCAGGTTCGGTCGCTTCACATCTGACAAGTACCTTTGGGAGTTCAAGGGTGGTGTCCAGGCCGGAAAGGCGGTTGACGAGCACTTCAACCTGTATCCTATCACATCCGGTGAGCTGAACGCTAATGGTAATCTTAAACAGAACCCTGGATATTAATAGATTATGAAAAAGTTATTTTACACGATAATCGCATTTGCGGGAATCCTTGCGGCTTCCTGCACGACGGATGCGGACAAGATTGTCTTCGATCCGTCATCCTCTGTGGCCCCGGAATTGGGAACATTGCCCGGAACCACCCTCGCCTCTGATGGCGCTGACCTGACATTCGAGTTTACCCAGCCGACCTACAACATCGATGCTGCGAAACTCTATACTCTTTACATTTCTGATTCACAGGATTTCACAAAGCAGGAGAAACTTGCTGCCACCGTGAGCGGCACGACCGTCACTGTCAAGCAGTCAAGCCTTAACTCCGCTATCCTCAATCTGGGCGGTGTGGCTGACGCTGAGTTCACGGTCTATCTCAGGCTTGATTCCTGGGTGGCCAACAACAAGAACGTTGCTGTCGAGACATCTTTGACACGGTCCAACGTGATCTCCGCCAAATTCGTCCCTTACAACCAGCTGATCCTTGACAAGGATGTCTATGACCACGTTTGGGTTCAGGGTGACTACTGCGGCTGGAACCACGACAAGAGCCAGTTCCTCTACAACTACAGCAAGGACGGCAAGACTTTCACAGGTGTCGTTGACTTCGGTGAGAAGGCTTCTGGCGGAATCAAGTTCACCAGTGCCGCCAACTGGGACGAAGGCAACTGGGGTTCAGAGGCTCAGGCGGAGGAAGCCGAGGCCAAGAGCATCCAGCTCGTCAATGGCGCTGGTTCTCAGAACATCATCTGCTACAGCAAGCGTTTCTACGGATTCACTCTTGACAAGAACTCTCTTGTCTTGACCAAGGACTGGGGCGCCGATGTCATCGGAATCGTCGGTGGATTCAACGACTGGGGCAACACTGGCCTGCCGGACACCGAGATGAACTACAACGCTGATTATGTGCGCTTCTGGGCTGATGTGGATTTCGCATCCGACACAGAGATCAAATTCCGCGCTGACGGCAAATGGGACTACAATTGGGGCAAGGATTGTGGTGGTGATAATCTCCCTGTCAGCGCCGGTAAGTACCGTATCTATCTCGATCTCAACAAGAAGACCGTAGAGCTCAGCACTTCAATGTACGGAAAGGATGAGCCAAGCGCCAGCGGCAACGAGCCTGAGCCGGAGAAACCTGCCGTTTGGTCTCTCTGCGGAACAATCGGCGGGGACGACTGGAAGGCGGATGTGGACATGACCAACATCGAAGGTGAGGTATGGATCGCCAGAAGCGTGAGCCTGACCGCCAGTGATGAGTTCAAACTTCGTTTCGGTCACGATCCCGACTGGAAGGAGGCCGCCGGAGGCACGGAGGCCAACTCAAAGAGCACGATCGATCCGAAGAATCCTTATGATGTCTTCAAACCTGTGCTTGGAACAGCCTTCGCGGCAGGTGGGATGAACATTCAGGTCGGAGTCGAAGGCGTCTACGATGTCACCTACGACAATGCGGCCAAGACCATTCTCGTGGAGAATCACAAGGCTCTCTTCTCACTGATAGGCAGCATCAATGGCTCTAACTGGGGAAAGGATTTCGTGATGACACAGGACGGTGATGTCTGGACAAGCCCTGTCGTGACAATCGATGGAGAGTTCAAGATCCGCTACGATTTCTCTTGGGCTGACGCAAACACTTATGGTGTTGATGCCGGAACAACTGTCGAGATCGGCAAGGAGTTCACTCTTGTTCAGCCGGGTGGAAACATCATGATTCCTGAAGCAGGTGACTACAAGGTGATCTTCAACGCGAAGACCCTCGCCGTGACCATCCAGAAGTAATATTCATGTCTTTCAGACGCACCCGATGGAAGAATATGCCCGGGTGCGTCTGATTTATTATATTCGTAGAGATATTCGTAAATTATGAAACGCTCGTCATTCCTCTTTGGCCTTTTAAGTTTGATCGTGTCCGCCGCTTTCCTTGTGGGATGCGACAAGAACGGCACTGTGCCGGAACCTGCTCCGACCCCGGATCCGGTCACTCCGGAACGCACCGGAGAATCGGGAATATCCTATCAGTTGCTGGTATATTCATTCGCCGACAGCGACGGCGACGGCTGCGGGGACTTCAGAGGAATCCAATCCAGACTTGACTATCTGAAGGAGATGGGGGTCCAGGCTCTCTGGCTTTCCCCGATCCACAAAGCTTCATCCTATCACGGGTATGACGTTCTGGACTATTCCAGCGTCAATCCCGACTACGGCAGCGAAGCCGATTTCAAATCCCTTCTGGACGCGGCACACGCCAAAAGGATCAAGATTTATCTTGACTATGTGCTGAACCACACTTCCAAGAATCATCCGTGGTTCCTTGACGCGAAACAAAGCGCGGGCAGCCAGTACCGCAACTATTATATCTTCTCCGACGACCCTCGGGCTGACATCCGTGACGGCAAGATCCCGATGATCGCCACTGAGGGCGCGCGTGGCTACGATTCCGGCCAGTGGTTTTCCGCTGTCACTGGAGTTGACGGCAAATTGAAGGTGAAATTCACCCTTTCGTTGGACAATTCCGGGAAACCATCGACCCTTAGGATGGACAAGGTGGACGAAGTGACCAACTCCGGAAGTCAGAACTCAGGAATATGGTTGTACTACGGGGATGCCAGCATGGAGCAGTTCTACAAGACCGGAACCAAGGAATGCTCTCTGTCTCTGGAGTTTGAGTCTTCATGGGGAGTTCTCGTGAGGACCAGCCAGACCCAATGGGACCCCTATAAGTACGGCGCTCCTTCGGGGAAGAACCAACTTTCCTACGGCACTTCGCTTGCGCTTTCAAACTCTAATGCCCAGGACATCCTTCTGCCTGGGATGACCACCACGATGTACCACTCACATTTCTGGACGGACTGGTTCGCTGATCTGAATTACGGTCCGGTGGAGACATGCGAGCAGTCCGGCGCTTTCAAATCTGTCTGCGAGTCCGCTGACAAATGGATCAGGATGGGAGTGGACGGTTTCCGTCTGGATGCCGTCAAGCACATCTACCACAATGCCAATTCGGACGAGAATCCGACTTTCTTGAAGAAGTTCTATGACCACTGCGACGCCACTTTCAAATCTGTCGGTGGGAAAGGCGAGTTCTATATGGTCGGAGAGCAGTTCAGCGACGCCGCCGAGGTTGCTCCATACTACAAAGGCATCCCGGCCCTCTTCGAGTTCAGTTTCTGGTGGAGGCTGAAGGATTGCATCAACAGTGGCGACGGAAGTTCGTTTGTGGGGACGATTCAGGGTTATCAGAAACTATACTCCGGCTACCGTCTGGACTACATCGAAGCCACAAAACTGTCCAACCATGATGAGGACAGGGTCGGCAGCGACCTTGGAAAGAACGTTGACAAGATGAAACTCGCCGGAGCGGTGCTGCTTACAGCCGGCGGCCAGCCGTACATCTACCAAGGCGAGGAACTCGGCTACTGGGGCACTAAATCCGGTGGCGATGAATATGTCCGTACTCCGATCCTATGGAATGCCGACGGCTCTTCCCTTGCCGACGGCAAACTGAGCGGCAAGGTGGACAAATCCATGCTGACATCTTCGATCTCTGTCGAGAGTCAGGCCAAGGACGAGAACTCCATCCTCAATGTCTATCGCAAGTTCGGAGTCCTGAGGGATGAATATAAAGCCCTGGCCAAAGGCTCGTTCGATTACTGTTCGGCTGCCGCTTCCGTAAGCTCAGTCTCGGCTTGGTACCGTTCTTACGAGGACCAGAAGGTTCTGGTCGTCCACAATTTCTCGGGAGGCAACGCCACCGTAAATCTCACGTCCGACAAACTGGACAACGCCATAGCCACCAACGGCGCAGTCAAAGTGAATGGCACAAAGGTGACTCTGGGAGCATATTCATCGGTTGTATTTCTGCAATAAATTATTTGACATTATATGAGACGTACTCTATCTATCTTGCTGACAGCTCTCGTGGCATTCTCCTGCGCTCCCAAGGCGGAGGTGGCCGTGGAAGAGCAGGATTGGACCCGGAACGCTGTGGTCTATGAGTTGAACACCCGCCAGGCGACCGCTGAGGGTACATTCGCGGCAGCCGAGAAGAAACTTCCTGAACTCAAGGAGTTGGGAGTGGATGTGGTCTGGCTGATGCCTGTCTATCCGATTGGAGAGAAAGGCCGCAAGGGAACCCTTGGCTCTTACTACGCCATCAAGGACTATTGCGACATCAATCCAGAGTTCGGAACCCTTCAGGACTTCGATCATTTTGTGCGGTCCGCGCACGACCTCGGACTCAAGGTCATTATCGATTGGGTGGCCAACCACACATCACCGGATCATCCGTGGGTCACCGAGAAGCCTGCCGACTGGTACGTCCGAGACGCGAGCGGCAACACGATTGTTGAATATGACTGGACGGACATCGCGAAACTCAACTACGAGTCCAAGGAAATGCGGGCCGAGATGGAGAAGAGCATGCGTTTCTGGCTGGACAGAGGAATCGACGGATTCCGCTGCGATGTGGCCTTTCAGGTGCCGCAGGATTTCTGGACGGACGTTTTCTCGAAGTTCAGGTCTGAATATTCCCGCAGGCTCTACTTCCTTGCAGAGGGTGAGGAGACTTGGCTGCACGAGGCCGGCTTCGACGCCACCTACGCATGGAAACTGCACCATCTTCTGAACGACATCGCGCAGGGGAAAGCCGATGCCGACAGCCTTGTCCGCTATGTGGAGTGGAACGCTGCCACCTATCCGTCAAACGGTTACAGGCTCTCGTTCACTTCCAACCACGACGAAAACTCTTGGAGCGGTACTGAATATGAAAGGATGGGCGATGCCTGGAAGGCCATGGCTGTTCTCTGCTGGACTCTTCCGAACGCCCAGCCGCTGATCTACACGGGTCAGGAGGTCGGCTACAACCACCGTTTCGAGTTCTTCGAGAAGGATCCGATGCCGGACTGGCACCACAACGCCACCACGGATTTCTACACCTATCTTAATAAGGTAAAGCACGCTCATCCGGCTCTGTCTGCCGACAATCCGTCATTCGAGGTCGTTTCCTGCACGGATTCCGGACTGGTCTTCAAGCGCAGCCTTGATCAGGACAGCGTCATCGTCAGCGTTCAGCTGAAGGCTCCGTGGAACTGGAGCATAGACGTTCCGGAGGCCAGGATCTCGCAGGTGGAGCCACCAAGCTGGTGGGTCGGGATGAAGACTCCGCTCCAGCTGATGATCCACGGCGACGCCATCGCAGACTACGACGTCAGGATCGAGGGCGAGGGTGTCAGCGTAAAGGAAATCCATAAGGCTGAAAGCCCTAACTATCTGTTTGTTGACGTGGTCGTCAGCCCGTCAGCCAAACCTGGAGAGTACGGAATCATATTCACAAAGGATGGAGAATCCTTCCGCTACCCGTACCAGATTGCCGCGAGGGAGGAAGGTTCCGCTGAGCGTGGCAGCTTTTCAACATCGGATCTTATCTATCTCATTTGCCCTGACCGCTTTGCGAACGCTGACAAAGGAAATGACAGCACCGATGACACAGCCGACAAGGCAGACCGGAGCGAGCCGTTTGGCCGTCACGGTGGTGATTTGCAGGGCATTATCGACCATCTTGACTATATTGCCGACCTTGGTGCGACCGCCATCTGGTGCACTCCGCTTCTGGTCGATGACCAGCCGAAGGAGTCCTACCACGGTTATGCCTGCGGTGATTACTACCGCATTGATCCTCGCTTCGGCAGCAATTCTCAGTACAAGGAATATGTAGCCAAAGCCCACGAGAAAGGCCTCAAGGTGATAATGGACATCGTCACAAACCATTGCGGCACAGGCCACTGGTGGATGAAGGATCTGCCTTTCAACGACTGGATCCACCAGTTCCCTGAATATACTGGCTCGAACATCGCCTTCTCCTCGGCCATGGATCCGAACGCATCTCAGTACGACTCCTACCTTCAGGTCAGCGGCTGGTTCGTGCCTTCGATGCCGGACATGAACCTCGACAATCCGTTCATGCTGAAATATTTCCAGCAGTGGGCGATCTGGTGGACCGAATATTCCGGACAGGACGGTCTGCGCGTGGACACCTACCCTTACAACGAGAAAGTCCCGATGAGCAAGTGGTGCGAGGCCGTGATGAATGAATATCCCAACCTCAACATCGTAGGGGAGTGCTGGGACACCAACATCGACCAGCTTGCCTACTGGCAGGGCGGCAACGCCAACCGTGATGGTTTCGATTCGCATTTGCCTTCGATCATGGACTTCCCTCTTCAGGAGGCTGTCAACGCAGCTCTCTGCGAGGACAATCCGCAGTGGGGGCAGGGTATGGTCCGGGTATATTCCGCTCTCTCCCATGACGCGACCTATCGCGATGTGTCCAAGATGCTGATATTCCTGTCAAACCACGACCATTATCGTGTGGCCGACGCTTGGAAGCAGAATCCAGACAAGTTGAAGATCGCCTATACCCTTTTGGCCACAGTCCGTGGAATTCCTCAGATTTTCTATGGTGACGAGATGGGTTTTGCCACCGGCAAGACTTACAAGAGCGACGGTGAGTTGAGGATGGATTTCCCTGGTGGCTGGGAAGGCGACAAGATTGACCTTTTCACCGAGGAAGGCCGCGCCTCCGCCGCCGTTTCGGTAGGAGGAAAAGTAATTCCGCAGGGACAACTCGCTGAGCTTCACGACTATGCCAAGACCTTGTTCCAGTGGAGAAAAGGTAAGGATGTTATTCATAACGGCCGCACGATGCACTTCCTCGGCCGCGACAACACCTACGCCTTCTTCCGCTACAACGACACCGACAAGGTCTTCGTCTATGTGAACAACTCTCCGGAGCCAAGGGCAATCCCGTGGTCCCACTACTCCGAGATCGCCTCCGATCTGAAGTCCGGCCGCAACGTCCTGACCGGTGAGGCCGTCCAGATTTCCGATTCCACTATCGTTCCTCCTTCCTCAGCCATCGTGGTGGAATATTCATTAAAGTAAGATGATTACTATATTTGCTGATTAAAAAATATTTTTAAATTTTATGCGTCAATCCTTTTATGCGTCAATCCTTTTATGCGTCAATCCTTTTATGCGTCAATCCTTTTATGCATAACCGTCTCTGCGCATGCATATTCGGGAAGTGAAACGACCTTTGGTGAGCGTTTCGGTCTGTTCTCCGAACGCTCATATTCAGAGGTCAGAATGAGTGCTGACACCACAAAGACTCTCACGGGAGTGGTTCAGGAAAAGAATGGGGCACCAGTGCCATTCGCGTTTGTGGCGATATATTTAAAGAAAGATTCCACGCTTGTCACTGGTGAAATGAGTGACGAGCGTGGAAAGTTTTCCATTCAATTCTCCGGTGAGGCGGATTTTGTCAGAATCAATTGCATAGGGTACAAAACCGTTGACATCTCTGTGACGGCGTTGGACTTGGGGACAATCTATATGGAGACTGACGCAGGTATGCTGGATAACGCCACAGTTGTCGCGCGCCGCAAGTACATTTCAAGGGAAGACGGTGGGTTGACGCTGAATGTTCAAAGTTCCAGTCTGAAAAACGTCGGTAAGGCCGCTGACGTGATCAGGTATATTCCCGGAATGCTTTATGTCAATGGCAAGTACGAGGTTTTCGGAAAGGGTGAGCCGGTCATTTACATTGACGGCAGAAAGATGGCGAATGCTTCCGAGCTGTCGCTCCTTTCCTCTTCTAATGTGAAGTCTGTCAGGCTCATAACCAATCCCGGGGCTGAATATGACGCCGGCACAAGGTGCGTCATAGCCATTACCACCGTGCGCCACAGGTTTGACGGCCTTTCCGGGATTGTCGGCGCGGAACTTTCACGGCATAAGAATTGGTCCGGCAACGAGGATGTGAACCTTAATATTCACAAAGGAGCTGCGGATGTTTTCCTTGCGTATCTGCGTGACAACACAAGAAGCGACATCCGCTATGACCTCGACCAGACCAATTACGAGCAGGACACGTTCCATGAGATTTCGGCTTCTGAATATTCAGACCGCTCACGCTCACACGATTACAGCCTTGGAATGAATTATGAGCTGAACAAGAATCATTCTGTCGGTGGCAAATATATGGGAACCATCTCCGACTACAAGCTGCTCGATTCTCCTTACGATTATATGCAGGTATACCGGAACGGGGAACTTTTGACTTCCACGGACAACAAGACGGATGAGTCGGAAAAGGAAAGGTTCCACAACGCCAATGTCTATTATGTCGGTGCGTTGTCTGATAAGCTGCGGCTCAATGTAGATGCCGACTATGTATATTCCCGGCTGAATCATTGGCAGCAGGTGACTGAGACTAGCAGGATCGATGCAGCGCAGGAAATCACTCATATTCAGAATGATCAGAGAAACCGAGCGGCGGCTTTCAAAGGCGTGCTCGCTTGGAATGTCAATGAAAGCAACGGGTTCGACTTCGGAACGGATTTCAGCAAGATCAGTTCTTGGGGCACATCCGTCAATGAGGAGGGTAAGATCGCCGATGACCGGTTCAAGAACAAGGAGACAAAGTATGCGGGATTTGTCTCCTACCGTTTGTCTTCTGAAAAGTGGAGAGGAAGCGTCGGACTTCGCTATGAATATGTCCACGCCATCAACACGGATCAAGGTGAAGTGAAGAACAAGGCTGACTATTCGGACATTCTGCCCTCCCTGTCGTTTTCTACGACATTTGGGAAAGTGGATTTGAACCTTGATTTCAGCAGTAGGGTCAACCGTCCTTCGTTCCGCCAGTTGAACAACAGTGTCAGCTACAACAACCAGTATCATTATGAACAGGGTAACATTTATCTGAAGCCGCAGTACGTGTATGACACTGAGTTCAGTCTGAATTACGGCATCATCGACTTCAAGGTGGATTACCAGTACATCAAGGACTATATTCATCCTACGGTTGTGGCGATTCCTGGAAAGCCCGGAACGGTCGCATGGATGTCAACCAATGCCGATAGATTCCAGCAGTTAGGCGCGCAATGTGTTGTGGCTCCGGCCGTTGGATGCTGGAGACCGACCTTGACGGCGGGTGTGTATAAGCCATACTTTTCGTTGACATACAACGGTTCCGAGACGAGTTACAATCATCCCTACGGTCTCTTGGCTTTCCAGAATGCGGTTGAGTTGAAGGGCGACTGGCTCTTCCGAGGCGATTTCTACTGGAACATCAAAGGGCACCACGGCATCTATGACCAGAACAGCCATGCCTCTTTCAACGTGATGGTTCAGAAACAATTGCTGAAAAAGAGACTGACCGTGACGCTGAAGGCTGAGGACTTGTTTGACTGGTCAAGGTTGAATGACGTGAAGAGAGTCAACTTCGTGGTGCAGAACAGAAAGGTGAACAACTTCAACCGCTGCGTCATCGCCTCCATCACCTATAACTTCAACAGTTTCAAGGACAAGTACAACGGCAGCGGCTCTGCGGACGACGAGATCAACCGATTTTAGGAAACAAGAAGAACCGCTTTTTAGGTCAGAGTTCTGATGTTATGTCAGAGCCTTGATTTCCCTATTTCTTTTTGCTTCACCACCCACGTCATAGGTTCTGTAAAGTGATCGTGCCTACCCATCGGTAACACTTTAGACCTCTTCTGCTTCCCAAGGGTGCACGCTGCACTCTTGAGGAGCATTTATCATACTTTTCGTTTCCCGGTGGTGCACGTTGCACTCTTGGGTAGCACTAATCTTTGTATTTGCTTACTTGAGGTGTACGCTGTGCTATCGATGAGATTATATCTATTTCTATCACCGAAGCGCTTACGGGTGAGAGGCTTTGGATATATCGTGATATTCATTTTTGCGCTTTTGTCATAGTCGTTATGTATGGAGAGGTTTCCTTCGCCTTTCAATGGCTGTGGCGTAAGGTGTTTTCCGTAGCGAAATCCACTTGAACATATTCACATTGTAAGTTGGTGATGATTTGGTGTTTGTGCTTGTCGCTTGGCTTAAATGGCAGAAAATTAAGTATTTATGATATTATTGTTAAAGGAGTAAAAAAACTTTTTTGGTCAGAACGGTGCAAAGAAATAGAAACTTATGTTTCTTTTAAGAAAGTTTTTCTGTTTTTGAATATGAGATTATGGAAAAGACATTATATTGCGCCAAACCTAAATTTAGATTTTATGGGAAGTCACAAACTCAATGAGCTCCTCAAGGAGTACAGAAAACAGCCGAAGTGGTACTACCACGTCATCTTTGACTCAATGGAAACAGGGCAATTGTTCAACAATGATGATGAATATGCCGACGGAATGAACAGTGTGGCCATCGGGCAATATGTCTGCGGGCTGTCGGTCATAGTGTTCGTGCTGATGGTCAACCATTGCCATATTCTTGTTCATGGATCGGGAGAGGACATCGTCAGGTTCTTCTTGTTTGTGAAGGAAAGGATCAACCGGAAACTCAAAGAGGATGGCTATCCTCAGCTTCCTTATGATTATGGATTTAGAATGGTTAAGGTTGTTGATGAGCGGCAGCTGGCTGACACGATAGTCTATATTGCCAGAAATCCGTTGAAGGCAAGGCCGGATGTTACGGCCAGTGGCTATGCTTGGGGATCAGCGAATTTGATTTTCAGCGAAGTGGACAGACTCTATGATAAAATGAAAGTCTTTGAAATGTCCAATAGAGAGTCAATGAGAATATTCAAGACCAAAATCAGGTTGCCGGGAGATTATCTGTTCAACAGGCCGTTGGGAATTATCCTTCCGGAGTCTTATGTGCTTAATGGCAAGGTGGAACAGATGCTCGTGAACTCGTGGCGGTTCAGTTCAGGACTTGTGAAGAACTTTGACTCTTATCTTAGGATTGCCGAGGGCATAGGCGAGATGATTGTCTTTTCGGAGAGTGAGTTGAACGAGATCATCACTCAGATTCTTAGAGAGCGTTTCAAGGTGAGCTCTGTCAAGGATTTGGGCGTTGACGATAAGTGCCGCTTGGCTTTGATTCTGAAAAAGAAATACCGCATTGACACAAAACGAATCGCCCGCAAGATTCAGGTCGAGGTCTCGGTGCTCAATAAGTTGTTTGAATAGTGGCCACCCTTGGGAGACGAAAAAGGACAAAAATGCTACTTGAGAGTGTTCGCTGCACTCTTGAGAAACGAAAAAGAGCGAAAGTGCTGCCCGGGAGTGCTGTGCGGCACTCTCGGGCGGCGTTATCGCTGCATTTTGCCGCTGTGAAGAACATCGGCTATCTTGTTGAATTCCTCACGCCAAGCTCTCTGGCAGGCGGTTACGGAAAGATATTCTTTCTCCAATCCGCTCTGGATGAAGGTGGCCTTGAGTGAGTCATCGGCCTTGACCAGACTCTTGATCTTGAAGAACATCTCTAAGAATCTTACTCTGTACGGGGAACGGAGCAAGTAGCCATCATTCGTGTCTGCCCAGCAAAGGTCGCTTCCGGAAGTGCAGACGCCTGCTGCCTTGATGTAGTTCCTGAACGCCATGAAGTTCAGGCCTGACTCCAAGAGAAAATCCCCATACCTCTCGAACTCAAGACTCAGGTTGACTGTGCAGGACGCCTCTTTCCCGTCACCGTAGTGTCTGCTTAAGGTCTCCTCAAGCCTTTTGATTCTGCCAAGATAGCTCCTCGACATCTCTTTCACCAGATCAAGATTCATCTTGACTCTCCCATTGTCGGTGCAGGCAACCATTTCACAATTGCTGTTTCTCATAACTCATGAATTATTTCAAAGAACGTTTCGGCTGTGTCCTAATGTCATTTCAGCCGGAACATGATAGCCGGCCACCGGATCCTTTCGTCCGGGTACAATATACCCGTTGAGGGACCTTCGTCCGGATTGTGAAAATGGATTGCTGATTAGAAAAGTGTCAGCTCATGGGGCTGTTGTGTTAATTATGCAAAGTAAGGGATAATCTTTTGAATATGCAAATGTTTGTTTTCTCGGCACTTCGGTGGCTTCGGTCACTTCGACAGGCTCAGTGACCGGTACCGTCTGGTTGGTGAGCCTGTCGAACCATAAGGACGGTCACTTCGTCAGGCTCAGTGACCGGAACGCTCAGTGACTGGTGGAAAGTGTAAAGTTTTTTTACAGTGAGTGTAAAATTTCTTTACACTCCCAGATTTTCTTTATTTGGGTAATAGTCTAAATATTAAGCGTTTATAGATTTTGGCATGGAAGTGGTTCGCTGATTTTCCGTGTTCGGGATGTTTTGCGGCTTTCAGCATGCGTCGCGCAAGAATAGAGGCCGAAATGTTCCGGATGGGAAAAGTGAAATGACAGAGTGGTAGGAAAAGAGATAATAATAAAACATATTGACATGAGCATATTCAGAAAAAGAAAAATGGGAACGCCGCTTTCCGGGGTGCTGAACATTCTGGGGATGACGGTGGCGTTTGCAGCTCTGTACATCATTCTGGTACAGGTGCATCACGATCTGACCTATAACAAAGAGATCAAGGATGCGGATCGGATCTATTGCGTCTCGCTGCCTGACTGGTACACGGAAGGGAAGTACATGGTATGGCTGAACAGACCTCCGTTCGAGCAGATGATCTCAACTATCCCTGAGATCGAGGCCGGTGGTACGGGCTACCTTTTTGGGCAGGATAACGAAGCCATAGTCGGAGACGGCAAGAGTCCTACCCTCTCCGATCCAAGCGTCTCGATCAAAATGTCTGCGATGAACAGAAGCACGCTCGATGTTTTCGGTTTTGAACTTGCCGAAGGATCGTGGGACAATTTTGTCAGCATCTGGGACTATGCCTTCAGCGAATCCGCTGCGAGGAAGTACGGTGTCGGAGTCGGGGGGCATGTGATGATAAGGGACTGGCAGTCCGGCACTTATCATGAGGCGAACGTGGTGGCGATCTACAAGGACATGCCGATGAACTCCGATCTTTCCAGTTTCGAGGCGATCTGCCCTATCGGAGACCAATCCATAAACAGTTGGAGCGAGTGGAGCTACCCTTATTTCTTCAAGGCCAAGGAAGGAGTCTCAAAGGAAGATCTTGAGGCCGCTGCCTGCAAGGTTATGGAAGACTTGATCGGAGGTGATGCTGACGCCAGCGACGAAGAAAAGGCTGAATCCATCAAGCGTACCAGAGTCCATCTGATCCCTCTGACAGAAACCTACTTTGACCAGACCATCGGCAATCGTGACGGTGCCAGCGGCAACAAATCAACGACTTACACCTTGCTGGCCGTCGCTCTTCTGGTCATCATCATAGCGTTCATCAACTTCGTGAACTTCTTCTTCGCCCTCGTCCCGGTGCGTGTGCATTCGGTCAACACCAGAAAGGTTCTCGGAGCCTCAAGGGCAAGTCTTATCCTGGACTGCGTGATGGAGGCAGTGTCTCTGATAGCCGTTTCGTTAGTCTTGGCGGCGGCTGTCGTGATGCTGTTCCAGACCTCCACGGCTGCGAACCTCATCACCTGCTCAACGGCGTTCGGAGCGAATATGTCCGTAGGCATATTCACAATCATTCTTGGACTTTTCTTCGCTGTTGTGACAAGTCTTTATCCCGCGTTCTACATCACCTCCTTCTCGCCGGCGCTCGCCCTCAAGGGATCGTTCGCGTCAAGCTCCAAGGGTCGTGTGTTCAGGTACTTGCTTGTCGGATTGCAGTTCCTGATCTCCATTTCGCTGATCATCTGCGCCACTTTCGTGGGACTCCAGAGGAAGTACATGCTCAGCCACGACATGGGCTTTGACCGTGAGGAACTCCTCATTGCCAACCTGAACCGTACCGCCGCGAAATCGGCCGAAGCTTTGCGCTCAAAACTTATGGAGGATCCTCAGATCAAGGACATCTCATGGGCTGACGGAGATCTTGTGCGTCCGAGCCGAATGGGATGGGGCAGAATGTACAAAGGAGAACAGATCAGCTTCCAATGCTATCCTGTCGCTTGGAACTTCCTTCAATTCATGGGCATTCCGGTTGTCGAGGGGCGTGACTTCACCCAGGCCGACGAGCAGTCCGAGAACGGAGTGTTCATATTCAATGAGGCTGCTAAGAATAAGTTTGGCTTCACGTTGGAGGAAAAATTACCGGGTCACATGGATGAGGGAGAGGCGGAGGTCGCAGGTTTCTGCCGCGATTTCAACTTCACTTCCTTGAAGAACGAGGTGTCACCTTTGGCTCTGTACATATTCGGAAAGCATCCTTGGCGTCCTCTCACCACGCTTCTGGTGCGCACCGAGAAGAACGCCGACATCCCGGCCATAATGAAGAAAATCGCTGCCGCAGTTTCCGAGATAGATCCGACCGTCAATCCGGATGACGTTGATGTCCAGCTCTTTGACAAGAAACTTCAGGGACAGTATGTGACCGAGGCCAACTTCTCCCGTCTCATCACCCTCTTCACCCTGCTCGCGATCATCATCTCGCTGATGGGAGTCTTCGGACTCGTGATGTTCGAGACTGAATACCGTCGCAAGGAGATCGGCGTAAGGCGTGTGAACGGAGCCACGATAGGGGAGATCTTGAAGATGTTCAACATCGAGTTCGCGAGGATCGTGCTGATCTGCTTCGTGATAGCGACACCTATCTCATGGTGGATAGTCAACCGCTACCTGTCTGGGTTCGCCTACAGGGTGCCGATTTACTTCTGGGTGTTCGCTCTGGCGCTTGTCGCTGTGCTGCTGATCACAGCTCTGGTTGTCACTGCACGCTGCTACGGTGCCGCCACCGAGAATCCAAGCATCACGCTGAAGAAAGAATAGCCATGACCTGCCTGAACTCTGGCTTTACGAATATAAATTTAGAGAAATCAGTACATTAGAAAAACTATTTTCAATGAATATGTTGGAGCGGCTCGCTATTTGCGGGTCGTTCCTTTTTGTTAACAAGCGGGAAGTGCCCGGTTTGCGATCTGGCATATTCCCGTTAAATTCAACCACATAATTTATGAAGCGTTCCACTTTTTTCTTCGCCATCGCATTGGCCGCAGCGGTCTTGATGGCATCGTTTCAGAACTGCCACGCCTGCACAGGCATCACCCTCAAAGCCAAGGACGGAACCACTGTCGTTGCCCGCACGATTGAGTGGGCCGCCTCCGACAATGAATGCCGCTGGGTTGTCGTACCCCGCGGGCACACCTGGAAATCCTTCATCCCCGGTGGCGGTACCGGCAGAAGTTTTACCAATGAATATGGCTACGTCGGTGTCGCTGTGGTCCAGGACGAGCTGATGATGGAGGGAATGAACGAGAAAGGCCTCTCCGCAGGCTTGTTCTATTTCCCTGATTACGGAAAGTATGAGGAATATTCAGAATCCAATTATGACACGAATATCTCGGATTTCCAGCTTGTCTCTTATATTCTCGGACGCTGCGCCACAGTCGATGAGGTCAAGGCCGAGATCGCGAAGGTGCATATTCATGGATTCGACCCTCGCTCCTCGACCGTGCATTGGCGGTTCGCTGAGCCTTCCGGCCGCCAGATTGTGCTGGAAATCATTGACGGAAAGTGCGTCTTCTACGAGAACACTGTCGGTGTGCTGACCAACTCTCCGTCCTTCGACTGGCATCTGACAAATCTCAACAACTACGTCAACCTGCTTCCGGGACGCACCGAACCTCACACACTTGGGAATATGTCCCTGTCCTCTTTCGGTGGTGGAAGCGCGATGTTTGGCCTGCCTGGAGACTTCACCCCGCCTTCAAGGTTTGTCCGCGCGGCATTCTTCCAGAACACCGCTCCAGTGAAGCCGAACGCGGAGGGATCAGCGCTTCAGGCCTTCCATATTCTCGGATCGATGGAGATTCCGATCGGAGCGCAGTTCGCGCAAGGACAGGAACCGGCTGACATTCCGAGTGCCACACAGTGCACATGTGTCAGTGACATGTCAGGTCTGAGGTTTTACTGGCGCTCGATGTACGACGGAGGCATCAGGTGCATTGATCTAAAGGCTATCAACTTTAAAAAGGCAGGGCTGAAATCCGAACTTTTAGTTCCATCCAAGAAGGAATTAATACATTATATTAAATTTTAATCATTAAAATCTGAAAATATGCCGTCTCAGGCATGCTTTTAGCATTTGAATATTTCGTTTGTTGAATTTTTAAAATATCAATACTATGATTTCAGAGAAACTTGTTAAAGCTTTCAACGATCAGATTGTCGCTGAGCTTTGGTCTTCGAATCTTTATCTTCAGATGGCTTTCTACCTTAAGAAAGAAGGATGGAACGGCTCCGCAAACTGGATGCTCAAACAGGCTGACGAGGAGAAGGAACATGCCCTCAAGCTCGCTGACTATGCCATCAAGCGTGGCGGTGAGGTCAAGGTCGGAATGATTGATGTCGTTCCGGACGGTTGGGGCTCGCTTCAGGATGTGTTCGAGAACGTCTATGAGCATGAATGCCACGTTTCCAAACTGATCAATGATCTTGTTGATGTGGCCGTGGCAGAGAACGACAAGGCCACGGTGGAGTTCCTGAACTGGTTCATCCATGAGCAGGTAGAGGAGGAGGATTCAGCCTTGTCAATTGTCGAGAGGCTCAAGAAGGCCGGCGAGACAGGCGCGTTCTTCGTTGACGCAGAGCTTGCGAAAAGGTAATTTATTACGATGAAAACTTCAGAAGGGGTTGACCGGGATTCCGGCCAGCCCTTTTTTTGTCTCTTTGCCAGTCTATAGTCACTTCGACACCGTACGGTTGGTGAGCTTGTCGAACCACGGTTGGAGAGCTTGTCGAACCATATGGACGGTCACTTCGGCAGGCTCAGTGACCGGAAATGCAGGCTTAGTGACCGATGATGTCGCTAAGTCTTCTACACGGTGGTCGCTGAGCCTGTCGAAGCGACATCTTATCAAATAGCGCTGCCGACAATTCTGATTTTTTAACCAATTTGTAAAGTTATAATTTTGTTTTTTCAAGGTATAATGGATACCTTTGTGAAATATATAAAATGTTACAATAACGAATAAAGATATTTATGTCACGTTTTCTTGATCCGCCAAAGGCGGGCAAACCTCTCGCAGAAGACAAGGTGGACAAAACCTATAAGGCAATGCGCACCAAGGTCTTTCTGGGTGCATTTTTCGGCTATGCGGCCTATTACCTTGTACGCAAAAACCTATCGCTTGCGGCCCCGGACATGATCCATGACGGAATCATTGACGCCGGAAAGGCCGGACTTGCGATGTCAGCCGTCTCGATAGCCTACGCGTTCTCTAAATTCATCATGGGAAGCGTCTCCGACAGGTCTGACGCAAGGAAATTCCTTTGCGTGGGATTGGTTCTGTCAGCTCTGACGATGATTTTGACCGGACTTATCCCGTTCGGGACGAACACGGCTGTGAACACCGCGGTCATATTCACACTCATGCTTGTAGTCGGTTGGCTGAGCGGCTTCGGTTGGCCTCCTTGCGGCAGGATCATGGCGCACTGGTTCAGCCAGAACGAACGAAGCTTCAAGATGAGCGTGTGGAATGTCTCCCACACCATCGGCAGCTTCTCGCTTGGCTTCCTCGCCATCGCCGGTGTGATGCTTTTCGATGCTTTCGGAGTGGCTCAGAGCTGGAGGGGAGACTTCATATTCCCTGCTGTCGTGGCTCTTCTTATCGCAGTCTTCTGCTGGTGGGCCATCCGTGACACGCCTGAGTCTTGTGGCCTCCCTTCTGTTCAGGATTGGAGAAAGGACTGGTCCGGAATCAAGTCCAAGGGCTCGGCGGACGAGAAACTTCCGTTCAAGACCCTGTTCGTGGACTATGTGTTCAAGAACAAGCTTCTGTGGATCGTCGCCATCTCCAATGTGGCCGTCTATATGGTCCGCTACGGCATCGGTGACTGGGCTCCGACCTATCTTCAGGAAAAGTCCATCATGACCGCCGCCGAAAGCAAGGTTGCATTCTCCGTGCACAACATAGTAGGAGCTGTCGGCACGCTTGCCTGCGGCTGGGCCACATCCAAGATATTCAAAGGCCGCTGTGCCCCGATGAACGTGATCTGCATGTTCTTCTGCCTGCTCGGAGTCCTTCTCTACTGGATGGTCGGTTCTGGAGTCATCGCCGCTTCTCCAGCCTTGCAGAAGACATTGATCTACATCGCCTTGTGCCTTATCGGCTTCTTCATCTACGGCCCTGTGGCCCTGACCGGAGTCCAGGCTCTGAACCTCGTGCCTAAGAACGCCGCCGGAACCGCCGCCGGCTTTGTGGGCCTGTTCGGTTACCTCCTCGGAGACGCCGTCTGCTCCAAGATCCTCGTCGGTGGAATCGCCGTCGGCTCCTCTTGGGACACCGCCATGCTCTCCGTAGCCGTCGGTGCCCTCATCGGAGTCTTCCTCTGCGCCCTTCTGATAAGGAGCGAAAGGAATCTGGCTAAGTCCAACGCTTAGGTTTTTTGCTAAACAGCGTGTTTATTATCTCTTGGCGAAATCCTCAATCTTGAACGCCTTCGGACGAACCATCTTTTCCGTGTAGACGTTTCCGAACTCGTCGGTCACCTTGATGTTGAGATCCGTGTCAGCATCCGGGGCTTTCACCATGAAGAAATGGTGCCATAACTCTGTAGTAAAGGCTGGACGTGAAGTCAGACTGGCATTATTGTATCTTTTAGCCGAAAGGGCCGCTATGTGAAGTGGATCATAGGCCGATGTCCTAACCCATGTGAGTTCCTTGCCGCTCTCATCCGTCACGCTCAAGGTCCATTTGGAATTCCAGTTCCAGATGTTTATCAGAACCTCGTTCTTCTCATTGCCGGGATAAGCCTTCACATATTTCCCGAAACCTTTATCCGTCAGTTCTACATTATTGGTAGGCATATTAGGGACGTCTTTCTCGTAAGAGAAACTTACCTGATTGAGATCGTATGACCTGAACTGATAGTTCTCATCCCAAGCTGTAGCTTTATACTTCCATTTGATGTCGGTGCCGTCAATGTCCCAAATGCTGTATCCTGCAGGAGATCCGTCAGTACCGACATAGACTCCTGCGGTCAGATTTCCGGACCACCACCATGATCCGCAGATGGATCCAGCGTTGTGCTCGCTGCAATTCTCGGCGGACAGTTTGGCGGCCTCTGATGTATTCACATTGAATATCACATGAGTGTGACCTGTAACGAAATTGACATTATAGCCACTCAACGCAGCTAACAGTGTCCTCGTGTTGGATTCAGAATGATCAATTTTGTAAACGTTTCCGGAGATTGGGTAGAATATCTGGGCATGAGTGGTGATGATCAAAGGCGTGGATTTATCCACATATTCAAGATCTTTCTTTAGCCACTCTATCTGCTCCGAGGACAGATTCTTTGAATATTTGCGGCTCTCCGTTCCGTCGTAGTTCGTGCAGTCAATATCATCAAGGACAATGTAATGAATCTTACCGATGTTGAAGGAATAGAATGTGGGCCCGAGATTTTTCACATAGTCGGCAGCGGCCAGAAAGTCGGCGTTCGGAGCCGCTATCTTGAAATCGTTGTCATGGTTTCCCATGGTGTGGAAAATCTGCAGCCCTTTGATGTCACGGTTTATCTCATCCAGGTATTCGGGAAAACTGAATTTGTTCTTGTACCAGTAAAGATCCCATGTCATGTCACCAAGGGTCATTCCGTACATCTTCTCTGAACTGTGGGCTGCCATGTAGTCCGTCAAGTCGCTGGTAAACACCCGGAACTGAGCCTTGTCGCTTGTCCTGTTGGCAAGATGCATATCCCCGAAGAAGAACATCTTGTACTTTGTCTGCTCGCCAACCTTGATCAAAGAGAAATCTTTCTGCTCCACCTGGGTCGCGGAAGCGTTAAGGTAAGAGTAGAACTGTGGCAGAACGCCTTGGGATGTTGCCTCATAGCCACTTGGTATGGAGATGAACACATATCCCCATTTCTTGGCTGACTTGAGTTGGTAAAGACCATCCGCATTTGTCTTCGTGACCTGGATTCCATCGGACACCACCACTCCAGAGACACCCATGCCATCACAGGTCACATGCCCCCAAACAGTAGTTCCTTTGTCAGGAGTAAAACTCGGATCAGTCTTGGACTTGATCTCCAAGGTAGTCTCGCCAAAGGATTTCTTCTTTTGACCTCTACGTATGACTACCTCATACTTTCCACTAAGCAGATTCTGAGGTAGCCTTACGTTAAACTCTTTTGCGGAGACACTCTCAATTTTGCAGACAGTAGTGCCAAACAAAAATTCATCGGTCTGAAGCGGGGCTTTCTCCTGAAGAACGCGGAATTTTACCACTCCGGCCGGTTCCGCCTCAACCTTGGTAGGCAGAGAAAACAAGATTTCGGAAACATCCGCTGTTCCATCGTCTCCGTTGCCTGAATTGCTGCATTGAACCAACGTCAAAAGGCATGTCATTGCCAGTATAACGAAAGCCAACGACTTGTAATAGAAGTTTTTATTCATTATAAATAAATGGTTATTAGAGTTCTGTTAAACACGCTGTTTAATCAAATAATCTATAATCAAATATACAAACCAAATTTTTCATCCTTATGAGAGTAATAAAATCATTTGCTGTCTCTCTGGCGCTGATGCTGGCTTGCCTTACGGTTGCCTTCGCCCAGAATCAGAGAGAGGTGTCGGGAAAGGTTCTCGATGCTTCGCAGCAACCTCTTGTCGGGGTCGCAGTTCTCGTTGACGGAACGAGCAACGGAACAATGACCACCGAAAACGGAACTTTCTCGTTGAAGGTGCCGGCCGGGAATGTCACTTTGGAAGTGTCATCCCTCGGCTACACCACAAAGAAAGTGTCCGTCCCTTCTACACAGGCATCTGTCACTATCGTCTTGGAAGAGGACAACATGATGCTTGACGAGACCGTTGTCGTCGGTTATGGTACACAGAAAAAGGTGAACCTGACCGGTGCTATTTCAGTCGTTGGTGACAAGGAACTCAAGGACCGTTCGGCTCACAATCTTGTCACCATGCTTCAGGGTTCCGTTCCGGGACTTAACATCACAACTCAGTCCGGAAACCCTGGAAGTACAGGTAAACTGAACATCCGTGGATTCACATCCATCAACGGTGCGGATCCTATTGTGATGATAGATGGCGCTTTGGGCGATCTTGAGGATGTCAACCCGAATGACGTTGAGAGCATTTCTGTCATCAAGGACGCCGCCGCTGCCGCCGTCTATGGCGCTCGTGCCGCATACGGTGTGATTCTCGTCACCACAAAGAATGGAGCAGCCGAGGATGGCAAGGCTACTATTCGTTACAATGGTCGCTGGGGATGGGAGGAGCCTACCACTTCCACCAATTATGAGAGCAGGGGGTACTGGTCAGTCTATACCCTTGACAAATTTTGGAGCGCTTCGGAGGGCAGCAATTATACCCATTATACGGATGCGGATATGATTGAGCTTCTTGCCCGTGTGAATGACAAGACCGAGAATCCTGATCGTCCGTGGGTAATAAAAGACGTCCGTGGAGGACAGGAACAGTGGGTTTACTACTGCAACACAGACTGGTATCACGAAATGTTCAGGGACGAACATCCTGTCCAGCAGCAGAATGTCTCCATCAGTGGAGGCAGCAAGAACATCAAGTATTTTGTCTCTGGTGGATATGACCGTCAGACAGGTATCATGAAAGCCACAGAGCCGGATGTGTTCAAAAAGTACAACCTCAGGGCCAAGATCGATGCGAAACTTAACAAGGTGCTCAGGTTCTCCAACAACACATCCTTCTATTCTTCGAAGTACTCTTGGATCGGAGGTGATGACATTCAGGATGTCTACCGCAACCTTCGTCATAATCCTGCTTCTTTGCCATTGTTTAATCCGGATGGAACAGGATTGTATGCCAACCCTATGATCAACACGAAATATAATGTGGCAAACGGACGCCATATTATTTTCGCCATGGGAAAGCATAAGAATTATGACAAGAAATTCAATTTCACCAACACATCAGAGTTGGTGTTCACTCCTGTCAAACAATTCAATGTCACGGCCAACTTTACTTACAGGATGGTCAGGCGGGATGAGATGCATCGTCAGACCAATGTACCTTATGGGATCCGTCCGGGCGTTACAGGAGTATATTCTACAGGTATCGGCGAAGACAAACTGGTTGAGCGCAACAGAAATTACGAATATTTGTCAGGTAATGTTTTCGGCACATATGAAAACAGTTTTAATGACGCACACAATCTAAAGGTGATGGGTGGTTTCAATTTTGAGACTTATCACTACAAGAACGTTAAGGAAACTGGAAAGAATCTGTCAGATGAGTATCTCAACGATTTCGCTCTTATCATTCCTGATGCAAGCGGCGCTAAAATCATAGAACTGGATGGTGGCCAGAGTGAATATGCCCTTATGGGATTCTTCGGTCGTCTTAACTATGACTACAAAGGACGTTACCTTTTCGAGGCTTCCGGACGTTATGACGGAACGTCACGTTTCGCCAAAGGGCATCGTTGGGGATTTTTCCCTTCGGCATCGGCGGGATGGCGTGTTTCTGAAGAACCGTTCTTTGAGTCTCTCAAGGATAAGGTGAACAATCTTAAGCTCCGCGCTTCATTCGGCTCGCTTGGTAACCAGAACGTGTCTGACTTTGCCTACATGCGTACTATCTCGTTGTCCAATATGAACTACACTTTCGGAGAGGGCACGTCAAAGGCGACAAAAGCTGACATTTCAGCTCCGAACTCAAGCTCACTTACTTGGGAAACATCACAGCAGTACAATGTCGGTGTCGATGTCTCGATGTTCAGAAGCAGACTTGATTTCACTGCTGAAGCTTACATAAGGGATACAAAGAACATGCTGGTCAAGGGCAACGCCCTTCCAAGCGTTTACGGCGAGACCGCTCCTAAAGAGAATTCGGCTGACTTGCGTACTAAAGGCTATGAGATTTCACTCGGGTGGAGGGATTCTTTCAAACTTGCCGGAAGCACTTTCAATTACAGTGTCAGGGGATCTCTCAGTGACTATGTCTCTCACATAACAAGATACGCCAACAACCCTGACAAGCGCCTTAACGACTACTATGTGGGGCAGAGAATCGGTGAACTTTGGGGGTTCGTTGTTGACGGTTTGTTCGCCACGGACGAAGAAGCGCAGGACTATCAGAATAACGTTTTGGACGCTCTCACATTGATTGGCAACGGACGAATGAGGGGTGGTTTCCTTGCCGGTGATCTTCGCTATGTGGATCTGGACAACGACCAGAGCGGTCCTAACGGAATCAATCAGCTTTCTTACGGAAGCAATACTGTGAAGGATCCGGGAGACCGTAAGATTCTTGGAAACCAGCTTCCAAGCCTTATGTACGGAATCAACGTCGCTTTTGACTGGAAAGGCTTTGACATTTCGGCTTTCTTCCAAGGGACAGGCAATCATTACTGGTATCCGGCTGGAATGAACATTTCCTTCTGGGGACCTTACTCGTATCCTTACGTGACGACTTTCCAGCCGCGTGATTTCATGCGGAATGTCTGGTCAGAGGAGAATCCGGACGCTTATTTCCCAAGGGCAAGAGGTTATTCTTCAACCGGTGGTGAACTTAAACTTATCAACAGCCGTTACCTTCAGAACATCCGATACCTGAGATTCAAGAACCTAACGGTGGGTTACACGGTTCCTAAAAAATTGACCCAACTGATCCATGTTGATAAGGTTCGTTTCTATTTCTCAGGCGAGAATCTCGCATATTGGTCACCTCTCAAGAAGCATACTAAATATCTTGATCCGGAGTCCGCATACCGTCGTAAAACAGATGTCGACGGAAACGGAGTGTACAAGAACGGTGACGCGTCTGACGCCGCTGCGTACCCTTGGCAGAAAACTCTTATGTTTGGTGTAGACATCACTTTCTAATAAGGGAGGAATTATGAATATGAAAAAATATATTTTACCTATCTTGATCCTTGCCTTGACTGTCACATCTTGTGATTTCCTTGACAAGACACCACAGTCAAAACTCGCGCCGGAGAATTACTTCCGCAACGAGAACGATATGAAATTGTTCTCTAACTCATTTTATGCCAGTTTGTTTGCCAATACTCCTTATGATGATGTGTCCGATCTCGTCTTCACAAAAGGTGCTTTGGCGGATGAACTGATGGGCTACACCCGTACTGTCCCTACCGGTGAAGGAACCGGAGGATGGAACTGGAAAGTTCTTCGCAAGATCAATACCATGCTCGGAAACATGGACAAATGCGACGATGAGGCTGTGGTCAGACAGTACACTGCCTTGGCCAAATTCTTCCGTGCGAAGTTCTATTTCGAGAAGGTGAAGACTTTCGGTGATGTCCCTTGGTACGATAAGGAACCTGGATCAACTGACGAGGATCTGTACAAACCTCGCGACAGCCGTGAATATGTCATGTCACACATGATAGAGGACATTGACGCAGCCATTGAGGGCCTTCCATCCGGTGTCAGCACTTACCGTGTGAACAAGTGGGCCGCTTATATGCTCAAGGCTCAGTTCTGTCTCTTTGAGGGAACTTATCGGAAGTATCATGGCATCTCCTATTCTGACGGAAGGTCCGCCGATGACTACCTCAAGCTTGCTTATGAGGCGGCAGAGAAGGTGATGAGCAGCGGCATTTACAAACTTGCTCCTGATTATGGAACTCTTTTCAGAGAAGAGAACGCTGACGTGAATGAGTTCATCCTTGCCGTTAAGTTTGACCAGTCTATCGGACGTTATCACAACGGGACTCAGTACGCCATTGAAAGAGGAGCCGGGTTTTCCAAGAAATTCGTTGACAGTTTCCTTATGAAGGATGGCTCTCGTTTCTCAGACAAGGATGGTTGGGAGACCATGACGTTTGTTGACGAGATGAAGGACAGAGACCCTCGTCTCGGGAAGATCGTGAGATTGCCTTCATATGTCAGGACTACAACGAACGGTGGTACTTCATGTGGTCCTAATCTTAAGGAAGGCACAGCCACTGGTTTCCAGATTGACAAGTATGTGATGGACGAGTCGATTCCTACCGCCCAGAGAGCCGATATGTCATACAACGATCTCCCGGTCTATCGTCTCGCTGAGGCTTACTTGATTTTCGCTGAGGCCAAGGCAGAACTGAACATTCTTTCACAGGATGATGTTGATAATACTATCAACAAGCTTCGTGACAGGGCCGGCATGCCTCACCTCAAACTCGACGGCCTTACAGTTGACCCATTCCTTATATCAGACAATTACGGCTATCTTAACTTGAAGCAAGTAAATCCTGTCAATATGGCTCAGATTCTCGAAGTCCGCCGTGAGAGGACAATCGAGCTTTGCATTGAGTTCAGCAGCCGTTGGGACGACATCAGAAGATGGAAGGAAGGTCAGTGCTATACCCAGCCTCTTCGTGGTATGTATTTCCCTGCTCCTGGCACTTACGATCTTACTGGTGATGGGATACCGGATGTTTATTTGTACAATACATCTAAAGAAGATCCGGCTGTTTTGGAGGAATTGGAGAATAAATACGGAGAAGACTTCACCATCCCTTCTTTCCAGATTCAAGAGATCACCATTGGCGACAATTATGTCAGCTATTCCAACGGTGTTGTTCTTAGCGACTTGGATCATGGATTTATGGAGTATCACCGCAAGTATAATGACAAGAGGGTCTTTGACGAGAACAGGGACTATCTCTATCCGATTCCTGTAGGAGACAGGCAGCTGAATATGAACCTTGCCCAGAACCCTGGCTGGAATGACGGTCTTTCCTCCGGTGGTTCAACCGGCGAGGACACTGATAACGGGAACAACTAACAAGTTGAACAAACTTTGATATTATGAAACTATTTAAGAATATATTAAGACTCTGCGCCGCCGCTGTCATCGCACTGCCGGTGTTTGGTTGCGGTCAGGACGAGCTTGTGAAGCCAAGTGCCCTTCTGTCTGAGTCTAGCCTTACTTTCGAAGCCATTGGCTCCGAGCCTCAACAGCTGACCATCGCATCAGATGACTCTTGGTTCGTTGATGTGGACGCAGACTGGATCACTGTCGATCCGACTTCCGGAACCAACACTGTAAAAGTGAACGTAAGTGTTGAAGATAATGTTATAAATGGCATACTCAACGCTCCGCGCGAGGGAACTCTTACTATCGCTAATAGCAGGGGCTATTCCATCCGTTCTGTAATCTATCAAAAAGGCGACAACTATTTTGGTGTTTCTGAAATGCCTATCTCCGCTGTGCGAGAGCTTCAGGACGGAGAATATGCCAAAGTAGCCGAGGCGCAGATAGTGGCATTGACTTCTGATGGATTTGTGGCGACCGATGAAAGTGGTTCTATCTATGTCTCATACAAGGAAGATATCGCTCTTGGCGACAAAGTGTTCATCGCAGGAGAAAAAGTTACTCTTTATGGTGGCGCCGCTCTCGTTGCCGGTGAAATAACGGTCAAGTCAAACTCTGAGGTAAAGCATCCTGAACCGGTGGACCTCCTTTCCAATCTTGACCCTTCCAAGGCTGGCTCAGTCAACTATGTTTCTGTTGATGCTGGTCTCCTTGGCCATGATCTTAAATTTGAGCAGTCTGTCCCTGTTGCCATAACTCTTTTGGACACCAGGGAAGGTGGAGTTGACCTTGATGCTATAAACATGCACAACATCTCAGTCAAGGCATATTTCCTTGGCCTTGCTGACGGAACTGTCACACTTGCGGTTACAGATGTTCAGGATAATGGCATCAACGATAACCTCAAGGCTTACTTCTACGATGACTTCTCTTGGATGAAATCCTATATTGACGCTTCTGGTGTAAAGGTCGGTGATTCCATTGGCGAGAACAGTGCTGGTGCTGAGGCTCCTAACCTTAGAAGCAACTCGGCTCTGAAACCTCTGCTGAACGCATTGATAGAAAGAGGTTACGAGGATCTTAATCCTGAACAAAAAGTAATATACGCTCAGAAGTATTATTGGAAGTTAGGCAAATCCAGCAAAGCGACTGAAAATAATAACAATGGACTGAAACTCCCGAAGCAGAAGTTCAAAGGTGATGAACTTATCAATGTTGACATAGATTTTGATTGGGCGGCCCACATGACCGGCGGTGGCAACATTGACAAAGTTCAGATTGTTGTTGAGCTTGAGGGGGCCGGTACTTTTGACAACGGTACAAAGATCAGTGATCCGTTTGTGACAACTCAGGAGAAGGGACACATTGAATGGCAGCATGCGTCTGTGACAGCCAAAGGTGTGAACAACACCACACGTATCATCATTCGCCCTGCTGAATATGCTTCTGTTGTACCGGACCAGCAGCGTTGGCATCTTGACAACATCAAGATCAAGGATTCCGCAATACCATACTCGGATCCGGTTTATGCGAAAGTGAAGGTTTCTGATGAGGTTGTCACTTTTGAAGGTAATCCGGTTGATTCATACAAACTGACGATTCAATCCGATAATCCATGGACTCTCATTAAGGAGGCGGATTGGTTCTCTGTCGATGTCTCCGAAGGAGAAGCATTTGCGGAAACCACGGTCACTGTTACTTGTGAGCCAAGCAATATTACTACATTGCGTCATGCAGTCCTTACAGTTGCCTCTGCGGACACCAGAAAGAACATTCATATTGTTCAGTCCGCCGCTGGTGGAGAGCTTGAACCACTGATCAGCATCTCGTCAGGCAACAGTGTCGAGGTTATTGGTCAGGGAGCTGAGTTCATGGCCAAGGTTCAGGCGAATGTCGATTTCGAGACAGAAATCAAGGATGCATGGATCAAGGAAGTAGAAGTTCCTGCCACCAGGGCTATGGTTGAGACGACAGTCAAGACATTCAAGGCCGAGCCGAATCTCACGGGCGCTGACCGTGTCGGAACAATCCGCTTTTACAAAGGCAACATTGAGTCTGTCCTTACGGTTAAGCAGGCCAAGTTTGAGCCAAACATCGTCATGACGATCGACAAGATTTCCGCGCTTCCTGCTGAGGCGACCAAGGTTGCTGTGCATATTGTGGCTAACGTGGACGCCAAGGTGTCATCAGATGTCATTACTCTCCCGACTAATGAGATCAAGGCCGGAAAATATGACTTTGAAGTGACCATTCCTGCGAACTCGGGCTCTTTCCGTGATGTTAAAGTCGTGTTCGAGAATGATGAGTACTCTTATAAGTACACATATACAGTACTTCAGCTTGGTTCGGCTATGACAACGATGTTCTTCGATGACTTCAGCTGGCTGTCTCCGATGATTGCGGAATACAACGAGGCTAATCCGAAGAATCACGTGGGTAACGCAGTGACAGGCCATCCTGATGATTTCAAAGCAGCGTCTGGGGCAAACGCTCCGAACATATATACAACGGAGCCATTTAAGTCCAAGTTCCCGACCGCTATCAAAGCGGCAGGCTATGAAGATTTGAATTCGGGAGGTAAGGTCGTTTATCCTCAAGACACTTATTTGAAGTTAGGCAAAACCAGTGTTCATACCGCTCTCAAATTGCCTGCTGTGGCATCATTATCTTCTTCTACGGACGTTGTGCTTGAGTTTGATTGGTGCGCTCATGTTCAAGGATCAGGCAAGATAGATCCAGTCACATTGACTGTTGTCATTGTTGGAAATGGCTCTTTTGAAAATGGAACCAAGTACAGCGAAGCCTTAAGCAACACACAAAATCAAGGTGAGATGTTTTGGACTCATGCTGCTGTCAAGGCTAACGGCATAGATCAAGATACCCGATTCATTCTTGTGTACACCAATGTCTTGAATAAAGATACAGGAGCATATAACTTTAAGGTTTCCGGTGCTCATCGCTGGCATATTGACAATATCAGGATATCCAAGTAACCCGATGGTGTCATAATAATAGAAAAGAAGGCTTCCGGAATCGTTCCGGAAGCCTTCTCAATTACATATTGGGCTTATTGCGGACGTTTTTCGATTCATCGGTTACGGCTTTGCGGCACCTTGATGAGACGGGTGGTGTCGTAGCCACGCTGTCTGGCCTCGGCGACGTACTTGTTGATAGTGTCTTGGGATGGGCTTGGGGTACGGGACAGAATCCAGAGGTAGCTGTCGTTTGAACTTCCCACGAGGGCGGTGGTGTAGTCATCGTCAATCATCAGAATCCTGTAGTCGGAATAGAAGAACATGAAGAAGGACACTCTTAACAGGGCGGGGGCGGCTTCCGGATCCGGCTGTTTGGCCTTGCCGTGGGCTGTCTTTGATTTCCCGTCCAACCACCCTGAATTCAGGACTTCGATCTTGCCGTCATCCCGGAGTACATATTCAGCGCGGACATCGGTCATTCCTCTTTCAAAGGAGTGGTCGTATCTGGCGATTTCGTACCATGTTCCGAGATAGCGTGAGAGATCAAGCTTGGCGACGGGGGTGTTGTCGATCTTGCCTGCGTGAAGAGACATAGGGAGCAATGCTGATGCGGACATCACTGCCAACAATTTTAGGAAACTTTGCATGATTTTAGGTTTTAATGTTATTGTAATTATTGGACAGTCAGTTATTTGCAAATATGGTGCCTGATGTCTTCCCTGGCAGATCACACCCATGTGCGGACGTCACAGAGAAGTATAATAAACGTGGCCACCCCCTCCTTTCGTAGGATAGCCACGTTTGCATATTATTGCTCACTTATATTCAAGTGGCTTTTACTGAATTGATGCAATTTGTTCTTTGGAAAGCCTTGTGTACAGTTCAATCTGTTCGATCGGCATACCGCTGGAAAGCAGAGCTTTGGCCACTTCGAGCCTGCCTTTGATCTCTCCTTCGGCAAGTCCTTCGGCTAAACCTTCAGCCTTACCTTTAGCCAAACCCTCGGCAGTCCCGTCAGCCAGTCCCTTGGCTTCTCCGTCAGCGTATCCCGCCTCGAAGCCCTTGCGCTCAGCAAATTCCCGCTGCGCCAGAATGTCCCACTCGTTCATCTTGTCAATCTTGTATTTAAGTTTCTTCTTCTTGTCGAACGCCGCCACCTCGCACGCCTCAGCGAGCCGTCTGGAGATTCCTCCGGTTTCCTCTATCCACTCAGGGATTTTCAGAAAACCACCGCTGTTCATGAATATGTAGAACATCCTGTCGAACTCCGTCACGCACTCCTCCAGCGTCTTGGTGAACAGTGCCATCTCCACAAATATAATACTAATTGTCTGATCCGCAACCATTCCGGTGCGTTTTTCTGTGAATTGCCAGTAGGAGATGAAGTTGTCGGTGTCCCAAAGGGACTCGTCGTCGTGCTTAAGGCGATAGTTCAGGAACGACACCACATAGACCGGGCGCAGCCCCTTGTACCGTTCCCCGTCCGACAATTCCAGATGGTAGAGCCCTGATGCATAATAGACGCACCTTTCGAAGAAGTAGTCTTCCTCGGAGGCCTGCATCTCCACGACAAACGTCCTGTCCTCCTTGTCCACGCAGACCAGATCAAGCACGGTCTTCTTCCCATAGGTAACATCCCTTTGCTGCTCGCGGTCGGAATATTCCTTGATGTCCTCGATCCTCGCCTCGGGAGGCAGGATCTGGTTCAGCACCCCGATGAGGATGTCCTTGTTGTTCTTGTCTGCGAACACGGCCTTGAATCCTACGTCGCTCCGCAGACTCACGAACGGAGCGAGCTCTTGTCTCTTTTCATTAAAAAACATAGTTTAAATTTTAAATATTGAATCGCAAAATATGCATAGTAAACGTAAAAAATGAAAAGAAACAGAAAAATCGTCTAAAGAAACAGAAATATTTTTTCTTTATGTAACGAGTAGCGACAGTTCGCCGCTTACTGAACATTCTCAGAATGTCAGTTGAACTTAATTACACTTTCACCAACGATTATTCAGCCTTGATCGTCGTCAGGCAGTAAGGACCCGCATAAAGCACGGTGCCACGGCTGAAGAGTTGCTGGAGCTCAGGAGCGTTCTCTAACCTGGATGTTGTAGTGATGATTGTCAGTGGCTTGTCGGAAGCGAGTGCGTCTTTGGCAAGGCGGTCCGGATCCTTTCCGTAGTCAGTGATCTGACGGCCGATGTAGGCGTCAATGTTCTCAGGTCTGTGGAGAAATACTGTGGCCACATCAGTGCCTTCCGGAACCTTGGCACAGATCGCTCCGTAGCCGATGTACGGATTGATGTCCTTGATGACGGCTGAGGCGGAGAAGACAGCGAGAAACAGGCTGGCACCAAGCAGCAGGGTGGGAATATTCCAGGCTTTACGTTTGACGAGGAAGCATATTCCCAGAACATTTGCCAATGTCAGCAGGATGATGCCGTTGATTACCGGTGCCTCGCGGGCGAAAGGATATTCATTCAAAAGGTCATCCACCACCGGGATGTGCACTGCCCCGAAAAGAACAAGCAGTGCGGCCAGACCGACAATTGTGAATATGATTGAGAATATTCCGACAGACCATCTCATCCACCACCGCTCTCCGATGCGGTCAACCACAATCGGAAACAGATAGACGCAGAACGGGAGGGCCGGCACAAGGTAGATCGGGAGTTTGGAACTGAATGAGGACAGCATCGCTATAGTGGCGATGATCGTGCAGAGAAATAAAACCTCCAAGTCGGAACGCGCGGGCGCATATTCCTTGGCACGCGTGCCAATGTCTGCCTTTGCTCCCTCGGTCACATTCGTGTTGTGCGAAAGGTTGACTCTTTTTGTAGGCATCAGTGAAGCGACAAAACTTCCGACCAGCAGCAGACAGTACGGTGCCAGACACCAGACAATAGTCACGAGATAGAACCAGAATGGCTTGGCATGGGTGAAGGCGTTGACCGCCCGTCCGACTGTCTGTTTGACTAACAGATTGTCGATGTACTCAGAGCCGCCCTCGAACCACACACAGGTTAGCCAAATGGCGGCAAGACCTGCGATTATGCCCCAGGTCTTGAGCCCCAGATACTTGCCGAATCCTTTCCAGTCCCGTTTCACGGCGAGGAACACCGCTATTGCCAGCGGAGGCATCAGAAGTCCTACAGGCCCCTTGGTGAATAGCGCGAGGAATATCCACACGGGAAGCATCACGGAATCGGATTTCCGGGTGCCTTCTCCGGTGTACATCCTGTAGAACGTCCAGAGAGCCAGCACGATGAACAGGCACATCAGCATGTCCATCCTCAGCACGATCATGGTTCCGAGGAACATAACGCACGTCAGTGTCATTCCGGCCAGCGCCATCCTGTCCATCACCGGCTTGCCTTTCATCACCCATTTGTCCATAATCCCGACGATGCCGAACGCCGGAATCAGCGAGAACATCGAAAGCGCGAGGCAGCTATGGTGGCCGAACAGGATCTTGCACAGCATCACAATCCAAAAATAGAGTGGTGGTTTGTCGGCATAGGCCAGACCGTGGTTATAAAATGCGAATATGTGCCCGTCCGCGATGGCCTCGTCCGCTATGCTGAGGTATCTCAACTCGTTGGAAGGAGTGAAATCCCTCGTCATCATCATAGGAAAAAGGCAGATGAATGTGAAAGCGAAAACCGCCATCAATGGGTGGCGGGTGAATATGTTACCTTTACCTACTTTAAGACTGTTATTTCGCATCTGAAGCTTCTTTTTTGCCTGGTCCCAAGACCAGATTCCTTATGTAAACCACAAAACCGAACACCTGACCGAGGATCAGCACAGGGTCAAGACGGATGATACCATAAATGATGATCATTCCGGATCCGACAATACTGATGAGCCAGAAGCCTGCCGGCAGCACCGACATGTGTCTGCGGTGCGAGTAGATGAACTGGTAGATAAAGCGAAGAGTAAACATCAGCTGGCCTGTCGAACCGAACACCACGAGCCAAAGTGGAATGTCGTTGTTGCGGAAAAAGTTTTGTGAATATTCCTGGGCGTCTTTCAGAAGGAGTAGCGCAGCGACAAACGGAAGCGCCGGCAGCAGAATCTTAGTCAAAGTCTTCATCCTATTCCATATCCCGTTGGCGTACAGGTTCCAAAGATAGATGAAATAGGCAATGAACTGACCGAGGATGATGGAAAAGTCATTCCTCAGAACTCCATAGATGAACATCAGGCACGCCCCGACCACACTGAATATCCAGTAGGATACCGGTGAGACAGACTTGTGCGCCATCTCGGATTTCAGCCATTGGAGGGCGGTTCTCAGTCCGAAGAATGCCTGGGCCGAGAATCCAAGAGTGAGTGTAAGCCAGGTGGGAATGTTTTCAAACATATTCCTGAAGTTAATTCCGTTCGTCGACATTGCTTTTGCCGACTGAATAATTGATGTATCGTGGCTTCATCCATCGGTAGGCGAAGCAGTCCGCGAACGGTCCCCAAAGCCTGTTCCAGAGATGGAATTTAGATGTCCCGGCCATGCGAGGAAAATGCCTCACGGGCACCTGACCGAAACTGCCGCCTTCCTGAAGCAGAATCAGGGCCGGCAGAAATCTGTGCATGCCTTTAAACATCGGAACCCTCTTTGCTGCTTCCGTGCGGATGATTTTGAGAGGACAGCCTGTGTCTTTAGCCCCATCGTGGGTCATCATATTCCTGAATCCATTGGCTATCTTTGATTGGATCCGCTTGAACGCTGTGTCCTTGCGGTTCGCCCTATAGCCGGTCATCAGAGTGTGGTCCTTCATTCCGTCCAGCAGGAGGTTGAAGTCTTCCGGAGTGGTTTGAAGGTCAGCGTCCATGTAGCCGACATATTCAGAGAAAGCATAGTCAAATCCAGCCTTTATGGCAGCGCTGAGGCCGGCGTTTTTCTTGAAACTGATGTAGAAGATGTCCTTGTTGTGTGCGCAGACCTCTTGGATCAGTTTGAGGCTGCCATCCTTTGAACCATCGTCCACAAAAAGTGCGCAAGTAGGAACTTTGCTATGCGGAATGAACTCAGACAGAGCCTTTTCCAGATTGTGGATGTTGTCCTCCTCATTGAAGACCGGAACCACGACCGTAAGGGTATATTCAGATGTTCTGTTCATGAGAGCAATATTAGTCTTATGAAATTCTTATTCTTCATTTGACAAGATATTGCTTTAATGGTTTAAAGCAGTCGTTTAACAACCTTGAAAAACTTGTACGGCATGTACCTGAACGGGAGGTCGAGCCACGTAGGTGTCGATACCACGGAACGGTAGTGCGTGAATGCGCCGAAACTTCGTTTGCTGTGATAGCTGCCAAGCCCTGAGTTCCCGACTCCACCGAACGGAATGTTCTCGTTGGCGATGTGCATTATCGTGTCGTTGATGCAGGCTCCGCCGGAGGATGTGTGCTTTAGGACTTGATCGCCTTGACTTCCGAAATAGTAAAGGGCGAGAGGCTTCTCCCTTGACGTGACGAATGAGATTACCTCATCGATGTCTTTGAAGGTCTGCACCGGGAAGATCGGACCGAATATCTCCTCACGCATCACGGGCGAGTCAGGGGAGACACCATCCAGAACCGTCGGCTCGAAGTACCTGTCACTGCGGTCCGTGCGTCCACCGAAAGCGATTTGTCCGTCCTTTAGGTAGCCTTGTAGTCTCTCGAAAGCCTTGTCGTTCACGATTCTGACAAAGTGCTCAGTCTCCTGCGGATTTTCTCCGAGAAGAGTCTTGAAGTTGATTTTCAGTTCTTTAATGAACTCGTCCTTGATGTCTTCGTGAAGCATGAGGTAGTCCGGTGCGATGCAGGTCTGCCCCGCGTTGAGGCTTTTCCCCCAGGCGATACGCTTTGCCGCCACCTTGATGTCCGCGTCCTTGTCCACGATGCACGGACTCTTTCCACCGAGTTCCAGCACGACCGGCGTGAGGTTCTTGGCGGCTGCTTCCATCACGATCCTTCCGAGCGCTGGGCTGCCAGTGAAGAATATGAGATCCCAGCGTTCCTCCAGCAGGGCCGAATTGACATTGCGGTCCCCTTGGACCACAGCGACATATTCATTACTGAAAGTGTCCTCGATCATCTGTTGGGTGACTTTTGAGACGTTCGGGACGTAAGGCGATGGCTTCAGAACCGCTGTGCAGCCGGAAGAGATGGCTCCAACGAGCGGAGTGAGAAGCAGTTGTACCGGGTAGTTCCACGGCGAGACGATCAGCGCGGTGCCGAGCGGCTCGCTGATGATCCTGCTCCGTGACGGGAACATCTTCAGCGGGGTGGGAACCCTCTGCGGCCTGCTCCATTTCCGGATGTTATGAATATGACCGCGTATCTCTCCGAGAAGGATGCTGACCTCAGTCAGGTAAGCCTCCTCGTAGGACTTGTGAAGGTCCGTCCAAAGCGCCTCGCACAGAGGCTTTTCCCATTTGCGCACAGCCGCCTCGAACGCCTTTAGCCGCTCCAACCGCCATTTCACGTCGAGGGTCGCACCGCTCCTGAAATAGCGTTCCTGCCGCCCCCTTATCTCCTTTATCCTCTCAATCGAAGTGTTTTCCAAAATCATGATGCTTTATGAATATCTCGCCTCAAAGGTAGTGAATTACTCTTGATATTCAGAACTCACATCCTCTGTTTCCGAATATTTCCACATTATCACTACCTTTGCCGTATGGATGCGATGAACAAGGAAATGCTCCGGCTGGCTCTGCCGAGCATACTCGCCAACCTGACCGTACCGCTGGTCGGGATGGTGGACATAGCCGTGGCCGGGCATCTGAACGCCTCGGCTGCCGCCCTGATTGGAGGCATCTCGGTCGGCACTCTGATGTTCGACCTTCTATACTGGAATTTCGGCTTCCTGCGCGCCGGAGCCGGTGGCATGACCGCCCAAGCCTACGGGCGAAAGGACTGGAAAGACTGCGCCGCCAATCTGACCCGTGGTGTCGGACTGGCGCTTATCATTGCCTTTGCCCTGATCCTGATCCAATGGCCGTTCCAAAAGCTGATCTTCCTTTTTGTCGGTTGCTCGGAAGAAGTCCGCTCGCTTGCCCTTGAATATTTCTACATCCGCATCTGGGCCGCTCCGGCGACCCTCAGTCTGATGACATTCCGAGGCTGGTTCATCGGCATGCAGGACACATTCTCCTCGATGCTTACCGACGTGGTGGTAAATGGTGGCAACGTCCTGTTCAGCCTCCTGCTCACTTTCGGGATTCCCGGAACCGGATTCAATGGCTTCGGCTTCAAAGGAATAGCCTTAGGTACAGTCGTGGCACAATATTCAGGACTCATTTTCGCTTCCTCCAGAGTCGCTCTGAAGTTCAGGAATATCATCGGAGGAGCGTCAGTGCTTGATTTCAAGGAAGCGTTCCGTGGAGGAAAGATGGCCCATTTCTTTTCTGTGAACCGCGATCTTTTCATTAGGTCCATCTGCCTGAACATCATCTATCTGGCCTTCACCGCGATCTCCGCCCGTTTCGGAGACACCCTTCTGGCCGCATGCTCGATCATGCTGAAACTCCTGCTGATCTTCTCCTACTTCACAGACGGTTTCGCTTTCGCAGGGGAGGCGTTGACCGGGAAATATGTCGGTGCGCGGCAGGTCGATCAGGTCAGAAAGACCGTAAAGTACACATTTGCCTGGAGCATGGGCATCGGAGTGCTGTTCATAGGTATATATTTCCTGACCGGTGTGCCGATGCTTAGGCTTATGACTTCGGATTCCTCCGTCGTAGAGGCTGCCAGAGCATTCATGCCGTGGCTCATCATGATCCCTTTGGTCGGCTGCCCGGCCTTCACCTGGGACGGAATCTACACTGGCGCCACCGCCACCAAAGCCATGCGCGACTCCAACCTCGGCTGCGTCATCGCCTTCTTAGTGATTTGGTTTTCAGGAATATTCCTGTTCCACCCCACCGGCTTTGCCGCCGCCCACCTCCTCTTCGCCGCCTATTACTCCCACCTCATCTACCGCTCCCTCTACCAAACCCTTTGTTATCGTAAATCCGTCCTTGCCCCGATTAAATAGCGTTTCCTCAACCCGGCTTGGCTGCGGTGAGTTCAATAGCCGGTCACTGAGCCTGTCGAAGCACTGAGCCTTTCGATTGCTGAGCCTGTCGAAGTGCCGAAGCACCGAAGTGACCACTATCAATGATTACCTTTTCCGGAAATATTTCCCGACAACTGGAAGGGAAGAGAGCGGAAAGTCGCGCTTGATGATTACTGCGCAGAAGACGAGGATCAAGACGGTGTTGAGCGCGATGGCGGTCCATGTCCCGAGATGTGAGTTGGCACAGGTCATTCCTAAGAATAGGATCAGCGCAAGGCCAACGTACAGCGCGATGTCCTTTAGCGGGTACTTGATCGGGTACTTCTTCTGGCCGATGATGTAGGACAACACCATCGCCACTCCGTAGCCGGCGAATCCGGCCCAGGCGCACGCCATGTAGCTGAACTTAGGAATGAACAGGATGTTCACGCCAAAGAGGACAAGGCATCCGATTCCGGAGAACAACGCGCCCCAAAGTGTCTGGTCTGTAAGCTTGTACCAGAAAGAGAGGTTGAAATAGATTCCCATCATGATCTCGGCGGCCATCACGATCGGCACGACCTTCAGGCCTTCCCAGTAGCTGCGGCCGATGATGTACTTCAGGATATTCATGTACCCTATGACGCAGAGGAACGCGAGGAGAGTGAATATTATGAAGTACTTCATCGCCTTGGCGTACATCTCCTTGCTGTTCTTGTCAGCCGCGCTGCCGAACACGAACGGCTCGTAGGCGTAGCGGAAGGCTTGAGTTATCATCGCCATGATCATCGCGATCTTGATGCTGGCTCCGTAGATGCCAAGCGGCACCGAAGAGCCTTCTCCGTAGATGAACGGGAATATGATCTGGGAACCGCTTTGGTTGAGGATTCCGGCGATTCCAAGCACAAGGATCGGCCAGCTGTAGCCAAGCATCCTTTTCAGCAGTTTTCCATTGAATCCGAACTTGAATCCGCACAGCTCCTTCCAGAAGAATAGCGTGATCGTCGCCGTGCAGAACAGATTGATGTAGAACACGTAACCCACGTCAAGCCCGCTGTCGTAAATCCCGAACGGATTCGCTCCCAACTTCGGCAGAATCACAAAGTAAGCGAGATTCAGGAATATGTTCAGTCCGATGAAGAGCAGTTTCAAGGCGGCGAATTTCAGCGGACGCTTTTTGTACCTAAGGTAAGAGAACGGAATGCATTGGAAAGCGTCAATCGCCACCGTGGCGGCCATCGCCCAGACGTAGGATGGATGGTCCGCATAGCCAAGAGCCGAGGAAATTGGTCTTATGAAAAGCAAAACAATTCCAACGAACATCACCGAAGTCGTCAGCACCGAAGTCAGAATCGTGGAATATACCTTGTCCGGATTCTCTCCCTCTTTGTTGGCGAACCGGAAGAACGTGGTCTCCATCCCGTAGGTCAGAATCACCAGCAGCAGGGCCGTGTAGGCGTACAGATTCGTCACTACACCGTAGTCACCGCTTGACGAGGCTATGACATGGGTGTAAAGCGGGACGAGAAGGTAATTGAGGAACCTCCCTATGATGCTGCTAAGGCCGTAGATCGCAGTGTCCTTGGCCAATGACTTCAGATTCGCCATTGTATGTTTACTTTATTCCGTACTTGCGCAAAATCTTGACGATAGGCTTCCTGATCGACTCAGCCCAAAGGGTGTAGCCGTAATCCGATGGATGGGTTCCGTCCACGGAAGTCTCATGGTCAGGGGCTGTGGCGCAGGTGGCCTTGATGAAATAGACATCGGCATATTTCTTCACCGCTATATTCATAAGACTGTCAACCACTTCAATTCTGCGCCTCTCGTTCCTGTCGCTGCCGGTGTTGAAGTTGCGGCTCTCCCTGTAGATGGTCTTCTGGAAGATCAGCGGAATTCCAGGATGGACCGCCTGCACCTTCTCAATGAACGGGAAAAGCCTCTCCATGATCTGCTCCGGAGTCGGGTTCGAGAACGAGTCGAACACGAATGCGTCCACCTGTGCTGCGCAGAGTACATCCGCGAAATATGACTGGAGCTTGCAGTTGCCGCTGCATCCGAGGCTGAGGAACTGAAGCCCGGTCATTCTGGAAAGCTGGTCAGGGTAAGACATCCCCGCTCTGGAGGTGCTGATTCCGTGCGTGAAGCTGGATCCGAATATTCCGATTCTGTGACGGAAAGGATTCTCGATCGCCTCGATCACAGCACCTTCGTTGACACCGATTTGTATGGACTTCTCCTCGCTGAGAATCGGTAGGTACATCAGGCACTCGTGCATGGAACCGTCCAAATTGCCGATAAGCACGACATTGTCGTCCGGTTTTTGGTCGTGCGTCACCTTGGAGGCCGCCCAAATCCATTTCCCGTCCTTCTTTATGTAAAGATCATAGCCTCTCGCCGCAAGTCCTCCGGTGTTGGTCGGGAAACCCCTGTCAAGGTACTTGGTCTTCACCGTGATTGTCTTGGAATCAGTCCTGAACGCCACAGCAAGGCCGGCTGACATCCGGACCTGTTTGTTCTCTCCTGTCGTGAACCCCTTGAACCTCACCGTGTCAACCCTATGGTAAGGGTTAGGAGTGTCAGTCATCAGCTTCCCGACCATAGTCAGGTCCGATGCCTCAGTGAAGTTGTACTTCACCTGATTCTTCTGTGCGTAAACCGTCACCACCGAGAGTGACAGCATCAAGATTGCAAAAGTCTTTTTCATATTCGTTGATTTTATCGTTCCGCGTTATTTGTCAAGGCCCCTCATTACCCTAAGGGAGCGCACAAAGAACAAAAATAGAACATTTTCCTCGGTTTTTGGTAATTTTTAGCTGGTTTCCTGAATAGGTATGATTCATAGAACTATATTTATGCTTTTTCACTTTGGCAAACTTAAGCAATAATAGGTGGTGAAAAGGAAAGCCGTGGCGCTTAACTATGTGGCAGTGAGAGGCATAAGGAGTCTTTCTGGTCGTTAAAGTCGTACAGGGAATGCGGTTAAAATCTTTGATGATCAGGCTGTTGTCTGCCACGCAAAATAAACTTTACTTGTTGCCATAAATTTGCTACTTTTGCACTGCATACCTTGGGACCGTGAATCTTTCTGCGGGTCTAAGGTTTGTAAGGTTGAATGACTGTTTTGATTTGTTGGGGATGCTATATTAAAAACGAAAAACTTCCGGGAAGCGGATCAAAATAGTCTCTGAATATTATGAGTCTATATTCATTCTATAGGATCTCGAAGCCTTCGGAGGGCAAGGTCGCTCCGGAAAGGGTGGAAGGGGAGTACAAGCGTCTGCGGAGCCGCACGTTCTGGGGTGTGACCGGGGCTTACGCTCTCTACTACGTCTGCAGGATGGCGATGAGCGTGGTTAAGCAGCCGTTGATCGACGGGGGAATATTCACCGCCGCGCAACTTGGAATCATCGGCTCGGCGTTTTATTTCGTCTATGCTTTCGGCAAGTTCGCCAATGGGTTCATCGCGGACTACTGCAACATCCGTCGCTTTATGGCGACGGGCCTTTGGGTCTCGACTGTGGTAAATCTTCTGATGGGAGTCTTGGGACTGCTTCAAGGATGGACCGGAACCTCCACGATGCTGCTGTTCATTGTGTTCGCTGTAATCTGGGGTGTCAACGGTTACTGTCAGTCGATGGGCGCTCCTCCGGGGGTCATAAGTCTATCCCGATGGTTTCCGCTTGAACGCAGAGGAACATATTACAGCATCTTCAGTGCCACGCCTTATTTGGGTAAATCATTGTCCGTATTCGCTTTAGGGCTGATTGTCGGCTGGGCTGGATGGGAAGATGGCTTCATATTCTCCGCTGTGGCCGGAGTGCTCGGTTCGGTGATGGTCCTGCTGATGGTCTCCGACACCCCGGAAAGCTGTGGTCTTCCTTCGGTTCAGGAACTGACAGGCGAGAAACCTCAGAAGACCGACTCCATGCCGATCAAGGAACTCCAGAAAATGGTGGTCCGTCATCCGGGAATATGGATAATCGCCCTTTCGAGCGCCTTCGTGTACATCACCCAGCACGCTGTCAGTGAGTGGGGTGTGCTTTTCCTCCAGAAAGGCAAAGGGTTTTCCCTTGCGGGTGCCACGCAGATCATAGCGTTCTCGGAGGCTTTCGGAATAGCAGGAACCGTGCTGGCCGGATGGCTTTCCGACAGGGTCTTCAAAGGGAACCGCTTTATCCCGGTGTTGGTTTCCGGACTGCTTTGCCTGCTGTCGCTCGGAGCATTCCTTTTCACCGGTGGAGGATATTCATTGAACATCTTCTACGTGTCTGTGTTTAGTCTGGCTATCGGTGTGGTCTATTGTACGGTTGCCGGCCTGATGGCACTTGACATCGTGCCTCGCAAGGCCACCGGAGCTGCCCTCGGGATGGTCGGTCTGGCAAGTTATGCCGCTGCCGGAGTACAGAACATCGTCAGCGGCATCATGATAGGGGAGAACGATTTCGATTTCGCCCCCGTCTCCGTGTTCTGGATTGTGGCCTGTCTCTTAAGTTTCCTTATTCCGGTTCTTTCGTGGAGGTCACTTCGACAGGCTCAGTGACCTAATCAGATCTTCACCACATGCCAGTGCGGCCCGAATCTCTCGAATGAGGCGCGGTCAAGCATCTCCCGGTCGTCAGGGTGGGCGATGCTGATGAGGAGCTTGGCTCGCTCCTGAAGCGACTTGCCGTACAGATTCACAGCGCCATATTCAGTGACAATCCAATGAGCGTCGGCACGAGGAGTGACAACTCCCGCCCCAGGGTTCAGGAAAGGAACAATCTTCGCCTTTCCCTTGTTTGTCCGGGAAGCGAACGCCGTCATCGACACTCCGCCCTCTGACATTGAGGCTCCCTTCACGAAATCCAGCTGGCCACCGGTGCCGGAGAATATCCTCGTTCCGATCGAGTCAGCGCAGATCTGCCCGGTCAGATCGACCTCCGTGGCGGAGTTGATCGCCATCATGCAAGGGTTCTGGCAGATGACCCAAGGGTCGTTGACGTACTTGATGTCCTTCATCAGCACGTCAGGGTTATGATCGATGAATGAATATACCTCCTGAGATCCCAGCAGGAACGAAGCCACGATCTTGCCCTTGTCAATCTTCTTGTTCGCCCCGTTCACAACGCCTTTCTTGATAAGGCCGAGAACCCCATCCGCAAACATTTCGGTGTGGACTCCAAGGTTCTTGTGATCAACGAGTTGTGCCGCAAGCGCATTAGGCAGCGCCCCGATTCCCATTTGGATGCAGGCCCCGTCTGGCACGAGCTCGGCGCAGTTCTTTCCGATCAGCACCTCAGTCGGAGTCGGTTCAGCGAAATCCTTGGAAACCAGCGGTGTGTCATCCTTGACAAGGTAGTCGAAAACATCCAGCGAAACCAAATCCCCGTAGGCAAAGGGCACATGAGGGTTCACCACAGCGATCTTCACCCTTGCGGTCTCGATGGCAGCCAATGAGCAGTCAACCGAAGTTCCCAGCGACACCATCCCATTCTCGTCCGGAAGAGACACCTGGACCATGGCGGCACCCAACTTGATAGCTCCACTGCGGTAAAGTTTCTGAGACTCACCAAGATGCACAGGCACATAGTCAGCGTACCCGGAGTTCACGTTCGGGCGCACGTTCGGCCCCACAAAGAACCCCTGCTCAAAGAAAATTCCTGAATATCTCGGATCGGAATATGGAGCCGGACCTTCAGTGTGGAAGTGGTGGAAGTGCAGGTCCTCGACCTCTCCGGCGTCGGCCCGGCGCACAAGCGCGTCAATCAATATGTGCGGCACACTCGCCACACTGCTTAAATGAATATGGTCGCCTGACTTTATGACCCTGACCGCCTCGTCTGCGGACACGTAACGGTATTCTTTCATTGTATATTCAGTTTATTAATAATCCAGTTATCGCGATCTGGCCGCTTTGAAGGTCATGCGCTTCATCGGAGGTTCCGTATCGCATGGCAAAGATAGTGCTTTTGGAACTTTATCCAAATTTTCGCTCTTGCGGAGAATCTGAGATTCTGCTTTAAGACCTCGGCTGGATAATCTGGTTGGGGTGCAGAACGTGTGTTATTGCACCCGAAAGTGTTTCTTAGTGCTGTTTCGGGTGCGATACACGACTCTTTGCACCCGAAACATATTCATAAGTTTTTATTAATTTTGCAAAATATGATCAACAAGGAAAAGAAACTTGAGGCGTTCGAGAGGGCGCTTGAGATAATGGACCGGTTGCGTGCCGAGTGCCCGTGGAATCACGCACAAACCATTGACACTCTTCGTCCTATGACGGTCGAGGAGGTGTATGAACTCAGTGACGCCGTGATGAAGAAGGACGAGGCGGCTCTTGAGAAAGAGCTTGGGGACGTGTTCCTTCATGTGATTTTCTACGCCAAGATCGCCGAGGAGGAAGGCCGCTACGACATCGCCGATGTGATGAACAAGCTTTGCGAGAAGATGATCTATCGTCATCCCCACGTGTTCTCGACCACTAAGGTGTCAGACGCCGAGCAGGTGTCGGAGAATTGGGAGATGCTCAAGGCCAAGGAGAAAGGAGGAAACAAACGCATCCTTTCCGGAATCCCGGACTCGATGCCGCCGATTCTGAAGGCATATTCGATGCAGGACAAGGCTCGCGGAGTGGGCTTCGACTGGGAGGAGAAGCGTCAGGTCTGGGACAAGGTGAAGGAAGAACAGTCGGAGCTTCAGGCCGAGATGGACGCCATGGATTCCGCCGCCACCGAGGAGGCCAGAAAAGCGGCCACGGACAGGGCCGAGGAGGAGCTTGGGGACTTCATGTTCGCCACGATCAACGCCGCAAGGCTTTACGGACTCAATCCGGACACGGCTCTGAACCGTGCCTGTGACAAGTTCCGCCGCCGTTTCACCTATCTGGAGGAAAACACGATCCGCAAGGGCCGTGACCTTCACGAGATGACTCTCGCCGAGATGGATGAGATCTGGGACGAGGGAAAAGCCAAAGGACTTTAGAAACAGGCGACTGTCACGGACAACGAAAATGCCTTGAAAGTTAAACTTTGCCTGTTCATATTTGTCCAAAACAAGACATTTTCTTAAATTTGTAGATGCCTTCCTGAGAAGGAACGTTGTAGAATGGATATTTATGCCTGATTATAAAGTAGTTGAGGTTGTGAGCAGAAGGGACCTGATGAAATTCATCAAGTTCCCTGACAGGCTTTACAAAGATTGTCCCCAGTATGTTCCCGCCCTCCACAGTGACCAAGTCAAATCTTTGACCAAAGTATCGACTCTTTCTTATTGCAAAAGGAAGATGTGGATGGTTATGGATGGCAAGACTGTTGTCGGCCGCGTCTGCGGGATGATAAACCCACGCTACAATGCATTATATGACAAGAAAAGGGCACGTTTCGGGTGGTTTGACACCATAGATGACTTTGAGGTGGCGAAACTGCTTCTGGGCACGGCCGAGAACTGGGCTAAGGAGAACGGGATGAACGAGATTCACGGTCCCCTTTACTACAACACTCTCGGAAAGCAGGGAATGCTGGTCGAGGGCTTTGAGAACATCCCGCCGTTCAATTGCCTTTACAACTATCCTTACTACAATGATTTCGTGACGAGACTTGGCTACGTGAAGGAATGCGACTGGCTTCAGTACAAGGTTGCGGCCGACCAGCCGCTTCAGGAGAAGATCACGAGGATCGCAGGGCTTCTGAAGCAGAGGTACAACCTTCACGAAGGCAGCCTGGACAAACTCAAGAAAGACAAGAAGATGGTCCGTTATTTCTTCGATGTTTACAACGAGAGTTTCGCGAAATCGGTCTACAACTTCATCCCTTTCACCAAAGAGGAGATTGATGAGGAGGCGAGTGAGGTCTTGAGTTTCGTTTCGGACAAGACGAGCAGCATAATATTCGATGACAATGATGAGCTTGTCGGATTCGGAATCACATTCCCGTCCATCTCGAAGGCTCTCCAAAAGGCGAAGGGGCACTTGTTCCCGTTCGGATGGTTCCACCTTTTGATGGCTATGTTCAGGTACGACACGGTTGACCTGATGATCAACGGGGCCGTGCCGAAGTGGCAGAACACAGGGGTGTCGTCGATCTACCACTGCACGATGTCGGAGAAATACCGCAAGGCCGGCACAAAGTGGGCCATCACCAACCCGCAGATCGAGTCGAACGGCGCGGTCAACGTGTGGGGTAAGTACGAGCATGAGTTGTTCATGCGCCGTCGCTGCTACCTCAAGTCGATTTAGGAATATACCAACCCCGGTTCCTGAGATTGTGGTTGCTGAGCTTGTCGAAGCATCGAAGGACCGAGATATAAATTAACCATTGAATATGGCAGAGAACACATTAGTAGACAAGATCCTGGCACTTCAGGACAAATACGAGTCGCTTCAGAGGCAGCTGGCTGACCCTGAGGTGATCGCCGACATGAAAAAATACGTCCAGCTCAACAAGGACTATAAAGAGTTGGAACCGATCATAAAGGCTGGTTTTGAGTATAAGAAGATGGTCGATGAACTGGCGGAGGCCAAGGACATCATGATCAACGAGAAGGATGAGGATCTAAGGGACATGGCCAAGGCGGAGATCGCCGAGATCGAGCCGAAGATTCCGGAGATGGAGGAAAAGATAAAGATTCTCCTGATTCCGGCCGATCCGGATGACAGCAAGAACGCCATCATAGAGATCCGTGGAGGTACAGGTGGCGACGAGGCCGCAATCTTCGCCGGAGACCTTTTCAGAATGTACTCCAAGTACGCCGAGAAACGTGGCTGGAAGCTGGAGGTCAACGATGAGACTCCAGGCACGGCAGGTGGTTACAAGCAGATCGTGTTCAAGCTTTCATCCAACGATGAGGGCGTCTATGGGATCATGAAATATGAGTCTGGAGTTCATCGTGTCCAGAGAGTCCCTCAGACCGAGACACAGGGCAGAATCCAGACCTCAGCCGCTTCCGTGGCTGTTTTCCCTGAGGCAGGGGAGTTTGATGTGGATCTCAAGTGGGATGACATCAGGTTGGATCTTTTCTGTTCGTCAGGTCCTGGAGGGCAGGGTGTGAACACCACCTACTCAGCTGTGCGTCTTACCCACCTTCCTACTGGGCTGGTCGTCCAGTGCCAGGAGGAGCGTTCGCAGCTCAAGAACAAGGACAGGGCGTTCGAGGAGTTGAGGACCCGTCTCTACAACCTTGAGCATCAGAAGTATCTCGACGAGATCGGGGCCAAGCGCAAGACTATGGTCTCAACGGGTGACCGTTCCGCCAAGATCCGCACGTACAACTATCCTCAGGGCCGTGTGACCGACCACCGCATCAACTGGTCGATGTACAACCTTCCGGTCTTCATGGACGGGGACATCCAGGAGTGCATAAACCAACTCCAGATCGCGGAGAACGCCGAGCGGCTTAAAGAGGCTGGCGAGTAGGCTTCCATAGTAAAAGACACCGTCCGGTCACTGAGCAAGTCGAAGTGACCGGACGGTGTTCCTTTATGGTTGAAAACTATACTTAATAGAGACCTCCTCCATTGGCCACAGCCACCGACGCTTCGCGCCCTGTCCGGGTAAAGGGTGGCTGTGGCCAATGGAGGAGGTCCCTACGGTCGAATATATCTATCCGGAGATCCCCTTGTACTCTTCGCAGACGGAGTGGTAACTTTCCAGATTGCCGATGTCGAAACGATGTCCAGGCATCTCCATAGCATGCACCGGTACTTGTGTCGCAAGCCATGCGATGTAGCTTCCAGGAGCGTCGGTGCCACACCCTGCTGAAATGCCGGCCGGAATCAGGCGCGCGTCCTTACGGGTGTAGAAATAGAACGGAGGACAGCACCAATGCGAGCGAGGCTCCGCCGGCTTCTCCACCATCCCAAGAATCCGATCTTCGCCGTCCACTTCCACGACTCCGCACTTGCGGAGCCGCTGCTCAGACGGCTCGTAGAAACGCATGATGCATGAAGTGCCCTTTGCACGGGCATATTCAATGAACCTTACAAGGCTGAAATCCAGTATATTGTCTCCAGCTATCACGAGCATGTCGTCATCCAGCCCCAGCGAATCGATGGCGAACTGGATGTCCCTCACGGCTCCCAAACGTGTCTCGTTCGTGGATGTGCCATCGTCCACCACCGTGATCTTGTCCTCGGTGCGACCGGCAGCCCATTTGGAGAAATGCCCGGCGAACTTATGATTTGAGATGACAACATATTCATCAACGGCTCTGGAAGTCTTGATGTCGTCGATCAGCCAGTCGAGGATGGCTTTGTCACGGACTTTCAGCAGCGGCTTAGGAAAATTCTCCGTCAGCGGATACAGCCTGGTGGCGTAGCCGGCGGCCAAAATCAAACATTTCATATCTTCACCCCGTCCGCGCTGTGACAGATGCATGCGGAGTAGTGCCCCTTAAGCTCCGGGAACGCCGCAAGGTATTCTGTCTCAACTTTATTGAATATGCTTTCCCTGAATGCCGGGTCGATGATAGCCATGCAGCAGCCCTTGAATCCGGCCCCACTGAAACGTCCGCCGTAGATTCCCTCGGTCCGGGTCATGATCTCGTAGATCTTCTTCAGTTCCGGTGATCCGGTCTCCCATTTTTCGATTGAGGAACGCCCGCTCTCGAAACTGAGACGTCCGAACTCTTGCAGATCTCCCTGCCTCCAGGCCTCGGCTCCGCGCTGCACACGGTCATATTCACTGAACCAATGCTCCGCGCGTCGGCGCCATGTCTCTGGCAGACGGTCTCCGAATTTGTGGAAAACCTCGACCGGGACATCGCGCAGGTTCGTCTCGCCGAACTTGCCGTACTCCATCCCGGCGTATGCCTTGAGGGCATAGGCGGCGCTGCGGCACTCGTCAACCCTCATGTTGAACTTGCTTCCCGCGAGGGTTCGCTCCACACCGCTGAAGAAGATGGCTATCTCGTAAGGCTTCATCGCCGGAGATGTCGGGATGAGTTCGTAGCTGTCATCTTTGGTGTCAAGGTAGAGCAGATGATCTTTTTTCGAGTACACCTCGCAGCTTTGGTCCAGCTTTCCGCATGACACTCCGACGTAGTCGTTCTCGGCCGCCATCTCGGTCTTGATCAGCTCGACATCCGAGAGATGGATTCCGTTGACTGTGCACAGAGCTTTCAGGAAAGCGATGGTCACGGCCGCGGAAGAGGAGAGTCCGCCGATAGGCAGTGATCCCTCTATCACACCGCTGAGACCCACCCGCAGCGGGTATTGGGCCCCAAGTTTGAGGGTGGCTCCCCGCAGATAGTCAGCCCAGTCTCCTTGCTTGGTCTCCGGTACTGAACTGACATGCCATTGAGCGCGTTTTGAGAACTGTAACGAGGAAAACTCGATGACTCCGTTCTGCTTGGGAGCGAAGGCGATGTGGATTCCCTTGTCGATGGCAAGTCCGGTCACTTTTCCGAGCTGGTGGTCGGAGTGGGCTCCCAAAGGGCAGACACGATACGGACAGAACGAGAGCCCTTCCGGCTCCCGTCTGTACGTTTCCCTGAATTTATCTTCACAAGTCATAAGCGCTAAAGTCTTGCTTGGAGAGCCTTGCCCTGCTCCTCGTAGCCAGGCTTGCCGAGGAGGGCGAACATGTTCTTCTTGTAGGCTTCCACGCCCGGTTGGTTGAACGGATTCACGCCGAGAACATAGGCGCTGACTCCGCAGGCATATTCAAAGAAATAGAACAGGCCACCGAGGTTGAAGGCGTTGATTTTCTCGATTGAGACTTCCAGCTGAGGGACTCCGCCGTCGATGTGGGCGAGCTTTGTGCCGAGCTGCGCCATAGCGTTGCAGTGCTCCACGTGCTGGCCGGCGAGGTAGTTGAGCTGGTCGAGGTTCTGCTCGTCAGTGCCGATGACAACCTCACGGTTGCTCTTTTCGATGTTGACGACGGTCTCGAAGACGATCCTGTCACCGTCCTGGATGAACTGTCCCATTGAGTGAAGGTCTGTCGTGAAATTGACAGAGGCTGGGAATATGCCCTTGAGATCCTTGCCTTCAGACTCGCCGTAGAGCTGCTTCCACCATTCTCCAAGGTACTGGAACTTAGGGTTGTAGGCTACCAGAATCTCGACTTTCTTGCCGAGTTTCGAATAGAGTAGGTTCCTCATTGCGGCGTACTGGACCGCAGGGTTCTCCTCGCTCTTCACCGCGAGGGCTTTCTCCATCTCGACAGCGCCCGCTATCATCTCACGCACGTCGAAACCAGCGAGCACGATAGGCAGAAGACCTACCGGAGTAAGCACGGAGAAACGGCCGCCGACATTGTCCGGAACGACGAATGTCTTGTAACCTTCCTGTGTGGAGAGTGTCTTGAGGGCTCCCTTGTGGGCGTCAGTGATGGCAACAATTCTTTCGGAAGCATCGGTGTAGTTCTTCTCGATGTGTTCCTTTACGATTCTGAATGCAACAGCAGGCTCGGTTGTGGTGCCTGACTTGGAGATCACGACCGTGGCGACATTCCTCTCTGCCACAAGATCCATCAGCTCGGCAAGATATTCCTCGGAAAGATTATTGCCGGCGAAGACTACTTCCGGAGCCTCTTTGGCGCCTTTAAGTTGCTTGGCGAAATTGTGGGAAAGGGCCTCGATGGCGCAGCGGGCTCCAAGGTAGGAACCGCCTATGCCGATCACTACGACCAGATTCACGCCCTTTGCCTTCCAACTGTCCCGCACAGCCTCGCACTCGGCGATTAGAGCTTCCGGTGTCTGGGAAGGCAGATGCTTCCAGCCGAGGAAGTCATTACCCGCTCCGGTCTCGCTGTCGAGCACGTCGAAAGCGGCAAGCGCCTTTTCAACATATTCCTTGTAATCCGCATCCTTGACGAAGGAGGAGCATCCTCCCAAATTGACTTTGACCATATTGTTCAAATATTAAAGGTATATCGTTTATGTTTATAGTTCATTGCGTGCCAACCCACAAAAATAGCCATTTTCCTTAAAAAATCCGCAAATATTCTTTGAATATATATGCGCGTCAAGCGGCGTTTGTGTGCGGCCTTGCCCATCCGCCTGCGCTCAGTATGGAGATTCCGGACCGGAGAGCCAGCCAAGGAAAGGCTGTCTATCCTCGACGGGCTCATCTATCGTGAGTTGCCCTCCTCGCCTCGAAGGGTTGCGATGACATATTCGGACTGTGTGCCGATGCGGAATTTGCCGCCCCAGATGCCGATGCCGGAGGTGACGTAGTAGCGTGTGGCTCCGCGCTGAAGCTCACCCCAAGAGTCCTCGTAGAGGATGTCTGTTATCCAGGATGCAGGCCAGATCTGTCCCCGGTGAGTGTGTCCGCTGAACTGGAAGTCAATGCCGTGGTTCTCGGCTTCTTCCAAGTGGTACGGCTGATGGTCAAGCAGGATTGTGTAGAGGCTGTCTGCCGTTCCGTCCACCAAGTCCTCAAGACTGTCGCGTTTTGGATTTGTCCTGTCATCACGGCCGATGACGCGGATGGAGCGGACGGTGGCCACGCTGTCTCTCAACAGATTGATTCCGGCCGCTTTGTAGAATGACAGGGCGTTCTGGATTCCGGAATAATATTCATGGTTCCCGAAGCAGGCATAGATCGGTGCGTCGAGGCGGTGGAATTCCTCGGCGACATTCTCCCTTAAGAGAGGCTGGACATTGATGTCCACGATGTCGCCTGCGATGAGGATGAGATCGGGCTTCTCTGCGTTTATGGTGTCCACCCATTTGGCGAAGTCAGCCCTGCGGTTGTGGTAACCAAGATGTAAGTCGCTGATCATGACAATCCTCAAATCTTTGTCAAGATGCTTTGTGGTCGTTAGTTCAAGCGGCTGGCGCACCTTATGCTTGTAATGAATATTCCCGCACAGGAATATTCCCGTGATAGTGGTGAATATGCAAAGAGATGCCCATTTGTTCCTGACTAACCAACCTTTCGGCACGAGGTGGACCAGTCTGCCAATATCCAGAAGGACAAAGGCCATCACAAGATAAAGCAGTATGAATATGGAGGAGGTTCCGACCTCATAGACTGCTGAAGACAGCCAGAGGGGGATCCTGCCGAGGAACGGCATGAAATTCAGGAATATGGCGAGAAACGACAGCAGGCAGCCACCGATGATTGAAATCTTCCAGATGTTGCCGAGAGGCAGGATCGTCCAGATGTGCCACAACACATAACAAAGCCCGGCGAGGGCCATTAGAGCCATAAAAACCATTTTTCTAATATTTCCGACGCAAAAATAGTAAAATAAATCAACGCCTTGAAATTACGGTAGGTTTTGGCTATTTTTGTGAAATGCAAATTAACGCAATAGGATGAAGGAATATATTCAAGAAAACAAGGAACGGTTCTTTGACGAACTGTTCTCCCTCCTGCGGATTCCGTCGATCAGCGCGAAGCAGGACCACAGGAAAGACATGGAACGTTGCGCCGAGAGGCTGAGGGAACTGCTGTTGGAGGCCGGCGCTGATGAGGCGGGGGTCTATCCGAGCAAGGGTAATCCGGTGGTGTTCGGCAAGAAGATCGTGAACCCTGAGTGGAAGACCGTGATGATCTACGGGCACTACGACGTGCAGCCGCCGGAGCCGCTTGAGAAGTGGCACACGGATCCGTTCGAGCCTGTCATAAAGCAGGATCCTACCGGCCAGGAGGCGATCTATGCCCGTGGCGCCAACGATGACAAGGGGCAGCTCTTCATGCACATCAAAGCTTTTGAATATCTTCTCCGCAGCGGCAAACTGCGTCACAACGTGAAGTTCATCTTCGAGGGAGAGGAGGAGATCGGCAGTCCGTCCCTTCCGGCTTGGGTCAAGGAGCATAAAAAATGGCTTGGGGCCGACGTGATTCTGGTGTCGGACACTACGATGATTTCCGACAAGGTGCCTTCCATCAACTGCGGAATGAGGGGATTGGCCTATCTGGAGGTGACCTTGACTGGGCCTGACAAGGATCTGCACTCGGGGCATTACGGTGGCACCGTCGCGAATCCTATCCAGACGCTGTGCGACTTGATCTCCGGGCTGATCGACAAGGACGGTCGTGTCACTGTCCCTGGATTCTATGATGATGTCGTGGAGCTTACTAAGAAAGACCGTGCCCAGCTTGCCCGGGCTCCGTTCGACCTTAAGGAGTTCGAGGAGTCGGTGGGAGTCAGGGCCCTGCGTGGCGAGAAAGGCTACACCCCGCTTGAGAGGATAGGCATCAGGCCTTGTCTGGATGTGTGCGGGATCTGGGGCGGCTACACCGGAGAGGGTGCCAAGACGGTGCTCCCGTCCGTGGCCCACGCCAAGATCTCGATGCGTCTCGTGCCTAATCAGGAGATCGCCAAGATCACGAGGATATTCAAGAAACATCTTGAGAGGATCGCTCCGAAATATTGCCGCATTGAGGTCAAGCCGTGCGAAGGGGGAGAGGGGTTCCTTATTCCGATCTCGTCACCGGCGTTCCAGGCTGCCTCGAAGGCTATGGAGGAGGTTTATGGCGTCAAACCGGTTCCGAGTCGTGGCGGCGGAAGCATCGCCGTGCTGGCTGACATGCAGAAGATTCTTGGCGTGGATCCGCTTCTGATGGGATTCGGCCTTGAAAGGGACACAATCCATTCTCCGAACGAGAGTTATCTGCTGCGGCAGTTCTTCGCGGGGATGGAATCCATCGCTAAGTTTTATGAATATTATGAATAAGAGGTCGCTTCGACAGGCTCAGCGACCGGAACCGTGTGGTCACTGAGCTTGTCGAAGTGACATAACATAACAACGAAATGACAACAACAGAATTATATTCCCAAATTAAAAAGAAAGCCTCGATGCTCTGCGTCGGCCTTGACACAGATTTTGCCAAGATTCCTGAGTGCGTGAAGGCCGGCAGGACTGTTGCAGAAGCCGTGCTGGAGTTCAACAAGCGCGTCATTGACGCCACCGCCCCTCATTGCGTCGCCTTCAAGCCGAATCTCGCTTTCTATGAATGCCTCGGAGTGGAAGGCATGGCAATCCTCGACAAGACAGTCGAGCATATTCGTTCAAACCATCCTGAGCAGTTCATCATCGCGGACGCCAAGAGGGGAGACATCGGCAACACCGCCAGGATGTACGCCAAGTCCCTCTTCGAGACCTTTGATTTCGACGCCGTCACCCTTTCTCCTTACATGGGCAGTGAGACCGTCACCCCTTTCCTTGAATATCCCGGCCGCTACGCCATCGTGGTGGCTCTGTCCTCCAATCCGTCCTCAGTCGATTTCCAGACCGCCGAAAAGGGTGGAAAACCTCTCTATCAGGTTGTGATGGAAAAAATGATGGTGATCTCCACTCTGGAGAACATGATGTTTGTGGTTGGTGCCACAAAAGCAGACAAGTTGAAGGAAATCAGACAATTCTGTCCAGACAATTTCTTCCTTGTCCCGGGTGTCGGGGCTCAGGGCGGAAGCGCTGAGGAAGTGATCTCCAACGGAGCTAACTCAAAAGGCGGTCTCCTGATCAACTCCTCCCGTGGAGTCCTCTACGCCTCTTCCGGAGAAGATTTCGCCCAGGCCGCCGCCGCTGTCGCCGCCCGCACGGCCGCACTGTAGCGGCAGAGAAAGAATCTGACTACCATTCTTACGGAAAGAAGTACCAAGATTACATTTCATTAGAGTCTGATGGTGTAAGTTGTCCAAGTTTTGCATAAATTGCACTCCGAAAAGTCAGCAATACTATGGACGAGATTTACAGAATAGAGACCATCGAGCAGTACAACAACATGTACGGCTTTAAGACCATGCATCCACTGGTGGCGTACGTGGAATTTGACGAGAGCAACAGCAAGCTCATTCCGGGATGGCACACAAACGGATTCTATTCATTGTTTCTGAAGGAGACCAAAGGCTGTGTCATCAACTACGGTAAGACCAAGTACGACTTTGACGGTCAGACAATTGTCAGCATCGCACCTGACCAGGTTGTCGGCTACGAGTCCGTGGCCGGAGTGCCGAAGAGGGCCAAAGGCATCCTTTTCCATCCGGACTTCCTGCACGGAACCTCCCTGGAGCGCAAGATGAAGGACTACACCTTTTTCTCTTACGCCTCCAACGAAGCCCTGCACCTTTCCGAGGACGAGCGCAAGATCATCACGGACTGCATGGCGATTGTCGGAAAGGAACTTCAAAATCCAATTGACAGACACACCAAAAGCCTCGTGACAACGAACATCGAACTGATCCTTGACTATTGCCTCCGCTTCTACGAAAGGCAGTTCGTCACAAGGCAGGACCTGAACCTTGGCGTAATCGCCAGATTCGAGAATCTTGTCGATGAATATATCGCCTCCGGCAAGACCGAGACCGAAGGTCTTCCGACAGTCAAGTATTTTGCCGACAAGGTTTTCCTCTCTCCGAACTACTTCGGTGACATGGTAAAGGCCGAGACCGGCAAGACCGCCCAGGAATATATCGCCGTACGCTTGTTCAGCTACGCCAAGCGTCAGCTCGCCTCACCGGAACTTTCCGTTAAGGAAGTGGCCGCCTCGCTCGGCTTCCTCTATCCTCAGCACTTCGTGAGATTCTTCAAGAAACACTCCGGGATGACTCCGAGCGAGTACCGCCGGCAGCAATCATAACGCACGAACAATCCTGGTTTTGCATAGTGATAGGGAACCACTGGGGGCAGAGCGGGAATTATATTAAAAAAGATATGAAACTCAAGACTTTAGCCTTGACATTCACAGGCATTCTAATGACAAGCGTTAATCTTATGGCACAGAAAGAAACATTGAGCGAAAGGCAGCAAGGCATTGTGGCCATAGCTGCCAATGAGGCGCGCGGCGACCTTGCCGGACTGGCCTCAAGCATAGAGTACGGCCTTGACAACGGCCTTACTGTCAATCAGGTGAAAGAGATTCTTTCTCACTTGTACGCCTACACGGGATTCCCGCGTTCCCTGAACGGGTTGGGAACACTCCAAAGAGTCTTGGATCAGAGAATCGCTGACGGAAAACAGACAGAGGTCGGCCCGGAGGCATCTCAGATTCCTGAGGACTTCGATGCACTCAAGGTCGGCACAAAGGTTCAGTCCCAGTTGAGTGGCAAGCCTTTCAACTACGCTTTCTGTCCGGCTGAGGACTACTACCTCAAAGCGCACCTCTTCGGTGACATATTCGCAAGAGATGTCCTGACTTGGGCTGAAAGGGAGTTAGCGACAATCAGCGCGTTGGCCTCGATCGAGGGCTTGGCCCCGCAGCTTGGCTCGCACGTCGCTGGCTCAAGGAATATGGGCCTGAAGGATGACGAGATCCACGCCATCCCTGCCGTCCTGGCGGAGAAAGTCGGAGCGAAAGAAGCTTACAGGGCTGCGCAGGCTATCGCGAAGGTGTTTGGTGAAGAGTTTACCCAGATGCCGCCACTTAGCGACACGGATTTCCCTAAGGGGCAGCCTAACAGCGCTTACGCCCGGTACTTTACCGGTAACAGCTATCTGGCTCCTTTGAAGCCAGTTAACTTGACAGAAGGTGAGGCCACGATTCTGCCTATGTCTAATGTTACGTTTGAACCGGGCTGCCGCAACAACTGGCATATTCATCATGGGGCAAGACAGATTCTGATCTGCGTCAGCGGTGAGGGTTGGTATCAGGAATGGGGCAAGCCGGCCATCAAATTGAAGGCCGGGGATGTGGTTGACATTCCGGAAGGTGTGAAACATTGGCACGGGGCCACCAAGGACAGTTGGTTCCAGCACATCGCCACGCATGTCGCCACAAGTGGAGCGGCCAGCAACGAATGGCTTGAGCCTGTGGATGATGAGCAGTATGCCGCTTGCGAGAAATAATCAAAAAACGATAGAATCATGAAAAAATTAGTGTTTATCATCGCGGTTGTGACCTTGGGACTTATCACCGTCACAGCCTGCGGACAAAAGAAGGAGAAAAAGAACATGACTGACAGCAAGACACTTGTGGCTTATTTTTCCGCCACCGGAACGACAGAGTCTCTGGCGAAGAAGATCGCCACCGCTACCGGCGGGGAACTCTACAGGATAACCCCTGAGACTGAATATTCCGCCGAGGATCTGGACTGGACCGTGGAGACTTCCCGTTGCTGCAGGGAAAACGCTGATCCGTCCTCACGTCCGGCATTCATCAAGACAAAGGAGAATCTGGATGCATACGATGTGGTTTACCTTGGCTTCCCTAACTGGTGGAACGGTGCTCCGAGGATCATCAACTCTTTCATCGAGGCTTACGGTCTGAAAGGCAAGACAGTCATCCTCTTCATGACATCCGGCGGCAGCGGAATCCAGAACTCTCTCAAGGTGCTCGGAAAACAATATCCGGAAGTCAATTTCAAGACCGGCAAGCTCCTGAACGGAGCCAGCCAGAAGACCGTTGACGAGTGGGTCAAGAGCCTGTAGCGTGTGCTGGTTCACCGATGAGAGATTTGCGGGAATATGCTCGGACATATTCCCGCCTTTTTGTTATCTTTCGGAAAAAATTCAGAATGAACAGATCTATAATGCCGGTCGCTGAGCCTGTCGAAGCGGCCCGTGTCATCAATGACCGTCAGCCTTTTTTTTCTAACAGCTTGTTTATCAGCGAGCTGATTATCGCTTATTGATAATCAATATTTAAATATTCCTGCCAGTCGATCTGAAATGGCAGGAATATGTATCGTGCTAACTATGAAATAGTTGTCAACCACGCACTCTATTGGACAGTTATCTCTCCGATGATTCGATTAAAAGCTATGGGGCAAACGGGGTTGATCAATTTCACTTTTGCCACATAAGAGTCCAGCAAAATTTTTGTCGGACAGAACTCCATGTTTTTAATGCGATTTCAGTAAAATATTCTTACCTTAGCATCGTTTTAGGACGATTGTGCCTGAAACAGACATATTGATGAAAGTGTTTTCGCACTATCCTTCAAAAGAAATCTGACAGTTTCATTTAAAAGCAAGGATAAACGACAGCACCGTTCATCTGTATTCGTTTGCGTGTTCTCCACACTCAACGATACAGGTGTGGGGATTGTTTCAGTTTATTTGCTTTTAGGTTTTGTCAGAACCCCTTTTGAGATAAACGAAATCGGCTCCACACTTTCTTTGTTTTTATAACCCCCGATTTGGCGCCACGGTGAAGCTTAATGCGTTTATTATGAAATTAAACGTTTTATAAATGAAAGCCTACACTAAATGAACAGTGTTAAACTATTCACAAATGGAATGTTCCAAGTGACTTCAATGTCGGCTGTCGTCTGTCTTTTGGCGATTGGATACGACAAAACGAGGATCGAGTCCAAATGTATGTGTTTAGGCATATAAGAGTAGAAAATAAATTTTAGACAATTTATAATAGTTATAATATGAATATTCCACAGCAAAACCACATTCTGGTAGGCCTTGGCGGTACGGGAGGAAAAGTACTGAAGGCTTTCAAAAAGAGGCTTTTCCAAGAATTTACTCCTGAGGAAAGAGCAAAACTTCCTATCGGATTCCTTTATGTTGACACCACGGACGAGATGATGCATCCCGGAGACAAGAGTTGGTATGTACGAGGAGAAAACGCACAGTTCAATGAAAATGAATACTTGTTCATCAAAGGCATTTCACTTGATGAAATTTTCGCGTCTCCATCAAGTTACCCTGGCCTGAAAGGCGTAGTCGGAGATCCGGAAGTAATGCAGAAGAGCATCGGCACACTAGGTGTCGCCGCCGGTCAGATGCGCCGAGCAGGAAGGATTCTGTTTGGTGCGAATGTGTCCATGTACCTGGCTTCTTTAGGAAATGTTTATGAGAAGGTCAGTAAAATAAGCAAAGCCAGCAGTACTTGCATCTACATTTTTGGCGGTCTTGCCGGAGGCACTGGCTCAGGCTCGATAGTGGACGTGGTGGCCCAGACACGAATGTTTCCAAGTTTCAAGGAGGAATATCAAAGCAAAGGTGGTAAGGCAACAGGAACCAACATTGTCGCATACGTTATGGTTCCTGAGATCAATCCCCCGGCAGGGTGGGCAATGGGGCCAAGGTATCACGCTAACGGCTATGCCGCACTCAAAGAACTCAATGCGTTACTTTGCAAAGCGTGGAAGCCTTATGATCTTACCGGAATGTCACCTACGGGCAGATTAGAGTTTGACGGTGTCAGGCGCATTTCCGATGGTTTGATGGTTTACTCAAATGAGAATGAAAAGGGAATGCGACTTGATTCACATCATGAGTTGCCTCAGGTTGTGGCTGATTTCGCATATAATAAAGTCTTCTTGGAATTCAATGAGTTTACCACAGCTGAATTAATCCGTAGTGCAAATTTCGAAAATATTGATGAACCAAACGAGATGTATGAAAAGGCCAAGCCGGGTAATCTCATTCCATTCAGAATAAAGGCTGTAGGATCTTTCGGCATCAAGAGAGTGGTTGTTCCTGAGGAGGAAATCAAGGAATTTTTCACCTATTCACTTGGCCGTCAGTCTCTCCTGCAATTGCGCTACAACAACTGGAACGATGATCTCGGCTTCCGTAATGCTCCGGCCAATGTTGACTGGGCTGACTATGTCAAAGGTCAGGACAGGAAACTCGGCAATCCGCTTGAGAACTGGAGATTCTCCGACAAGCATTTGATGTTGGACATCCCTATCCTGCCATCCGATGAGGGAAAATGGGGCTCATTCCAGGCATACTGGGGCAAGGTGGTGCCGAAATGGCTTGAGGATGCTCAAAGCACCTCTCAACCGATCGCCAAACTTAATGAATTGTGCGCAAAAGGCCTACAGACAGGCTTCAGGGCTGTCGGGGTGTCGGATTTTTTCTCGGGAAAGAAAGAAGCCAGAGAGAAACACGCCGATGAAATCGTACAGAGAATGGAGTCTGACCTTTTCGATAAATGGGCGAATGGCACTTTTGCCTTATACAATCTGTTGGAACTCAGTGACACCATCATTTCCGAGACACAGGAAAAAGTCAAGCAATTCGAGGATCGGTCTGTCAAGCTTCGCCAACTTTTGGATAAACTTGAGCAGGAGCGTCAGGCGAAAGCCAAGGAATATAATGATGCCGGTCTAATAACACGTGGCCTGAAAGGCAAGCAGATGCTCGCTGGTTATGCAGAAATAATGCAGAAAATCTGTCAGAGACGCACTGAGGTGGAGGCATGCGGGTTCGCCGTTGATCTCCTCAAGGTGCTTCTTGGCAAGGAGAACACCCTCCGCTCCCGTTTGGAGGAATTCGTCGGTACTGTTAGTGATGCCATTGAGAGCAGCGACAAACATGTCGGAGCCCTTTGCAAGGATAAGGTGGATACTGACAATCTGGAAGGCACCGTTATCCGCTACTACGACCAGCCTAAGGTGAAGTCATTCACCGAGACGATGATTCACAGCAGGAAGAATCAGGAAAACATCTCCACCGCAGTGCGTCAGGAAATCCTGAAACTAATAGGAACGGAAAAGACATTCGTCCGCGCGAATGCAGCGATTGATTTGGATGCCCTCAATAGCATTTTTGAGAAGACCGTTCGGGAAAAAGTCATCTCCATTCACGACAATACTCTGATAGAGGATAGGGAGAAACTCATAAACCGCAATATCCTTGAGCAACTCAGTGAGAATTATTCTTCGGCGGAAGACCTTCAGCAGTTTGCCAAGAAGGTTGTTTCCGAAAGCGGTGTGCTTGCGAGATTCAATCCGAGCGAGGTTGGAAAAAGTGTGAAAAATAATACTATCACCAATGTTGGGGTTAATGTGATGCGTCGCATCGTGCTTGTGAACATTCCAAAGGTTGAGGGTAAAGAAAAAGTCCAGAAGTTCGCGGCTAATCTGAAAACGGCATTGGAGAATGCGACGGATGCGAGTCTTAAAGTCATGGTTGACATGACTGGAGAGAGAAAGAATGAGATTACCGTGCTGAGCGTTGCGTCTTACTTCCCGATCCGTTGCCTCCAGAACCTTACTTTCTACAAGGAGAAGTTCGACTACCTCACCACAGTCACCTCTACGGTGAGCGAGTCTGAAGTCCGCAAGAACAAGATTCTTCTCTTCGGCGAGGGAGTTGGAGGAGAAGGACTGCCTGATCTGTTCGTGGCAAAGGAAAAGCAGAAGTCCCAGTTGAGAAAGGAATATATGAGCTGGGTGATTCTTGCCTACGTGATGGGCATCATCAAGTACGGTGATGTGATGGACGGAACAGGCCGCAAGATGTTCGGCACTATGGAAGCCGATGAGGACACCGGCTTTGAGACACTGAAGCCTCTGTCGGCCAAATTCTCGGAGATCGGGTTCTGCGAGCAGTTCACCGAGGACTTCTGCGAAGACATCAAGGAGCAGGTGGAGTCAAAGATGAAGAAAGAGTACCTGAACGTGGAAAACCGGGTGAACGAGCTGCGTCCTAAGGTTCAGGAACTGCTCAACGGCACCCTTCTCCCGGAAACAGGTAACAATCAGGGCGCGCCGGAGTTCCAGGAACTTCTTGCGGCGGCCAAGGAAGCGATACTAACGTTAAAAAATTAAGAAAATTATGGCAAAGACTTATAAATGCACCAATTACGGCATCTGCACGGAGGCCGACAAGGGAACGGTCTTTCAGGAGACCGACCTTGAGGAAGTTGACGGAAAATTCGTCTGCCCCAAGTGTGGGCAGGCGCTCGAAGAGATTGAAAAGAAACCAGGGGTTAACGGAAAACTCATCGCCATCATCGCCGCTGCGTTGGTGGCCGCGGGAGGTACTGTCTATATCGCGTGCTTCAAAGGAAAAAGTAACGGTGGAAATGATCCCGCACTTGGAATTGACACTATAGTACTACCTCCAGCAGATACTCCGAAAGTAGATCCTCAAGTTGACACACCTAAAGTGGGTTCTGGGGCAGACACAGAAAAACCTCCAGTGCCACCACAACCAGAGCCATCTCAATCAACATCATACAACCTCGGCTGGGGCATATACGAAGGCCCGATGAAAGGCGGTAAGCCGGATGGTTTGGGTGGAGAGGTGAGAATCACCAAATCATACAAGATTGACATGAAGGATGGCTCATATAAGCAGGTGACGAAAGGCGACAGACTTGTCAACACAAAGTTCAAGGGAGGCAAGCTTGTCCAAGGCTACATCCACCATCCTGGTGGAACTCAGGAGAGTTTCACTATCGGTTACTGATGAAAAGACTCCGTAACATAAGCGCATTTCTGCTGTGGCTGTTTCTGCCGGGGATTCTCCTCGGCGGAAACCTGCCCTACAGAAGTGACCGGCTTGAACGGATGGGAGAGATGCTTGGGAAGGAAAAACTCGCGGCTCTTCCGGACGGGGAACACACGGCCGCGCTTATGTTCATGGACACGCCTGTGACCGTTATAAAGGAAAATGGAGTGATTGAGCACATCGGTTACAGTTTCTTTTCCGCAGAGGAACGCTTGCTCACGGGTTCTGTCGTATGCGATTTCTTGGAAAGATACGCCCTTGAGGCGGACTTGCCGATCAAGAGAGAGAAAACCCTCGAAACGCAACTTCTGGAAGATGGCATAGTGTTCAGCCATGGGTCATTGTCTTCATTGAAGACCCTTTGCCCAGGCGGTCATGGAATCCTTGAGATTCGCGACATTCCACATTACAGGTACATATTCAAGTGGCAAGACGGGCAGATGCTGTTTCCTTCCGACGTTGACCTGCTTACCGGCAGGGACATCAAGGAAAACGGCAGACGGCTTCCGCAGGAAATTCAATCCGCCATATTCACCGGACCGGTACAGAAACCAGACAGTACAGAACTCCGAGATGATGGCGTGGCGGTTTGCCGGAATGGATATTACTATTTTTCCTCCTTGTCTGCGGACACTTTCTTCTCTGGAGAGGACATGGAACCTGTGAACGATGCCGCGTTCGAGGAAGAGACCCTTCACAATCTCGTCTCCGGGCTTGTCCGTGACTCAAACATAAGTCTTGATGTTTCGATGAGCGCTTACGGACTTGAGAGGACGAACTTCAGCGCCGGAGTCAACTCGATCGCCGCTTACGCCGCCGACACGGATTGCAAGGCTTATTGCGGAGTCATCGCGAAGGATGATGAACGGATTGAGGCACTGGTGATCTACCGGAATGAGGCGGCGTCGTATAATCATATCCTACGGGTACTGATTCCTCACTCGGTGATTGCCAAAGGAGAAGGCTCCGGACAGGCCAGGCTCACACCTTTCGTGCCGACTCATGGCCTTAAATATTTGTTCGAAGAGATAAAACTATAATGATGAAACGTTTATTGTTTATAGTCACGATGTTGACGGTCGTCGTTCCCGTTTGGGGGCAGAACACAAAGAAGATGAATTCCATAAAAAGGAATCCTCTGTATCTTTATGCCGAAGCCACGATGGAGACAGCGTCGGAAGCCTATGAGGTGGCGAATGACCTTCTTCTTATCGAAGTCAAGGAATATACTGATTCGAAGAAGGCTTTCCGCGACAAGGATGTCCTTATCCGCGACATCAGAGGGCATCAGGACTCTCTGCAGATCCGCCGAGGAGAGATGGTGAAAGTGTTCCTGTACGTAAAGAAGAGCAACATTCTTGATGCGGAGAACGTTACATTGGTGGAAAAAAACACCGCGGCGGAGAAAACAGAAACTTCTGATACGGAGAAGGCAGAGATTCCAGATACTAAGAAGACAGAAAGAGGCACATCAACGGCAGTCGCTGAGACTGTAACGAAGGAGGAACCGGCAGCGGTTCATGAGACGGTTCCCGCTCCGGCTCCTGTAACAGTTCCCGCTGAACGTGAAGCCACTGTGGAGAATCCTTCGCTTAAACTGGAGTCCGCATGGCAGCAAGAAGTGGTGGATCAACTGCTTTCCTCCGCAAGTTATTCGGAGGCCAGAACAGTCCTCTCCCGTCTTAAGGCCGAATTCAAAATAAAGAAGACAGGACCTATGGCAACATGCAAGAACCCAGAGGAGGTGTTCTTGCTGATAGGGAAAGACTCCGCCGTGGTCACCGTTCTGGGGCCTGGCGGCACGAGCCGCACTGATTTCAAATCGCTCAGCAAGACTTCCGACAATTATAACGGTTACGATAAAATTTGGTTTACATTCTCAAAATAAAATGAAAAAGATATTCTTTATAGCGGCTATGTCATTTATATTCACAATGGCTTCAGCCCAGAATAATGTGGATTTTGAAATTGCGGACGGTCTTTCGAACGCTACTCTCAAAACGCGGATGGAGCTGCAGGTCTCAAGGTTGCTTACCGCGATCAACACTGCGGAATCCAACGGAGGCAATGTGAATTTCAGCGGGATTGACATTGATGACATGGCCTCTCACAGCATAGTCATGCTTTGGGAGAATGTGCGTTTCAGGACGCTGGACGATGAGGTTGTCACGAACTGCCTTCGTCTTGGCGGCGGGCAGTCCGACAGTTGGCAGGTAAGGAATATTGAAGTGGAGATGAAGCCTTTGGATGACACTTACAAGGGTAATAAAATCCAGGAAGTCAGCATAGATTTCGATAAGAACGGTCGTATCGTCGATTTCAATTTCACCCTCGGAATCAACCAGTACATGAGGATAATGAAGGAGGGTGTGGAACTTGACGACCTTGACCGCCGCATGCAGATACTGCACTATGTGGAGCAGTTCCGCAACGCCTATAACCAGAAGGATATAGACTTCATGGACGCCGTTTTCAGCGAGGATGCCCTCATTATCACCGGAAAGGTCATCAGACGTGTGCCTAATGAGCTTCAGATACGTTCCAATAGACCAGAGATCCAGTACACCAAACAAAGCAAGCAGCAATATCTTGCCAACCTGAAGCGTGTTTTCGCCCGCAATGGATATGTCAATGTCAAATTCGATGAGATCAAAGTGCTGCGCCACGGAGCCAATCCGAATTTCTATGGTGTGACCCTTGTCCAACACTGGAATTCCTCAAATTACAGCGATGAGGGAATATTGTTCCTGGTCTGGAATTTCGAGAATCCGGACGCTCCGCAGATCAACGTCCGTACATGGCAGCCAATGGAAACGCCTGACGATGAAGTGTTCACCTTGGATAATTTCAAGATTTGACGGATGAGAAGATTTCTTGCGATATTCACCGCAATGGCTATTGCGTTTGTGGCTACCGGACAGGAACTGACCGTCAAGGATTTTCACATCGATCCAAGCGACATCAGTGCGGTACGCTATGAAGTGAAAGACCTGAACGGAGAGATGTGCGCCTTGGTCAAGATAGGCCTTGTGCTTCAGAATGTCACATTTGAAGGGTCGGTGGTGAAATCCGAATTCAAGGATGGAGAATGGTGGGTGTATATGGTGGATAAATCTTGGTGGCTGAACATCAAGACCACGAAGTATCTGCCGCTTCGCTATGAATTTAAGGAACCATTGCGGAAAAAATCCACATACATAATGCAGGTGGAGATCCCTAAGGGACCTTACACGGGGCCTACTGGGAAAATGCGCATCAAAAGCAATGTCCGCGATGCGGAGGTGTACGTTGACGGGGAAAAACTTTCCAGTATTTTGCCTTTTGAATATGAGGGACCGGAGGGCTCTCATATTCTTGAAATCAGGGCTCCGGGATACAATACGGAGCGCATGGGCTTCGAGATCGCACTCCGCCGTACTGGAACTCTGTCGGTTTGGCTCAAGGCAGAGGGAAGTTTTCAATATAAAGGCATATCCTATGAGATGAAAGACATCCCTGGAGTGGTCTTTCAAATGGGCTCATCCGAAAAAAGGAGCAAGGAAAGCACAATGAGCTATGAGAGTCCTGTCCATACTGTGAGTCTGAAACCCTACAAGATAGGTGTTACTGAAGTCTCACAGGCCTTGTGGAAGGCAGTGATGGGCAGCAATCCTTCTCTTAATCAAGGAGATGATCTGCCGGTGGAGAATGTCACCTGGTATGATGTTCAGGAATTCATAGCGAAACTCAATGCTGAATCCGGAATGCACTTCAGGCTCCCGACCGAGGCGGAATGGGAATATGCGGCGCGGGCTGGCGGTTCTTCGGATGAACCCGCAGGTGGAGAATCGGCGGAAGTGGCCGTTTCTGGAGTTTCGACATCCTGTCTGTGCACAAAAAAGCCGAATGCCTACGGCCTCTATGACATGTCGGGAAACGTTGCGGAATGGTGTTCCGACTATCTTGCCCGCTACAAGGCGGATGCTGTGGTGAATCCGACAGGTCCCGAGAAAGGAATCCAAAAAATAGTGCGTGGCGGAAGTTTCGCCGATGATCCTTGGATGCATCGCTGCGCTGTCAGAGGACACATGAAGCCGGCGGACAGCAATGGAAAAGTTGGTTTCAGGCTGGCTTTGGATTAATTTAGATGAATAACATATTATTAATGGAATAAATCAATATGAAAAAAGCAATTTTATTGTTAGCGACAGTGCTTGTGTCATTTAACATGAGCGCGAGGAAAAGCACCCTTATTGTGGGTGAAGTTGACCACATTTCCGGAATAGATTCGAAATGGGCCGAGAAACTACGTAGTGAGATGATTTCAGGACTTGTGGCATCGCCGCGTCTTACCGTCATAGACGGCAGCACGGTGAGTGGTATGTCAGGCGATATGGCGAAAGCGATTGAAGTTGCGCGCGAGAAGAGCGCTGACTACTTGCTTACCGCTCAGATTACCGCTTTTACCGCCAATAAAGAGACAAACAAAGAAGGCAAGGTTACGTACAAAACCACACTTGAATATTCATGGGTGATCACGAATGTGGCTGATGGGAGTACAAAGGGAAGCAAGAAGGAAACTCATTATGGGTCATCAAGTTCCGGATATGACGCTGCTTATGCGGATGCGTTCATTCTGATCTCTGATGACATGAAAAAACTTGTGAACGACCAGTTCAGGGTTTCCGGAGAAATCAAGTCGATAGCGGAAACCCATCCTAAGAAAGGGGCTAAGACCTTGTATATCGGCGTTGGCTCTGAAGACGGTGTCGCTGCGGGAAATGCTTTCGAGGTCTACAAAGAAGTCGAGATCGCAGGTGAGACTATCTCTGAGAAAATCGGTGAGCTTAAGGCAAAAGAAGTCAAAAGCGGTTCTCTGACTCTCTGCAATGTCACGAAGGGCGGCGTGGAGATTCTGAATGCCTTTGACAGTGGTCTTAAACTCATCGTGACATCTCGTCCGCCAAGGATCGTTTTGTAAGATACCTTATATGAAAAGACTTTTTCTTTTGGTCGCGGCGATTCTTGCCGCGGTCAATGTTCTTGCTCAGGTTCAGCACACTGGGAGTGTTGAACTTATGGAAATAGACAACGGTGTCGCTACATTTCAGGTGGAAGGCATTGCTTCAAAAAAGAATGACGTTTGCCTTTCGGCGAAAGAAACTGTGTTCCACTGCCTGTTCGAGAAAGGAGTTGAGGGTTTCAACAATGACGAAAAAATTGTTGAGACAATAACCGTCAAGAACAAATTCTACCTTGAGAAGTTCTTTGAAGGAAAAAACGCTCCGATGAACAGATTCGTGTCCGGGGTGCAGCAGGCTGGCAATATTTCAAAAAATGAGTCCGGCATGTTCGTCTGCACCTACATAGTCTCTGTGAAATTCAAGGCCCTTTCACGTGACCTGGTTCAAAACAAATTGAGAGAAAAGCCCATAGAAGAATAGTCCGATCTCCCTACTCCCTATTCTTCCTACGATGGACAAATTGCCAGCTTCTTTAAGAACAAACTTTGACCATTATGAATATTCCACTGCAAAACAACCACATTCTGGTAGGCCTTGGCGGTACCGGAGGAAAAGTACTGAAGGCTTTTAAAAAGAGGCTTTTCCAGGAGTTTACTCCTGAGGAAAGAGCAAAACTTCCTATTGGATTCCTTTACGTTGACACCACGGACGAGATGATGCATCCAGGTGATAAGAGCTGGTATGTACGTGGCGAAAGCGCACAGTTTGACGCCAATGAGTTCCTGTACATCAAAGGCATTCAGCCTGAAGATATTTTTGCGTCTCCGTCAAGTTACCCTGGTCTTAAAGGTGTGGTCGGAGATCATAAGGTCATGCGGAAGATTATCGGCCCACTTGGTGGCGGTGCCGGTCAGATGCGCCGCGCTGGAAGGATTCTGTTTGGGGCTAATGTGTCCATGTACCAGAATGCTATTTCAAATGTATTCTATAGGATAGGTAAGGATAAGAAGACCAGTGGCACCTGGATCTACATTTTCGGTGGTCTGGCCGGGGGAACAGGCTCCGGTTCGATTGTGGACGTGATAGCCCAGACACGAATGATCCCTGCGTTCAAAGAAGGTTATCAAACCACGGGTTATGGAAAGAGTACAGGAACCAACATCGTCGCATACGCTATGATTCCGGAAATATACCCTCCGGATGGCTATGATGTGGGGCGATATCACGCTAACGGCTATGCCGCATTGAAAGAACTCAATGCGTTGCTCTGCGGTGCGTGGAAACCGTATGATCTCACAGGTATGTCATCTACGGGCAGGTTAGAGTTTGACGGCATCAGACGCATTGCGGATGGCCTGATGATCTACTCCAATGAGAACGAGAACGGAGTGACTTTTGATTCGCATAACGAACTGCCTCAGGCTGTGGCTGACTTTGTGCATCGCATAATCTTTTGGGAATATAACGATGGGTCTTTTATCCGAACATTTTATCAATATGAAGATGTGCCTGAACTTGCCGAGATGTTCGAGAATGCCAAGAGCGGAACGATTATCCCGTACAGAACCAAGACTGAGGGGTCTTTCGGCATCAAGAGAGTGATTTATCCTGAAGAGGAGATCAAGGATTATATGTCACATTCAGCGGCCCGTCAAGTACTCTTGCGGTTACGCTACAACAACTGGATCGAAGATTTCGGCTTCAGTAAAGGTCCGGTCTGTGTAGACTGGACTGACTATGTCAAAGGCCAGGACAAAGAACTGGGCGATCCCCTTGAACGCTGGAGATTCTCCGACAAGTATTTGATGTTGGACATTCCTATCCTGCCATCCGACGAGGGGAAATGGGGAACATTCCAGTCATACTGGGGCAATGTGGTGCCGAAATGGCTTGAGGATGCCCAAGGTACCTCCCAACCAATCGCCAAACTTAATGAATTGTGCGCAAAGGGCCTCCAGACGGGCTTCAGGAGTGTCGGGGTGTCGGATTTCTTCTCGGGAAAGAAAGAGGCCAAAGATAAGCTTGCCGATGAAATCGTCAATCGGATGGAGGCCGACCTTTTCGACAATTTGTGGAACGGCACATCCGCATTGTACAACCTATTGGAACTCATTGATGCCATCTTCTCCGAAACAGAGAACAAAATCAGATGTTTTGAAGACAAACTTGTCGAACTTCGCCAGCTTCTGGACGGACTTGAGCGTGAGCGTCAGGCAAAAGCCAATGAATATAATGACGCGGGATTTATAACCCGTTGGCTCAAGGGCAGGCGGATGCTGGCCGGCTATGGGGAAATCATGCGGGAAATCTGTCTGAAACGCACGGAACTGGAAGCGTGCGGATTCGCCGTTGACCTTCTCAAAGTGATTCTGATAAAAGAACGCAACCTGCGCTGTCGTCTGGAAGACTTGGTTTACATGGTAAGCGATGCCATCGATGGCTGCGAGAAGAAGTTGTCCGTACTTTGCAGGGATGACGAGGACGCCGGCAATCTTGAGCGCGTAGTGGTTCGCTGTTATGACCCAAGCAAGGTGAGAATCTACACCAAAGAGATGATTGTCCTTGACAAGGAGAATCAAGATACTGTCTATGCCGCGGTTCGTCAGGACATCATGAATCGCATAGGAACAGAAAAGACATTCGCCCACACGAACGCCGTGATCGATCATGATACCTTTGACACGATAATTAATACTTCGGTTCGTGAAAGAACAAAGATGATTGCGGAATCCATAAACCGAGGTGTCCTTAAAGAGCTCAGCGAGAAATATTCCTTATCTGAAGACCTTCAGCGGTTCGCTATGGAGATTATTTCCGGAGGCGGCGTGCTCGCGAGATTCAATCCGACCGAGGTTGGCAGAAATGTGAATAATAATCCAGTCACCGTTGTCGGGTGTAATGTGATGCGCCGCTGCGTGTTTGTGAGCATTCCGAAGGTGGAACGCGATGAGAGCGTGCGGACATTCGCAAAGGATCTGAAAACGGCGTTGGAGAACGCGACGGATGCAAGCGTCAAAGTAGAGGTTAATATGTCGGGAGAAATGAAAAACGAGCTCACTGTGCTGAGTGTTGCCTCTTACTTCCCGCTCCGCTGCCTGCAGAACCTATTTTACTACAAGGAGAAGTACGATCATCTCACCACCGTCAGCCCGACTTTGAGCGAGTCCGAAGTCCGCAGGAACAAGATCATCCTCTTCGGAGAGGGAGAAGGTGGGGAGGGTCTTCCTGACCTTTTCGTGTCTCAGGAAGGATAAGCGTGCCGGGCATTATAAGCATAATAAATAAACTACGATTGTTGTAAGCATATTATATTAAGTAACATGAAAAAAATAAGTTGCCTCAGATTAAGAGAATATTTTCGAGGATAGATCTATTTTCGAAGAAGGAGTGTGCCGGTGGCACATGACTGATGAGAAAAGAGATATAGACCGAAAAGATTCCTTAAGGTGATGCAGGTTATTTTTAGAAGGTTACTAAGTCAATCATGATGATCATTGTGATGTCGGCTGTCTTGTTGGCACTGACAATAACGGGAATAGTTACCGTTTTATTTATAGCCTCTTCAACTTCGTCCAGAAGGTTTGAACTGATTCACTGGCTGGGCGCCGCCCTTTGTGTGGGCGTGACCTCTGTGTTCATCGCCGGAGCCATCGGTCTTGGTAAAGCCGCAAAACAGGTAGACCGTTCGGCAGATGTGGCGTCAGCACTCGGTTCCAAAGCTTTCGAACTGGTGAGAGATCATCTTTCCGGCAACGAAATCACTTCATGGATTTCTGAAGCGGACGACAATGTGGTTCCTCAAATCGAATTTGTCCGGACTTTGCTTCACCGCAAATTCCGTCGGGCCATAATGTGGTCAGCCATTGTCACAGTGGCGCTTAACCTGTTGTATCTTCTTCTTTTGACCACAGCGCGAAAAAGTTCAGGAACGTCCTCGGGATCAGACGGTTTTGATGACCTGGATTCCGACGTCGCTAACCTTGGAAACTTTGATTCTTGTCTGGATGATGACTTCAGTTAACCGCTGTCTCATTTGACAACCCCAATGCCGGTCGCTGAGTCTGTCGAAGTGACCGTGGCGAACGGTTTCCTTCATTGGTCACTGAGCCTGCCGAAGTGACCACTTGGGTAGAACCTCTACATTAGCAGAAGATAATGTCTCCGAAGCTCTTCCGGAAACTTCTCGATGGCGTAGCGCAGCATGGTCCTCGGCATAGAGGTAGCATATTCATCAAGGAAGGCTTCCAACCTCCGTTGATCTCGCTTCCCGGCCTCGCGAAGCATCCACCCGATGGCCTTGTGCATCAAGTCATGCGGATGACTCATCAGCTTGACAGCCAGTGCGTAAGTGTCATCATATTCCCTATTGCGGATGAACATGACCGTCGAGACCACCGCGATTCTCTGCTCCCAAAGCGACTCGCTGTCCGCCAATGAATATATTCGCTCACGCTCCTGCGGCCTATTCAGCAGATACCCTCCGACGATCGCCGGGGCGGTCAGATCCACCAAGTCCCAGTTGTTGATCCTCTCAGTGTGAGCTAGATAGAACTCAAACACATCCTTTGGAACCGATTTCCGGCATTGGCCCACCAGAATCAAAAGCCCGCACAGCCGCACCTCGTGCCACTGAGACTCCAGCAACCCCTCGATCTCCGCCAGCGAAGCGAACATATTCTTTCTCGCCACTGACCTGACATTCGGAACAACGACCCCCAGAAACCGGTCGCCTTCCCCATATTCCCCGACCCCGCATTTGAAAAACCTCGGCAGCACCTCCCTCTTTTCTTCAGTGTGCAAAGCGTCCAACTCGGCCGTTATCCTTTTTACGAAAGAGTCGACTTCTGTAGCGTTTTTCTGGCTGACAAGAGAGTCCTGCGCCGCCTGCCGATTATGTGTTGACGTGCTTGTGTCCTTATCTTTCAATGAATGTGCTTTCATGCTGTTTGTCTTGATCTGACAAAGGTAGTGTTTACAAACCTAAATAACAACAACCTGGAAACGATGAGCCTCGCTAAGTGCTACCGTTTCCAGGCTGATGGTTTCTGAATATTCTGCCGTGGCGCTTAACCCTTTGACAGTCAGTGAGCTGAATGGGTCTCCTTGTTGCTTTTCGTGGACAGGGACATATACTTTATCGCTTGATAATAAGGATGTTACCCGTCACGATAATTCCTGGGCGCCACGACGTGTGGTTGGATAGTCGACTATCTCTTGGAGGTGACGTCAGTCTCGTACTTCTCCACGGCGGCGATGAAGTCCTGGCCGACAGGAACGCCGTTCTTGAGGTTGAAGTAGTCGTAGACGGCTCCGAACGGAAGTGACTTGGCCTCCTCCAGAAGGGCGAGACGCTGGAAGTACTTGCCGTTGTCCTCGTACTTGCGGAGAGTCTCAAGCGGCTCGAGGAAGGCCTGGAGCATGCACTTCTGGGTCGAACGGGTGCCGATGATGTAGGCTCCGATGCGGTTGATCGAGGCGTCGAAGTAGTCAAGACCGATGTGTGTGCGGTCAAGGGCGTCCGCGCGGACAACCTCCTTGAACAGGTCGAGGGTCTGGTCGTTCATCGTGACTACGTGGTCGGAGTCCCAACGGATAGGACGGCTTGTGTGGAGCATCAGCTCAGGAACGAAGAGGAGCAGGGAAGCGACCATGTCGCTGATGTTCTCGGTCTGCTCGTAGTGTCCTGTGTCAAGGGTGTACATGAGCTTGCGGGTCGAGCAGTAGCCGGTCACGAAGTCGTGTGAGCCGACAGTGTAGCTCTCAAGCCCGATTCCGAAGAGCTTGGCCTCAAGGCAGGTCTTCATGTCCGGAAGGTTCTCGGAGAGGATCTCGTCCAGAGACTGAGCCATGATCTCGCGGTAGCGGAGACGCTCGACAGTCTGGTCCTTTGAGCCGTCATGAACCCAGATGTTCATGATACAAGGGTCTCCCTGGAACTTACCCATGGCGTCCGCCACCCTGCGGCAGCGCTTCGTGTGCTCGATCCAGAAATCACGGATGGACTTGTCAGGGTTGGCGAGGGACAAGTCTCCGCTCTTAGGATGCGAGAAGGAAGTCGAGTTGAAGTCGAGCTTCATTCCGTTCTCCTTTCCCCATTCCATCCAGCTTTGGAAGTGGGCCGGCTCGACCTCGTCGCGGTCAACGTGCTTGCCTTGGAAATCCCCGTAGATCTCGTGCAGGTTCAGACGCTGTGTTCCGGCCAGAAGGCTCTTCACGAACTTGATGTCGGCGCGGAGCTCATCGATGTTGCGGGCGCGGCCAGGGTAGTTGCCTGTCGCCTGGATTCCTCCGGTGAGCGCGGTGTCGTTCTCGAATCCCATCACGTCGTCAGCCTGCCAGCACTGGAGGGAGATAGGGGTCTTTTCAAGAAGTTCTATTGCCTTGTCTGTGTCGACGCCGATGGCGGCGTAACGTTCTTTGGCCATTTCGTAGGCCTTTGTTATCAAATTCTCGTTCATGCTATTTTTGTTTTATTGATTTGTGATATTCTTAAAGTTGATTCCCGTACACTTCCGTAGCCGATGATTCCGGGAAAGTATGTTCTTTGTTAATTTCCCGGCTCGTAGGTGGTTGTCTGGATGGAGTTTCCGATGATGCGACGCATGTCCCAGCGGTCTCCGACAAGACCTGCCACCTTGGCCTGAAGCATGATGTTGCCGATCGCCGTGCCTTCCATAGGGCCCGCGATGACAGGGATGCCAAGTTTGTCCGCTGTCAGTTGGTTCATCAGCTTGTTGGCCGAGCCTCCGCCGATGATGTGCAGTTTCTCAATCTTGAATGACGCGAATCCCTGAAGCATCTCTATGACTTCCTTGTACCTGTTTGTGAGGCTGTGGTAGATGCAGCTGATCATCTCGCCGTCATTCTCCGGTACCCTCTGGCCGGACTCCTTGAGCGCAGCCTTGATCTCGGCGTACATGTCCTTAGGGGCGGCGAAACGAGGATCATCAGGGTTGATTATGGATGGAAAATCGATGGCCTCGCGTGCCATGGCCTCCATCTGGGCGTATGAATATTCCCGCCCTTCGCTCTCCCAGGTCTTGCGGCTCTGCTCCAGCAGCCACATCCCCGTGATGTTCTTGAGAAACCTGGTCGTGCCTTCTATTCCGCCCTCGTTCGTGAGGTTATATTCATAAGACCTTTCATCGATGATAGGAGTCTTGGATTCGATGCCCATCAGGCTCCAGGTGCCGCTGCTGAGGTAGGCGAAGTTCTCGCCGGCAGCCGGGACAGCCGCGATGGCGGAAGCGGTGTCGTGTCCCGCTACAGCGATCACAGGGACTGGCTCAATGCCGGTCTCCTCGCAGATTTCCTTTTTCAGAACTCCGACCTTGGTGCCCGGCTGGGTGATGTCCAGCAGGATCGAAGGGTTGATTCCGAGCCGCTCCAGCAGGTCCCTTTGGAAGTCCCTTGTGCGTGGATTGATGAGCCCCGAGGTCGAGGCGTCGGTATATTCACAGATCATATTGCCGGTCAGCATGTACGCCAGCAGGTCAGGCATGAAGAGGATCTTGTCGGTCTGAGGCAGCCTTGAGCCGGCTTCTTTGCTTTGAGCGTAGAGCTGGAAGATGGTGTTGAAGTTCATGATCTGGACTCCCGTGACGGAATATAGTTCCTCGCGAGGGATGATCCTGAAGACCTCCTCAGGGATGCCGTCCGTGTAAGGGTCTCTGTAAGCCCTTGGCAATCCGATGATTCCACCATCCTTGCCGATGTGGCCGAAATCCACCCCCCAAGTGTCGATGCCGATGGACTCAATCTTCACTCCCATCGCGGCGACCTTCTTGAGCGCCGCTTTGAAGTGGTCGAAAAGGGAATTGATGTCCCAGTAATACTTCCCGTCAATCTCTTTGACGGCGTTCGGGAATCTATAGACTTCCTCTGAAGTCAACTTATCGTTTCCGACAGTTCCGATGATGGCTCTGCCGCTCGTGGCTCCGAGATCAAATGCAAGAAATTTCATAATCATGTGGCAATATTTGACTATCACAAATTTCGTTTTTTCTGATTTTTTGTCGTTGAGGATTCTGACATTCTGACTTGGAAATTTGATAGGGAATAATTTTTTGTTATATTTGTGAATCACAACCACTAAGGATATGCATTGGAAACTATGGCTTCTGTACATCTCAAATATTTGGCGGTCAACCCTGTTGACCTTAAGTGGGGAACGGCGGTCAATTCCGTCGGCTTTCAGGAAATCGCTCCGGGAATGGACTACCCTCCGCGCAACCATCCTTCGCGTTATGTCTTTTCCGTGGCCAGCGGGAGGGTGCTTCAGGAGTATCAGCTGCTGTACATAACAGAGGGCAAGGGCAAATTCTTCTGCGAGACCCTTGGACGCTCCAAGGCCATTCCGGTCAAGAGCGGGATGATGTTCCTTTTGTTCCCAGGGGAGTGGCACACCTATTATCCGGACAAGGCCACGGGTTGGAAGGAGTACTGGATCGGCTTCAACGGGACGTTCATAGACAACCTTGTCCATCAAGGATTCTTCCCGAAGGACAGACCGATCTTCAAGGTCAACATCCACGAGGACCTTGTGAACCTTTACACGGCCGCGATCACTGCCGCCGTGAATCAGGAGTCGGGTTTCCAGCAGGTTCTGGCCGGAATTGTCGACAGGATGTTGAGCCTGGCGTATTTCTACGACAGGAATTCCCAGTTCCAGGAGTCGGACACGGCGAACAAGATCAGTCAGGCGAAAGTCATGATCCACGACAGCTACATGTCGATCTCTCCTGAGGAGGTGGCGGCAAAGCTTTGCCTGAGCTATTCCTCGTTCCGCAAGACTTTCAAGGAATATACAGGGTTCTCACCGGCGAGGTTCATCAACGAGGTGCGGATGAGCAAGGCCAAGGAACTGCTGACCAACACTTCGATGAGCATCAAGGAGGTGGCCTACAATGTGGGGTACAACAACCATGACTATTTTTTCACGGCGTTCCGCCACATGACGGGCCAGACGCCGGCTGAATACCGCAACGCCACCCAGGTCGCAAAGTTATGACCTTATGGTCCCCGGTAAACGGAACAACGTTCCGGCCTTTTTTGACAAAGCGCACGGAGCGTAGCGACGCAAGGGGTCCGGGGAATTCGGTCCCCGATAAACGGAACAACGTTCCGGCCTTTTTTGACAAAGCGCACGGAGCGTAGCGACGCAAGGGGTCCGGGGAATTCGGTCCCCGATAAACGGAACAACGTTCCGGCCTTTTTTGACAAAGTCAAAAAAGGCCGGAACTTCGCAGCTCCGACCTTTCCCACTTAATACAAACCTAATTATGAATAAAACGTATGAAGAACAGCCTTCACAGGCCAAAGGTTAGAAAGATAAAATCCTATTAGAACCAATTAACTCTATGCCGAACATAGGCATTATCCGTGCCAAAATCGAATTTTTACATAAAATCTCTTTGATTTTGCCAAAATTCGAACGTGATGCGTCAGATTTTAAAGAGGAAAAGAATCGTAAGGAAAAAAGTAAGTGTTATCTTTGAATGTTTTTGAGATTGTAATGTATATGAACATAAAGATAACACTCATCACACTGGCGACGCTTCTGCCAGGTGGGATGGCCGCACAGAGTTTCACGGAATCCACTGATACTCTCCAGTCCCCGCAAAGCATAGACACCACGGCGAGCAGCCCGCAGACATATTCATTGGTCACCACGGCCGACAGTTCAGACCTTGCCAAGGCTTTCGCCACACCTGCAAAAGCGGCCAGACCACAAGTCTGGTGGCACTGGATGGACGGGAATGTCTCAAAGGAAGGCATCCGTAAAGACATAGAGTGGATGAAGAGAGCCGGAATCGGTGGATTCCACCAGTTTGACGCCGGTGGGATCAACATGCCAAGAGCCGCAAAAGTCAAACTCCCTTACCTCAGCGACGGCTGGAAGGAGGCGTTCAGGTTCGCACTGGATCTGGCCGACTCTCTTGACATGGATGTCACGATCGCCAGCGCCCCGGGATGGAGTTCCACTGGAGGCAAATGGGTGAAGCCCGAGGATGCGGTCAAGAAACTTGAATGGAGATCTGTGGACACCAGAGGTGGCAAGCTATCCATCCAACTCCCTGAACTGTACAATGTCGTCGGCCCCTACCAAGACTATCACACAGACAATGACCGCATCGAGGTAAAGCCCTACGGCAAGGATCTGTACGTCCTTGCTGTAAGGCTGCCATATTCAGACAAATCAATGAAAGTGTTGGCGGAGAGGATAGAGGAAAGCGACAGCGAAATCACAGTGGAGTTCAGAAAGCCACAGATCATAAAAGCCCTTACTCTCAAAAGCATGGCGATGTCAGACAGGCCAAGGGACGGCAAGATCGCTTGCAAGAATATTCTAGAATGCAGTGACGACGGCAAAAAATGGAGAAAAGTCTGCGACATCGAGCCGACTGTGCTGCCGTACCTGACCATTGACATCCCTCAGACTTGCGCCCTGTTCTTCAGAGTAAGAGGAGAAAAGCTTCAGTCGCTTGATTTATTCACTGTCTCCAAAGTCAATCACAGCCAAGAGCTTGGCGGTTTCGGGATCATCCATGATTTCTGGAAATATCACACGCCATATTCAAAAGACGCTATCAGGACTTCCGACATCATCGACCTCACAGATCAGATGACCGCTGACGGAAAACTTGAATGCTCGCTGCCTGCCGGCAGGTGGAGAATCTATCGTTTCGGATGGTCGATAACCGGCAAGATCAACCACCCGGCATCACCGGAAGCGACCGGGCTGGAAGTGGACAAACTGGACCCGGACGCCTGGATGAGATATTTCCACACCTACGTCGACCTCTACAAGGAAGCCGCGGGAGGAATGCTCGGAGAAAAGGGCATCCGCTACCTTCTTGTCGATAGCTACGAGGCCGGAGCCTACACATGGACACCAAGACTTGCCGAGGAATTCAAGTCCAGAAGAGGCTACGACCTGATCCCTTGGCTGCCGGTCCTCGCGGGGGAGATCATCGGCAGTTCCCAGATGAGCGAGCGCTTCCTTTGGGACTGGCGCAGGACGCTCGGCGAACTGTTCTGCGAGAACTATGACAGAATCAATGACATTGTCAATGAATATGGTCTCTCAGGTCGCTACACAGAGTCCCACGAGGGTGGCCGGGCCTACACCGGGGACGGAATGGACCCGAAGATCAAGGCCACGGTTCCGATGGCAGCGTTCTGGATGGAGAACACCCCGACAGGCTCTTCCGTGCCGTCAGCCATCTGCGACATCAGGGAATCCGCCTCTGTCTCGCACATCTACGGACAGCCTCTTGTCGCGGCTGAATCATTCTCCGTGAACGGAGACGAGGGCAGAGCCTACACATATTGCCCGGAGAACATGAAGTACATCGCCGATGTGGGTCTGAGTGCCGGAGTCAACCGTTTCGTGATCCACGAGTCTGCCTCGCAGCCAAACGACAAGTATCTTCCGGGGCTTCAGCTGTTCCGCTACGGGCAATGGCTCCACAGGAATGAGACATGGGCTGAATATGCCAGAGTGTTCACCGACTATCTTGCCAGATCGAGCGCGATGCTCCAGCAGGGGACCTCGGTAGCTGACATATTATTATATTATGGAGAGGACTTGAACATCACAGGGCTCTACGGTGGGGATGCGTTCAGCACTCTGCCGCGGATCCCGGACGGCTACAACTACGATTTCGCCAACCCTACGGTACTCAGATCCGGGATTAAGGTTGAGAACGGAACGCTTGTGGCTCCGTCGGGGGCACGTTACAGGGTTCTGTGGCTGGACAGGAACTGCGAGGTGATGTCCTTGGATATTCTTAAAAAGATCAAGGAGTTCGCTGACGCGGGGGTCATCATCTGCGGAAAAGAGCCGAGGCAATGCGCTGGACTCAAGGCTGATGACAGGGCGTTCGCCTCTATTGTTGACGATGTCTGGCATTCGCGCAGGAGGAATGTGTTTACCCAAGGATTGGAGGATTGTCTTAAACTAAGCGGGATCGCCCCGGACTTCAGCGTCTTGGTCGCTGAGCCTGTCGAAGCGACATCACAAGTGGGCTCCGGTCACTTCGACAAGCTCAGTGACCAAGAGGATGCTACTGAGGCTCCGGCGAACGCTCCGGACAGTTACGGGGACTTTAAATATGTACACAGAAGTCTTCCGGACAGCACACAGATTTATTGGGTGAGAAACTTCTCCGGGAATAGCGCTGATGTGGAGTTCAGCTTCAGGAACGGAGGAAGGTTCGCGGCCATATTCAATCCTGACAATGGTGAAGTCTCCGATGTCCCGGTCGTTGCCAGGGAGGGGCGTTCGGTCGTGACGATTCCGATGTATTCAACGGACGCAAGGATTGTCGTGCTGTCCGGCAGGCCGCAGATCGAGTTTACTGTGGACACAGTGTTTGTAAATGATGTGGATTCCGCTATGGTCAACGCTTCTGACTCGATTGTGACCCATGGCTCACCAACCACCGAAGCGTCAGTACTCACAAAAGCAGAAACGACCTGCCAAACATCGGAGGCAGCTGTGATTCAGACAGTGGACTCCACATGGCAAGTACACTTCGAGCAGAAGAACGGAGGAACGGCGGATGAAGAATTTACGGAACTGGAGTCCTGGACAAGGAAGGAGAACCCGGTGGTGAAGTATTTCTCCGGAACCGCCGTCTATAAGACCACGGTAGCGATAGATTCCACCCTGCTGGCAGACAACGCAAGGATATTCATAGACCTTGGAGTCGTAAAGAACATTGCCGACATCACCGTCAACGGCACACCTGCCGGAATCCTCTGGAAAGCCCCGTTCAGAACCGTTGACATAAAGCCTCTGCTCCAAGAAGGCGACAACCTTCTGGAGATCAAGGTGACCAACGTCTGGCGCAACAGAATGATCGGTGATGTCCAACCGGGTGAGAAACACCCCGTCACCGCCATCCGCCGCTTCTACAAGTCCACCGACAAACTCCTCCCGTCAGGCCTCCTCGGCCCGGTCCGGCTCCTCGGAGAGCGGTAGAACCAGTCTATGGTCATCTTGGCGTAGCGGAACTCCATGACGGCGATGTTCTTCATTGAGAACGAAAGGCCAATTGTGATTTCCCTGACCATGTTGCGCTCCTCAAGATGAAAGACCAACTCGCCGATCCTGGCGGGAGCTATAATTTGCGATGCTTGTAGGAGTCGATGCAGCTTGGGATGATGCGTTTGTACTCCTCGCTGGTGTAGAGCGGAGACGAGATGATGAAGTCGGCTGTGCTGCGGTTGGTGGCGAACGGAATGTTGTACAGGGAGGCAAGTCGTGTCAGTCCCATCACATCGTTCTGATGACCTTGCATGATCAGATTGTCACAGAAGAACACAAGCATGTCAATCTTCCCCTCAGCGATCATGGCTCCGATCTCGAAGTCGCCACCAAGCGGACCGCTCAACATGCAGACAATCGAAGGAGCCTCCGGGCCAAGCTTCTCGGTCAAGGCCTCGGAAACGAGGCGGCCTGTGGTGCCTGTGCAGAACAGATGACAACGCTTGAGCGAACCAGCGTTGTAGCGAACCCAATCCAACAATTCCTGCTTTCTGGAATCGTGGGCTACCAATGCGATGTTAGTTACCATATTCATTAATGATTAATCGTTTGCTTTTTTCGTTGAACCATCGGAACCTCCTGAGGAACGCCTGCCGTCCCCGCTGATGGTGATTCTCTTCATCTCTCTGGCCCCGCTTTCGTAGGCCGCCGCCCTTTGCTCACGCTTTTTCCTGCCGGTGAACAGGTTGCGGAAGAACTCCTTGAATGTGTTGAATTCCCTTTGATAGGCGATACCGACTCCGTTCCTCTGCGTGTTGTCCAGATAGGTCGTGTAGTCATCCGCCGAATGGGAGAACAGATTCATTCTCAGCTGTCCGGACTTGTCAAGTTTGATTTCTATGTCGAGATTGCCCACCACGTCGCCCTCGGAAGAGGATGTGCCGGTGTGTTCCCTGTTCCCGACATTGCCGTTGACGATGACCCTGTTGTTGAAGAGCTGCGTCGACACGGCGACATCGAATATGTTCGTGCCGCTTTCGCTTGACTGGTAGTTCAGACCAAGGTCAAGCGGAATGTCCAGTTTCTGAAGGATGTTGTTCAGCTGTCCGGCCATGATTTCAGCCACGTTGGAGTAGAGCACGTTAGTGTTGTTCACGACTCCTGATTGCTCGTCAGGCATGAAGCTGCCGGAAATGAGGAGCGAAAGGAACTGCCTCTGAACCTTGTCCTCCGTGTTGAGGGCGCTCTCCACCCTGGATTTTGTGGTCGGATCCAGATCCGGGACCTCGATCGAGAATGAAAGCTTCGGCTCGCGCAGTTTGCCGGATACTCCTATCCCGCAGTTCACGACCCTGCGCGCCGAGACCGATGTGGTGTCGGCTATCAAAGTCGCCACTGAAGCCTTGGTTGAATATATTCCATTGATATTCAAGTCGCTGTCCATTACGTCCCCGTTGAAACGGACTGTGCTGCCTTCGGAAATCGTGAAGTCCCTTTTGGCGATGTCCATGGCATTGAAATGGAAATTACCGGACCTCAAGGTGTAGTCTCCGTTGATTGTGAACAGGTCCCTTGCCGGCCGCACCTCTATGTCGATTGTGCCTTGGCCACGACCGTTGAGCACATTGCCGGCCGCCCTGTCTATCTCCACGTATGCCTCTGTGCCCTGGGTGGCGTTGACCCTGAGCTTGAGGCCGAAATCGCTGCCTTTGCCACCCCTCGCCGACATATTGTTCATCATCGCCTCATAAGGATCGATGTAGACTTCCTTGAATGCCTCCTTGAAGGTGAGAAGGTCGTTCTTGCCGTCGTTCGAGGCGTTGTCTATAGGAATATGAATGCGTCCGTTCTTGTCCGTCCTCACGTTCACATCCAGCAGGATGGACTCGAACGGTCCTTTGACCAGGACATCGCCACTGGCGAAAAGGTGTCCGTAGAATGTCTGATTGTCGCTTTCGGTCATGTCTATGGCCTCGATTCCCCGCATCTTGATCCTGGTGTCCATCCTGAAGTTCTTCAGATGGTCATACAGGAGTCCTCCGGCAATGGTTCCTGTGCCGTCAAACCTGTCTTTTATAGAGACGTCGTCGAAGAACAGCCCACTGTCTGTGACAGAGAACGGACCGCTGACATAGTACGGCACCTTGGTGAAGCCGACTTTCAGAAGAACGTCGTCGAACCTGGCGCCTTCGCTCGACAGGGACAGAGAGTCCAACGTGCCCTTTGCCATCACCCTCCCGCTTATGGATCCGCCCATCTCGCTGAACACGGATTCCAGAGCCGGGGCAAGGTAGCCGGCGTCAAGCCCGTCGAAATCAGCGGTGGCGTCAATTCTGCGATCTTTAAGAATATAATCCCCCGTGACGTTCAACGTTCTCTTGCCGTCGATGTCATTTCTCGCAGCCACACGCATCTTACCTTCATCCAATGAACTGGCGAGCTGTAGAGTCCCCATTCTTTGTCCGGCGACCTCGGTCGAGTCCGAGACGAGACTCATCATCAGACCTGCGTTGCTTTTCCATGGTGAGGAGATGATCGCGTTGCCTGTGACCAGGCCGGAGATGCCGAAGTTTTCGCCCAGCAGTTTGTTCAGCAGTCCTAAATCAAACCGAGTCAGGTTGACGGACAGTGTGTCATTCCGGGTTGATGAATACCCTCCGTTGACCTTGATGGACTGGTTCGCGCATCGCGCGCTCAGGTTGTCGATCCTGACATCGCCGCCGTCCAGGCTGATGGCGGACTCGGACACATTCCATGCGGCGTCATCATACCAGATGAAGGACGGGAGGGTCTTGGCGTGGACCGTAAGTTCCCCGTCCTCGGAACGGCCGAGTCTCCCGGAAAGATAGATCTCGCCCTTGTTGGCGGGTTCGGTGCCGTTGTCATAGGTGAAACCGGCTCCGAACCCGTTGTCTTTGGCATAGAGCATAAGATTGTCACTCCGAAGATTAAGGCCAGACACCGAGGTGGCTGAACTTGACATGGTGACGTTGAGGCTGCTGTCCCGGTTGTCAAGGCTCAGGTCAACGTCCTTGAGGAAATTCTTACCGAGCGCCACTCTTGGAGACTTGACGGACGCCGTCATATTTCCGTCTTTGGCGATGTTCATGCGGACTTTCGTGCCTTGGGCGATGTAAAGCCCGGGTTTCAGGAACGAAAGGATGTCCCTGGCGTCACTGACGTCTAGGCGGAGGTCATATTCATCACCTTTCCATTCCTGGAGCTTGCCATTGTACAGCGCGGGCAACTCCCTTTGCACTGTCAACCCTTGCGCGTCCTTGATCAGGCCCGTGAACGGTTTTGTGCCCACGTAGCTGCCGCTGATGAAGCTGGAGGTGATGTTGATCCTGTTGACATTGTTGTTGGAGTGGGATTTCACGCAGATGTCCCCGATTTCGTGCCAACCGTTGTCGTTCTCAAGGGTCAGCCCAAGGATGTCCAGGTCGCCGATCAGATCTCCCCGGCTGATGTTCATGTAGTTGGCGTTGATCCTGCCGGAGATCTTGGAGTTCTCCCGCTTGTCCAGCCTCAGGGCATGAAGGTCGGCGTAACCGATTGACGCGAAGAATTTATAGAGTCCGTTGCGGGTCTTGTCTGAAAGTGTGAACAGGCCCTGGAACAAGAAATTCAGATTCGGATCACTGCATACGATCCTGCCGTCAAAGGCGTTGTCTGAATATGTCCCCGCGGCGTTGATGTTGGAGTACTCGTAGCCGAGGGCTGACAGTTTCTCCACGGACAGAGTGTCTATCTTCAGGCTTGTCTGGCCTTTGCCGAGGGACACGTCCATCACTCCTCGCAACGATGTCTCTCCGATCTGCTTGATCCCTGCGAGGCGGCCGACATTCAGATTTCTGGCCGAGATGTTTCCCCCAAGCCCGATGGCCTTCCCTTTCTCAATCAGGTCCCTCACGCTTACGTCGGCCTTAAGTGAGCCAAGCGCCGAGGTGACATCGCCTTTGGCCTGGAGTCTGTTCAATGTGCCTTTGGCGCCGCCTGAGAAATGGAACCGTGTCCCTGAAGCGAATCCTGACAAGTCCACAGCCGCGCTGGGAGCGAATCCTCTGATGAATTGTCCGAGCCCTTTGGTCGTGAATCCGAGGGCGCCCAACCGGAAGTCCATCGTCATCCTGTCTATGTCTGGAAGTCCGGAAAGCCTTCCGTCCAACGTGCCTGAGACTCCGCTGTAGGATTCGGAGAAGTTGAAATTCTTTATGGACAGGTCTTTTACCGGTCCCTTGACCTCCGCTTCCCTGAGATTGACAATGGATTTCATCCTGCGCAGAGACGGAGCGAAGTACGAGATGCTTTTCATGTCGATCCTGCTGTCCAGTATCTCGCCTGTCATCAGGACCTCGTCCATGTAGTTGGAGAAGGATGCCATGCCGGAATATTCCATGGCATATTCATTCATGCTGATGTCGGACCATCTGTCCTGAAGGTGAAGGTTCTCGACCAAGGTTCTGCCCTTTTCGATGGTAACCTTTCCGGACAGCTCCTGAACCTTGTAGCCGCTCCTCTCGCCGAACCGGAGATTCTCCACTGAGCCGACGATGCTTCCGTCTTTGAACGAAATGTCGTGAGCCATAAGGTTCTGGACTGCGATGTCAAGGTTCTTCCAGTCTATGCCATAGTCCCGCAGTGGGCTTTCGCTTGTCTTGTTGACAAGCCGGAACCGGAAATCCTTGATCTGCACCCTGTCCGCGTCAAGCTTTAGGGAAAACGGCTTTTTCTCCTTTTGTTCCTCCGGTTTTTTGACAAGCCTTCCGATGTTGCTTCCCCGTCCGTCCGTAGCCAGCACGAAGGCTCCGTCCTTGACGCTCAACCTTTTGATGTGGATCGCTCCGTCGTTCCTTAATCCTTTGAGAGAAAACGTGGTGACGATTGACTTCGCTCTTGCTATGGTGTCCAGACCGTTGCCTTCCCAATCGGTCACCGGCTTGTCGTCCAGGACCGCGACATCCTTGAGGACCAAGGCTGTGAACGGCTTGATGTGGATTCTTGAGAATTCAATCCGTCCGTTCAGAACGTTTTCCAAGGACTGTACCACCTTCCGCGCCATGAAAGTCTGAACCGCCGGAGTCTGAAGCAGAATCCAGCAGGCGAACAGCAGCGCCGCCAGCGCCACGATGATTCCCCGGAATATCTTTAGAGCCTTTTTCAACAACTTTCGGCCAGAGCGGTCTGCGCCCGTGGCTTATCACAACAAAGATACTGCTTTAAAAAGCAAGAAAAAAGAGATATTTTTTCAAAAGAGATA
>ERZ808246.53-NODE-53-length-99853-cov-4.786058_pt1 | contig 99853 bp, 90 predicted proteins | sample MGYA00521083_ERZ808246 | MGnify/ENA primary metagenome ERZ808246 (study PRJEB31516, sample SAMN03275577) | gut metagenome | biome: mammalia-associated habitat; material: feces | host: Papio cynocephalus | place: Kenya | collected 2012-07-07 ... | reverse complement strand
TGCGCAAAATATTCCTCATACGCCTTTCTCACCTGGCGCATATACGCCTCGTTTACCGTCATATCCTCGTTGGGCAGTTCATCAAATTCCTCTACAACGGCTTTGAAATACGGCTTTGACGCAGTAAGTTCACGCACCGCCCCACGCTTTATTCCCGTTACGATAACACGCACTATGTTTCCCGGCAGGTTCATAACCTGCTGAATTTTTGCTATTGTTCCTATATTATACAAATCCTCAAGTTTGGGATTTTCCTTGTCTGTTTTTTTCTGTGCGGTCAAAAACACAAGCGAATCCTCCTGAGAAGCCGCCGTAAGTCCCTTTATGGATATATCTCTGCCCGCATCAAAATTAAGACTCATATGCGGAAATACCACCATTCCCCGCATAGGTATCACAGGTATATAATGAAGTACATTCTCCATATGTATAACCTCCCTTATAAAAAGCATCTCATATTATTATACCTTGTTTCTGCCGATATTTCAACTGTTTTTTCCGTCCGATTATATAAATTTTTGAACTTTTTTTCCAAAGACACCCGATATTTTAGGTGTTATAATGAGATAAATTAAAAATCATCGAAAATTTTTCTTTTTTCTATTCCATTAATTCAAAATTAATGGTATAATAAATACAACTAAAAAATTAAGGAGTGTGTAGTTATGAACACAACATTAATAGTTATGGCAGCAGGTATGGGAAGCCGATTCGGCGGACTAAAGCAGGCTGCGCCCGTAACCGACGACGGCAAGGGCATTCTGGACTTCTCTGTATATGACGCAAAAAAGGCGGGTTTTAACAAGGTTATATTTATTGTGCGTGAGGATATGAAAGAAGATTTTCATGAGCTTATCGGAAAGCGCATAGCAAAAACCATTGACGTTTCATACGTTATTCAGGATATGACCTGTCTGCCAGAGGGACGCAAAAAGCCGTTCGGTACGGCGCACGCAGTTCTTTGCTGCCGTGATTTGGTGAACGAGCCGTTTGCTATTATCAATGCCGACGACTACTACGGTGCAAATGCATTTACCGAAATCAGCAAGCACTTGAAATCGGCAAAGCCGGGCGAATATGCCATGACGGCGTACAAGCTAAAGAACACTTTGAGCGAAAACGGCACGGTTTCGAGAGGCGTATGCGTTACGGAAAACGGATACCTCAAAAAAATCAGCGAGATAACCGACATCGACAACAAATGCCGCTATGACAACGGCACAAAGGAGCTTTCGCCCGAGTCGTGCGTTTCGATGAACTTGTGGGGACTTACTCCCGATATATTCGATATAATCGATGAAAAGTACAAAAAATTCCTTGCGGAAGCCGACATTATGAAAGACGAATTCTATATTCCGCTCGTTGTAGGAGAAACTATAGAAGAGGGTAAATCTACAGTAAAAGTATACGAAAATACGGATAAGTGGTTTGGCATTACGTACCGTGAGGACCTTGCCGAAATGAAAGAAGCGATAAGGGGTTATATAGATGCAGGATTATACGAAGGAATATGAAGATATATGCGAAGAGTTCGGTATTGAGCCGGTAAATATCGAGCCGTACGGCGAAGGTCATATAAACAACACAATGATGGTTACAACCACCGGCAAAAGATACATTTTACAGAGAATTAACAACAGTATTTTCAAGTCGCCCGACAACGTAATGCATAACATTTATTATGTTACGAAATACCTTGCCGAAAAAGGCGTTGAAACACTGCACATAATTCTCACCAAAGACGAAAAACCGTATTACAAATCGGACGCCGGATATTTCCGTATGTACGATTTTATCGAAAATACGGTTACATATCAGGAAGCGCCGAGTCCCGAGGTTATGAACGTTGCGGGACGTGCTTTCGGAGATTTCCAGAACAGTCTTTCGGGATTTGACACCACTCTTTTAAAAGAGATAATTCCCGATTTTCATAACACGCCCAAGCGTTATGAAAATTTTGAAAAAGCAGTTTCAGCGGACGCTTTCGGACGTCTTTCCTCGTGCGGAGACGAAGTGAACTTTGTAAAGGACAGAAAGGACACTTTCTCAAAGGTTATGGACGCACTTGACAAAAAGGAAATTCCCGAAAGAATTACTCACAACGATACAAAACTTAACAATATTCTGCTCGACCGTGACACCAACAAGGCACGTGCGATAATCGACCTTGACACGGTTATGCCCGGCTCGATGCTCTATGATTTCGGAGATTCCATACGTTTTGGGGCGTCAACTGCGGCAGAGGACGAAAAAGACCTTGACAAAGTGCATTTTGACATTGAGCTGTTTAAGGCATACGCCGAGGGATACGTGGACGCACTCCGTGAAAACATCACGGAAAAGGAACTTAATCTCCTCCCCTACAGCGCATATCTTATGACAATGGAATGCGGTATGCGTTTCCTTACGGATTACCTGGAAAACGACGTTTACTTCAAGACCGCTTATTCCGACCACAATCTTGTAAGATGCCGCACGCAGTTTAAGCTTGCGTCGGAAATGGAAAAGCAGTTTGACGAAATGCTCAAAATCTGCAAAAACGCATTATAAAAAATAAAGGAAAGGCTGTGAAATTACTATGGCACAAGTATTTAAAAATCTTAACCTCAACGGAAAATCGGTTGATATTGTCTGCGAGGACGGAAAGATAACCGAAATAGGCAAAACAGAACTTGGCGGCACGGATTTTCACGGTCTTTCCGTATATCCCGGTCTTATTGACATACACACGCACGGTGCGGACGGTGCGGATACTCTTGACGATACTCCCGAAAAGCTGTCCGTTTTTGAGGCAAAACACGGTATAACCTCGTTTCTGCCCACTACCATGACCGTGTCGAACGAAAAGCTCTCCTCCGTACTCAACAAACCGCTCCCGAAAGTAAGCGGTGCGCAAATTCTCGGCTATCATCTGGAGGGTCCGTACATAAACGAAAAATACAAGGGTGCGCAAAACAGCAAGTATATCCGCAACCCCGATATTTCGGAATTTTCAAAGTTTCAGAATATCAAAATGGTTACAATCGCACCCGAACTTGAAAACTCCATGGAATTTATAAAAGCGGCAAATGCCGTTGTTTCAATCGGCCATACCGATGCCGATTACGATACAACCGTTGCTGCGGCGGACGCCGGCGCAAAATGCATAACGCATATCTTCAACGCCATGCCGCCCCTGCATCACCGTATGCCGGCTGTTGTAGGCGCCGCTTTTGACAAGAATATGTATGCGCAGGTTATCTGCGACGGCATACACATTCACCCCTCCGTAATACGTATTCTCTACAGACTTTTTACGGCGGAAAGACTGATATTGATAAGTGATTCTATGCGTGCCACGGGACTTCCCGACGGAAATTACGAATTCGGTGCGCTGAATATAATTGTAAAAGACAAAATTGCACGTACCGAGGACGGTGCGCTTGCGGGAAGCACTTCTACATTATTTGATTGTGTAAAATCGGCAATACGCTTCGGAATACCCAAAGACGACGCTTTTAAAATGGCGTCCGAAACGCCTGCAAAGCTTATGGGCTTTAACAAGGGTGTTATAAAAGAGGGATACGACTGCGATTTGCTTGTTTTAGATGATAAACTCAATATCAATGCCGTAATCATCGGCGGAGAAATATTTAACGGCGGAGGTTTTTAAAATGAAAGTAATCGTATGCGATAATTATGAAGAAATGTCAAAAAAGGCGGCTGAACTCCTTAAGGAACAGCTCGATACAAAGCCTGACAGCGTTCTCGGCTTTGCCACAGGCTCCACGCCTGTAGGTACATACAAATGCCTTATTGATATGTACCAAAAAAAGGAGATTGATTTCAGCAAGGTAACTTCGTTCAATCTTGACGAGTATTATCCGATAAAGCAGGATAATCCGCAGAGTTACCACTATTTTATGAATGAAAATCTTTTCAATTACATAAATCTCGACAAATCGAAAATACACATTCCCAACGGCGATACCGAAATGCCGCAGGAGGAATGTATTGCATATGACCGTGCCGTTTCCGAGGCGGGCGGAGTTGATCTGCAGATACTCGGCATAGGCAGAAACGGTCACATAGGCTTTAACGAGCCTGATGAAACGCTTGTTGTTCACACGCACGTAACCTCGCTTACGAAAAATACAATCGAGGCAAACTCACGTTTCTTCAAAGAGGACGAGGTTATTCCGACCCAGGCAATCACTATGGGTATGTCAACCATACTGAGCGCAAGAAAAATTCTTCTTCTCGCAAACGGACGTGCAAAGCATGACGCCGTGCGTGAGCTTTTATCGGACGGCATTACGACAAGCAATCCGTCAACCATGCTTAAGCTCCACCCGGACGTAACGCTTATCTGCGACCGTGCCGCATATGCGGATATGCAGATAGGAATTGACATCGGCGGTATGAGCGTTAAAGTAGGCGTTGTTGACGAAAACAAAATCATTGACAGAAAATCAATTCCCGTTGACGAAAATGCCGACGCTCTTACGCTTACCGAATCAATTGCGGACGTATGCCGTGAGTTCTCCGAGGAATATCCGATTACATCAATCGGAGTCGGCACACCGGGATACATAAAGAACGGCTGTGTTACGGCTGTAAATCTGCCGTTTAAGGACTATCCCCTTGCAGATGAATTATCGGCAAGACTCAACGTTCCCGTTGCACTCGGAAACGACGCAGACTGCGCCGCTTTCGGCGAGGCACTCGCAGGAGCCGGCAAGAACGTGGAAAATATGGTGCTTATAACGATAGGAACTGGCATCGGTTCGGGAATTATCATTGACAATAAAATTTACAGTGGCGCAGGCTCTGCCGGCGAGGCAGGTCACCTCTGCATAGAGCAGAACGGTTTGCAGTGCAACTGCGGCAGAAAAGGCTGCTGGGAGCAGTATGCGTCGGCTGCCGCTCTCATACGCAGTGCGAAAAAAGCGGCGGCGGAAAATCCTGGCAGTGTTCTTGCGTCATTTGAAGAAATTACGGCAAAATCGGTATTTGAGGCAATGGATAAAGGCTGTGAGGTTGCAAAAAAGGTATTTGACAAATATCTTGACTACCTCGCATCGGGACTTACAGACATTATAAATCTGCTTGACCCGGAGCTTATACTCATTTCGGGCGGAATTTCAAATGCGAACGAAAAGCTTCTCAATCCGCTTTTGAAAAAGCTCCCCGACTCGGCAAACGTTGCCATTGCGGTGCTTAAAAACGATGCCGGAATAATCGGCGCGGCGGCATTATAATAAATGCGGCAAAAAAGAGTAATCGTTTTTAAACGATTACTCTTTTAAATTGCTCTTTAATTCATTCAAAGTATCTTTCGACGGCACATCAAACTTTACTGTCTGCATATTTAACGCTTCGTACTTATATTCACACATTTTGTGGTACGGTAAAAGCTCGACTTCCACCGGCTTATACGCAGACAAAAACCGCTTTATGTTCCGCATTTCCTCTGCGTTATCATTTACTCCCGGAATTACGGGTGTCCTTATATGCACGTTTGCGTTTCTTTCAAACAGTTTGGTTAAATTATTCAAAATCAATTTATTTGATACGCCGGTATATTTTTTATGAATTTCATCATCAAATACCTTTATATCGTACAAAAACAAATCGGTGTACGGCAAAACTCTCTCAAAAGCATCCCACGGCACATTTCCTGCGGTATCCACCGCAGTATTAACGCCGCTGTCCTTGCATTTTTTTATTAATTCCTCAAGGAAATCCGTTTGAAGCATACATTCGCCGCCGGAGAAGGTTACCCCTCCTCCGCAGCTGTCATAAAATGACTTATCTTTTATGATTTCTCTGAAAATTTCATCAACGCCGTATTCTCTGCCGCAAATCTTTTTTGCGTCATTAAAGCAGATAAAATCCGAATCTTCGGGAGTAATGCCCTTGCATCTTCCGCAGCCCGTGCATTTATCTTTATAAAACATTATGGTATCCTGTCATTCTTCATTGAATCCCCTTCATGCCAGTTGTTCATTTCTGTCGCAACGGGCCCCGGGGCAATTCCGTTTATCGTAATTCCGTCATCGGCAAACATTCGCCCCCAGCCACGGGTCAATGCCGTCGATGCAATCTTTGACGCACCGTAAGCACCGAACACAGGTTCTTCCCCGGCAACAGATGTCACGTTAAGAATATTTCCTTTAATTATATGCTTAAGCATATAATTGACCGCCGCCTGCATTATAAAGAACAGCGCACTCGTGTTGGTATTCATTACCGATAACCATTCCTCAGGGCTTGTCTTTAACAATTCCGACTTTTCCCACTCACTTCTGCGAGCGAAAATCCCGGCATTGTTCACCACAATATCAAGTCCGCCTATAATCTCTGCTGTTTCGTTTATTTTTTTATCTGCGGCATCGATTTGAGATGCGTCCCAAACAATCGGTATAACATTTCCTCCGATTTTTTCGGCGGCTTTTTCAATTGCCGCCGCATTACGTCCGGTAACGGCAACAGTATAACCCTTATCCGCCAGCATTTTGGCTATTGCAAATCCTATACCACGGCTTCCGCCTGTAACCAGTGCTTTTTTCATTGTCCGATTCTCCTTTTCCTTTTTGTTTTAACTATAGCACCGCCCAATTAAAATGTAAATGATTAAAAAGCACATTTTTGTTTAAAACGGACATTGTGTATTAATATAATATATGATATTATATTAACAGTAAGGAGGGAAAACAATATGACGGAAAAGATAAAAACTGACGATGCCGTATTTTTTTATGATACCATAACGAAAGAAAAACCCTATATTGCGTTTAAACCGAGAAATCACGAGAGTTTATGCTTTGTTACAAGCGGAACTCTTGCATATGAGCGCCTCGGGAAAACCGAGCTGATAAACGAAGGGCAGGTCGGATATATTGCAAGGGGTTCAACTGACAAAAGCAGTGCATACAATTGTACAAAGGTTTCTTACCTTGCGGTAAATTTCAATTTTGACAAAATGAGTTCCGCTCCGAACAGCACTCTTTCACTGGAAACTGTTTGTTCAAAAAGCACCCCTTATAAATATGAGAAATTATTTAAGCATGCGCTTGACGAGTACACCTCAAAACGCATCGGCTCGCAAATGATATGCGGCGGAATTTTACAGCAAATAATAGGTATGCTGTATAATGAGCGTACATACAGCACTCTTAACACTCAAAAGGTAAACAAGCTAAAAAAATCAATTGATTTTTTAAAACAAAACTATCAAAATCCCGATTTAACCGTTAAGGAGCTTGCCGAAACAGCAAACATAAGCGAAAAGCATTTCAGACGATTGTTTGTTGAAATATATGATAAAAGTCCTCATGAATTTTTGCGTGATTTTCGGCTGAACACTGCGGAGCCGCTGCTTTTGAATACGTCAAAGCAAATTTCGGATATAGCCGTTCAATGCGGTTTTTCCGACGTGTATTCATTCAGCCACTGTTTTAAAAAGCATATGGGTATATCACCCAAAAAATACAGAGAAACGCAATACGGCAAATGACGCATACAGCCGAAAAGCCATGAACCGGAAAGAGCAAGTACTGGAATATATACAAATGCGGATTATGGGTTTGGATTTTTGCCTTTTGAATATATTTTTGAAGGGTTGTGACTAAAATGAGAGAAAAAATGATTACAGATAAAATTATCGAAGATTTTAAAATGTTTCTTTATGAGGAAGAACGGAGCAATAATACGATAGAAAAATATATGCGTGATGTCCGTTTCTTCCGTAAGTGGTTAAAAGAGCGGAGCGTTGAAAAATCCGTTGTTATCGAGTACAAAAAAGAACTGTGCCAAAGATATGCGGTGAAAAGCGTAAATTCAATGTTATCTTCCATAAACGCATTTTTTGTATTTATGGGGTGGTACGATTTGAAAGTGAAAACATTGAAAATTCAACGGCGTATATTTGCAGATAAATCAAAGGAACTGACCAAAGCTGAATACGAACGTCTTTTGATTGCGGCACAAAACAGAAAAAACGAACGGTTATATTATTTAATGCAGACGGTGGCAAGCACAGGTTTGAGGGTGTCGGAAATAAAATATGTAACCTGCGAAGCCGTAATGCAAGGACAGGCAGTTATAAACTGCAAGGGAAAGATAAGACAAATATTTTTGCCGAAAAAGCTATGTCAAATGTTAAAACAATATATTAAATCCCGAAACATAAAAAGCGGCTCGGTATTTATTACGAGAGGCGGCAAACCGCTCGACCGCTGTGCAATATGGAAAATGCTAAAAGATTTATGCGAATCTGCCGGAGTATCAAAAGACAAGGTATTTCCGCACAATTTCAGACATTTGTTTGCAAGGACATTTTATTCTTTGCAAAAAGATATAGTGCGCCTTGCCGATATACTCGGGCACTCATCTGTTGAAACCACCCGTCTTTATACAATGGAAAGCGGAACGGAGCATATAAAACAGCTGCAAAAACTCGGTCTTTTGAGATGCTGAAAATACCACATAATTTCGATTATGTTGTAAACGAATAAAAAAAGCGCATTAAAACACATATATTATATCAAAAAACAGTCGAATTTGTCAACGACTTGCGGTTCTTTTTTTCTTTGTGTCCCATATTTCGTCACTATGCAACAAAAAGAAACTCAAAAGTACGGACCAATGTTAACATTGCAATATCATTGGTCTTTTTCTTAAGCTTTATTATGTAAAAATATTTAAAATTTTTCTCGGCTTTATATGTCTTTGCAAAAAAACAGATAATTGTTTACAACATAATCGAAACTATGTTGTAAGCAATTAAAAAATACGTATTGTAAGGATAAACCATTGGGTTTGTGACAATAAATTAAATTGGCACGAAACGGAGGGAAAAACGTTTTGATCAGCAAGCTCAAAAAAGCAGATATAGGGATTGCCTGTATTCTTGCCTGCATATATTTTCTTGCACTGCCGCTTACGATAACGACAAATTCCTCCGGCAATTCTTTTTTGAAAATACTGACTATACCCGTAGCCGGGTATTTTGCGGCAAGCTGTTTTTTTTACAGAAAAAAACTGGAGCTTAATATCGTTCATTTATTTTCGTTTTTGTTTCTGATAACGGTTGTTATGACGCTGTTTGCAGACAACAGTGCGTTATCGGTTAAATATGTACTGGGATACTTTGAAACGATAGGGCTGATGTTTCTGATAACAATCAGAAAATATACCGCAAATGAAATCAAAGCCTTTGAGATTACTCAGCTGCTGCTTCTCGGCGTAATGGTTACGCTCGGATTAGTGGGTGCGGATTGGTACGGTGACAAAAACAGAAACACAATGATGATATTCGGAACAACAAGCGATCCGAATTATTTTTCGGGATTCTTTATCCTGCCTATGGCAGTTGCTTTAAAAAAATTGAGGGAAAACAAAATCTATACCGTTATATGTTCGGTTTTGCTTGTGCTGGGGGCATATATGGTTTTTTCCTCCGGCTCACGGGGCGGACTGCTCGGACTTGCGGTTATGATAATGACATTTGTATTTATCAATGCCAAAGGGACAAAACAGCGCATCATAGGCGTGGGTGCGGCGATAGCGGCGGCGATCATTATATGGTTGGTTGTAATACCGATTCTTCCCGAAGATGTTGCCGCTCGGTTCAGTATCAAAAATGTCGTTGAATCACGAGGAACCGGACGGGGCGATATATGGATTTCCATGCTTAAAACAATAAAAAACTCGACATGGGAACTGCTTTACGGCAGAGGAATTATGGCATATCACGAAATGATGATGGACGGTGAGCTGGTAAGGGTTGTTGCACACAACCAGATTATACAGTCGCTTTACAATCAGGGCATACCGGGTTTTATAATGTTTATTCTTATGTCCTTTGCGGCGGTATTCAGAAACATAAAAAAACGTGGATATATCTCGGCGGCAATGCTCGGCACACTGGCGCTTTCTATGACGCTTACATTCAACCCGAGTATTAAAGCATTCTGGAATTTGCTGATATATGCTGCATTTTCCTTTGATATATCCGAAAAAACAAAAGGAGACGCTATATGAAATTCAAAGACAAAACGTCTTTTCCGGAGCCTGAGGGCGTTTATGATGAATCGGAACACCCTGCGGATACAATACCCGTGAAAGACGATACCATAAAAAAGTCCAGGATGAAATCAGGCTATTTGCTTGTATGCGTAATAATAATTGCGGCGGTTGCCATCGCTTGCGTTATTACAGGAAACCTTAATACGGCGTACACAACCGTTTCGATTTCTTTTTCGGAAATATCAAACGGGTGTAACCCCGACGGCTCTCCGTTCGATATTTACGAGGTTTTAAGCGATGAGGTCTTAAAAAATGCCTGTGATAAGCTGGACAACAAATTAAGTCCCGAAACACTGAAAGAACATATTTCCGTTACCGGTATCACTACGGACGGCAGTTTTAATGCAATACGGCAAAATGTTCTCGACGGAAACGATACATATTCATACTTCCCGTCAAAATATATGATTTCCTATTCGATTATTTCGGATTCGATTAAAGCTAACGGCATACCGGCGTCGGCAGAAGCGGTTTTCAAGCAGTGCGCTTTGCCTTCAAAAGCAAAAATTTTAACCGCCGTTGCCGACAGCTACAGAGAGTATTATGAGGATAAATATGTTTTTACAAACTCTTTATTTGACGTTGACTGGTCAAAAACAAAATCACTCGATTATTTTAATCGTGCAACAGAGATGAAAAACATTATAAACCGCATAAACAGATATTTGTCAAGCCGTTATGACGAGGACGTTAAATTTGTTTCGAAGGACGGTGTGAGCTTTGGTGATTTAAGTACGGAGCTTTCGCTGATAGCGGATACCGATGTCGAAACGTACAAGGCGTTTGTTGTCCAAAACGGTATCACCTCCGATAAGGACAAGCTTTTAAAACAATTCCGCTATGTTTCAAAAGAAAATTACGAGCAGACACAGAGAAGCCGAGGCGAGTACGGCGTTATGCTTGACGGTATATCAATATATGATCCTCTTGTTACAAAGGTTGTGTTTGTTCCGTCGCTCGACTCCGAAAACGATTTTTATATGAACAGAACAAAAATCGGCATAGATTATCTGACTGAAAACGCAAGCAAGGCAAATCTTGCAGGCGATGAGGCAGAAAATGAGGCGCATTATTACGACTATCTGATAAATCAGTTTTCCGCTTCTGCCGAAAGCAGTGAAGAATGGCTGAAAAAAGCTGCGGACAAGCAGTGTGATGATATTACGGCGAAAATAAACGACTTTCTGGAAAGGGCTGCTGCCGTAAATGATGAATACATAAATACCGTGTCCTATGAAACGCTGTCGGCAGGCAATATCGGTCACGGGCACGGAATTGTTTCTTCCGTTGTGTCTGTTATCAAAATAACGGTTATATGGTCTGCCGTATTTTATATATGGTGGCTGATTTATTCTCTTTTGAAAAAGAAAATAAATAAAAAGGAGGATAGCGACAATGCTGCTGCGTGATTTTTTAAACGGACTTTACGAACATAAAAAAATATTTGTTATATTGCTGGCTGTCAGCGTTGTGCTTTGTGCTGTCAAGCTGAAACTTGACGAAAGCTACACCTCTGAAATTCTGATAAAATATATCGGGGCAAAGGCGGAGGACGGACTTGCCGAGAACGGCGAAAAAATAAACCCTTATGAGATTAAAAGCCCGATTGTTATTAAAAATGCATTGTCGGAACTCGGACTTAAAACGGCAAACATTGACGAAATAAGCCGAAACATTATCGTCACTCCCATCATCCCCACTGCCGAGCAGGAAAAATATGCATCATGGATTGACAAGTTTGCCGATTACGAAAACACCGAGGAGGAAAAAAAGAGTACGGTTTACTATTCGGTAAAATACACTACTTCAAAGGGAAACGATTACGCAAAGCGTATGCTCAGCGCCGTAATCAGCCAGTATCGTCTGTATTATGTTGAAAACTACACCTACAACTATGACATAACCAACCTGTCGGGCGAAGCGGCTATGCAGTACGATTACTATGATACGGTGGATATGCTTAGAAAAAAAATAAAATCAAGCACTGAGTATCTCGTAAAAATTTCCGAGGCCGAAAAGGATTACCGTTCGCCGCAGACAGGATATTCACTTTTGGATTTGGCAGCGGAGTATAAATCACTTGCCGAACAGGATTTGTCGGTTGCGGAGCGTATGGTTGTCGAAAAAGGTATTACGAAAAACGCATGGTACCTGAGAAATGCTTTGAAAAACAAAGTGACAGATTCGGCATATGATATTGATCTTAACAATAAGCAAGCCGAAACGCAAAAAAATCTTATGACGGTTTATTCCGAAAAAAACAAGCAATATCTGTGGGACAACGAAAAACGTAACAATAACAGCGACAACAGCGAAAGCTCACAGGTGCGGTCGGGCGTTGAAAGAGATGACGTCTATTCTCAGAATAAGTCGGTATACGATCAGCTTGTTTTGGACTATGTAAAATACCGCACCGAAGCATTAAATACGGATATTGACAGACAGCACTACGAAGCCGACGCTGACAGTTTCCCCGACGGATTTGATGATAATGCGCTTCAGAATGAGCTTGAAACAAGCCTTAAAAACACCTGTGAAAAGTTCAATAATCTCTATGCGCTCACGAAAAATACATTAGACGATTATAACGCTTACAAATCCGCACAGAGCATAGCTTGCATTTCGGGAGTTGTAGCGCATAAAACGGCAAACACCGTATTTTACTACGCCGTAGGCTTTGTGCTTGCTCTGATGCTTGGAGTTTTGATATGCGGAGTATTGGTTTATATAAAGAAAAACGAAGCAGTCGGTGAGTAATATGGAATTGGAATTGTTCGGATATTTCGATCATAATTTCGGCGACGATTATATGCAGAAAATAACGGCATATTATATGCCGGAATATGATTTTGTTATAAGCGGGCAAAATTCCGTTTCCCCATTGCCGCTTGCCGAAAAGAATGTACACTTGAAAAGTGTCGAACAGTCGGAAAACCTTCCGAAGCTTTTGGTAACAGGCTCCGGATTTATGGTAAACAGCAGTGCGGCGGTAAAATGCGAACTTGTCTGGTTCTTAAGGCAAAAGCATATAGCGGATTATTGCATCAGCTGTAACATAGAGCCGTTTAAGAATAAGATTTACGAATGGCTTATCGCCCAAAAACTTAAAAAGTTTAAGTACATTATATGCCGTGATAAAAAAAGCTTGTCCTGGGTCAGAAAAAAATGCCCGGGTACAGAGGCGGAATATACGCCGGATATTCTTTTTGCAATGCCGAAAGCCTGGCTGCCGGCAAAATCGGACGGCGATAAGCTTGGCATTTCGCTTATCCGCTATGACGGCGATAATGACGGTTACTGTTATAAGATGGCGCAAATCGCCGACTATTGGATTGAAACAACGGGGAAAGGCGTTATTTTGCTTGCCTTTGACGTCGGTTCGGAAGACGATACAAGCGTATGCGAAAAAACCAAACGCTTAATAAAGCATAAAGATATGGCTGAAATAGTAATGCACGGTGCTAATGGCGAAATCCCAAAAGCCTTTTCGGAGTGCCGCAAACTAATCGGCGCAAGATTTCATTCGGCTGTACTCAGCCTGAAAATGAATATAGACTTTTATCCGATTATTTATCGGCAAAAAATGCAGAATCTGTTATATGATATATCTTATCCCGTGAAAGGGTGCGATATTCATTCAGTGGATATAGGAAAAATCCAAAAATTTCTGACTGCGGAACCGATCGGTTTTAAGCTTGACAACAGTTATGAAACCGATGCCATCAAAGGCTTTGCGGCGCTGAAGAAACAAATTGAAGAAAAGGAAAAGTGATAATTGTAATGGAAATCAACACCGAAAAGGTTATTTTGCCGTTCGAGAGAACAGACGAGATATATGAAGTTGAAAAAATAACGGAACTTCCGCCAAAGCCGCTGTACGACTTTGTAAAGCGTGCGTTTGACATTATCGCATCTCTTATCGGAATTATTATTCTTTTTATTCCGATGATTATTATTTATATATGCGTTGCGGTCACTTCAAAGGGAAATCCGATATACAAGCAGGAGCGTCTGGGACTCGGCGGCAAACGATTTTACATATACAAATTCAGAACAATGTATGAAAACGCCGAGGATAACGGCATCAGGTGGTCGCTCGGTGAGGACGACGAACGGCTGACGCCAGTCGGCAGGATTTTAAGAAAAACAAAACTTGATGAAATACCGCAGTTTTTTAACTGCCTTTTCGGCGACTTGTCACTTGTGGGTCCCCGCCCCGAAAGAGAGATTTTCTATAAGTGTTTTGAAACCTATATTCACGGATTTTCACAAAGGCTTATGGTTAAACCGGGACTCACGGGGCTTGCGCAAATAACAGGTTTGTTTTTAAGACCCGAGGAAAAAATAGCATACGATATGGAATACATAAAAAACCGTTCCCTGCGGCTTGATATGAAAATATTGGCTTCAACGATAGGTGTTGTTATAAAGGGAGATAAACAAAACAGGCAAAAGAAAGGTCAGAAAGCATGAAAAAGATTTTGTTTATAGCCACGGTAGTTAAAACACATATCAACGTTTTTCACTTGCCTTACATAAAAATGTTTAAAGATTACGGATATGAAACGGCTGTTGCGGCAAAAAACGATTGTGATGACGGAGTTATGGTTATTCCGAACTGCGATTCATATTTTGACATTCCTTTTTCAAGAAATCCGTTTTCGGTAAGCAATATTAAGGCATATAAAATGCTGAAATCAATTATTGACAACGGAAATTTTGATATTGTGGAGTGCAACACTCCCGTAGGCGGAGTAATCGGCAGACTTGCCGCAAGAAAAGCGAGAAAAAAAGGAACAAAAGTGATTTACATTGCTCACGGGTTTCACTTTTTCAAAGGCAGTTCGCAAATGGCATGGCTGATGTTCTATCCCGTAGAAAAGATGCTGTCACATATTACAGACATTCTGGTTACGATTAACCGTGAAGATTATGAAAGAGCATCGAAAAAATTTAAAGCAAAGAAAACCGTACATATAGACGGAATCGGCGTGGATTTGAAAAAAATAGAAAACTGCCCCTCCGACAGAAGCAAGGTACTCGGCGAATTCGGCATAAATACAAACGATACGGTTCTTATATCTGTCGGGGAACTTCGCAAACTGAAAAATCACAAAACAATATTGGAGGCAATGGCAAAAACAGAAAACAAAAATCTGCATTATATTATTGTAGGCTGCGGTTCGCTCGACAGCGAGCTTTCAGAACTTTCAGAGCAGCTTGGAATTAAAGACAGAGTTCATTTGCCCGGTTTTCGCAGTGATGTGTTCGATTTGTTAAAATCGAGTGATATATTTTGTTTTCCTTCAACACGTGAAGGTATGCCGCTTGCTCTTATGGAGGCAATGGCGGCGGGACTTCCCGCAATAGTGTCAAATGTACGTGGAAACAGGGATTTGATTGTTCAGGGCAAAGGCGGATTTTTATATTCGGCAAACGACGTCAACGGCTTTGCCGAAGGTATAAAAAAGCTGATTGCAAGTCCCGATTTACGTAAGGAAATGGGACGTTTCAATAAAGAACAAATCAAAAAATACGATATAGAAATTGTAAAGGAAAAGTTTTCAAAACACTGCGTTCCCGAAAAAGCGGAAAATGCGGAAGTATAAAAAACTTGAGAACAGTGTTGATTATGAAGAAAAGAGTTGTATTATTAAGGTCCACTCCGGTAGCTCCGGATCCGCCGGTTGAAAAATCCGCAGATGCTCTGCTCCGTGCCGGATATGAAGTGACAATTATCGGCTGGGACAGAGACGGCGCCGAATGTGATAAGTCGAAAAGGCTGTGCCTTGAGCACGGCACACCCGAAATAATAAGGCTCGGTATCCCCTCTTTTTTTGCCGGCGGGCTTAAAAATCTTATGCCGATGGCAAAATTCCAAATGAGGTTGTACGGTTGGTTAAAAGCTCACCGAAACGAATATGACATTATTCACGCATTTGATTTGGATACCGGCTTAACGGCGGAAAGAATTGCAAAAAAACACGGTAAACGGCTTGTTTATCATATTCTTGATTTTTACAGAGACTCACGCAATATTTCAAACGTGCTTATCAAAAACGCAATGAAAAGGGCGGAATTTGGGGTTATAAACAACGCCGATGCAGTTATTATCTGCACCGAAAAACGATACGAACAAATAGCCGGAAGTCACCCGAAAAAGCTCGAGGTTATATACAACACACCGAAAAATCCCGATAAGATAAGCGATTGCTTTGACGAAATCAAAAACAGCAAAAGATGCAAAATTGTGTATGTTGGCATTTTGCAGGAAGCACGATTTCTGCGTGAAATTATTCGTTTTACGGAAAAGGACGATAGATTTGAGCTGCATATCGGCGGTTTCGGGGTTATGGAAAAGGAGATTGCCGAGGCGGCGGAAAAATGCGGGCGTATTCGGTTTTACGGGACTCTCCCCTACGACAAAACGCTTGCTTTGGAAAACGCCTGCGACATAATGACGGCAATTTACGATCCTGCTGTACCGAATCATAAATATGCCGCTCCGAATAAGCTTTATGAGGCGCTGATGCTTGGAAAACCGCTTGTTGCGGTACATAATACAGGCTTTGACGATATTATTGAAAAAAACAACATTGGCTGTCTGATAGAATACACCGAAGCCGGATTGGCTGATGGTCTTAACAGGCTGATAGCCGAAATGAATAACCACCGTTCAATGAGCGAGAAGATGAAAAAACTGTATAAAGAGCATTACAGCTGGGACAAAATGGAACAGCGGCTTGTGGCATTGTATGCCGGACTGGAAAATGCGGAAAAGAGATGATAAAGTGAGCAAAAAGAAAATACTGTTTGCGGTACAAAATCTGAATATAGGCGGTATTCAAAAGGCGTTTGTCAGTCTTATAAACAAGCTGTATGCAGACGGCGGATATGATATAACCGTGTTCGCTTTTACCGGCGGAAAGCTCCGAAAAAAACTGCCCGAAAACGTTCGGGTATATTACGGAAACAGAATTTTAAGGCTCACGGCAGAATCTCTTGCAGATGTCCGAAAAAACGGCACAATCTCCGATACGGCAATCCGAATTATTTCGGCGGTTATTGCAAAAATTATCGGAGCACATACTTTTTATAAGTTTTGTTTCAAAAAACAAAAGGAAAAATATGATATTGCCGTTTCGTACTTTAACGATGCTCCGAAAGGCGCATTCAACAAAGGAACAAATCAATTTGTTGCCGATTATGTAATTGCAGATGAAAAAGTTGCATTTATACACACCGACCCCGTTCTGAGCGGCTTTGACAAGGAATACTGCAAAAAAATTTATAAGCCGTTTGATAAGATTATATGCGTTTCGGATGCGATAAGAAAAAAATTTAACGATATGCTTCCGGAATATGCGGCAAAAACCGAAACAAGGCATAATGTGTTTGATGAAGAAGAAATAAAAAAACTTGCGCTTGAATTTGATCCTTTTGAAAAATCAAACTTTGACATTGTTACGGTTGCAAGAATTGACAACGCCTCAAAGCAAATTGACGGAATACTGTATATATGTTCCCGATTAAAGAAAAGCGGGGTTTCCGATTTTAAGTGGCGTATTGTGGGAGATGGTCCCGATATGAAAAATAACATTGAACTTGCAAAAAAGCTGGGTGTGGATGATATAGTTATATTTACGGGCGAAAAACCCAATCCATATCCGTATATATATAAATCCGACTTATTTGCTCTGTTTTCAGCCTATGAGGGGTATCCTATTGTTATAGGCGAAGCAATGATACTTAAAACGCCGGTGCTTACAACGAATTATGCTGCGGCAAGCGAGCAAATTCCGAAAGACTGCGGAATTGTGGCAGACTCGGATTTGGAATTCTGCAAAGCGTTATATACGCTTATTTGCGGAAATTAATTTTGTTATACTGCCGGTAAGGCGGCTTGTATAAATTTTGTACAGCGGGTAAAACAGCTTACTCTTTGTACAGCACAAAAATTCATTTGAAAGGAGGTGCAACAGTTATGATGAAAAAGATATTTGCCGCAATTATGACTTTATCTATTTTGTTGGTTAGTGCGCCGGCTGTTTTGGCTTATAACACCAATACCACAACTGCATTATTCTATATTCAGAGATTTGGCGCTCAGATGGACTCGGATGGCGAAGTGAACTCAAGAGATAACTCATACTTTACCCCCCTGCTTTTCACGGGTAGGCTTACAAGCAAAAGACGTGATGAGAACTACAGCGTGGTTTATAAAACCGGAAGTGTGTCATCTGCCGATGTAATAAGCGAAGTTGTTTCCAAGCCTGCCGATAAGGATATTATCGAAAAGGTAAAGAACACTTACACCGCTAAAGGCGGCTATGTGCTTTCAAGCAACGGAAAGGTTGTGGATTGGAGCAAATTTGATACTTCAAATTACGAAATCCGCTGGTACGTATTAAAGTACGAGAAAAGGGACAATCCAAGAACATGGCACGTTGACGGTGTTATAGTTGAGAAATCAACTCAGCTGCCGATTGAAATCCCGACGCCGGGCGATTCCGGTTATGTTCCCCCCGAGGAACTCCCTAAGGATGGTGACAAGGAACCTGAGGTTAATCCCGAAAGGGAAATCATCAGCCCCGTGGGAATAACCAGCAGATACGCCTACATATACGGATACAACGATAACATAATGGCAGCCGACAACAAACTGCAAAGAGGCGAGGTTTGCGCTATGGTGCATCGTCTTGCAAAGCAGAATAAAATTCTTGACGGCTATCGTTTCAATGAATCTGCCGATCCGATATATCCGGATACCGCAGGCGAGTGGTTCCGCAGCGGAATTGAATTTGTACAGTCCAAAGGCGGATTTACAACTGCCGCAGGCGAGAATATTCATCCGTATGCAAACGTTACCCGAGGCGAAGCCTTCAGAATAGTCTGCCTATCATTTGATTTTACAAATGATACGGAGCTTTCTTATGAAGACTATGCGAGAATCCTCTTTGACGAAGGATTTATCAACGGCGACGGAAACGGTAATCTCAATATCGGAGATCAGATTACAAGAGCTGAATTCTGTTCAATCTATAACAAGATTATCGGAAGAGATAAGGCAGAACTTGTAACGGCAGACGGTACGAAAATTACCGCCGCAACATATGGTTTTACAGACCTTGACGAAAATGACTGGTACTATGAAACTATGCTTAAAGCCACAAGTTCTTATGATGATGACGGATATGTTGACATTGCATTGAGAAACCGCAGAAATGTTCTCGATGACTATCAATAATATGCGAAATCATATTTTTACTAAATGGCGAAACCGATGGCAACACCTTACTGCTGTCGTCGGTTTATTTATAGCCAAAACAAACAGTTACAAAAGGCGGTGGAAAAATGAATCCGACATTAAGTGTAATCATTCCCATATATAATACGGAAAATTATTTGGACAAATGTATACAAAGCGTCTTAAATCAGACATTTCGGGATTTTGAAATAATATTGGTCGATGATTCTTCAACGGACTCAAGCGGCAAAATATGTGATGATTATGCAAAAAAACACGATTTTATAAAAGTAATTCACAAAGAACACGGCGGTCCTACCCAAACAAGAAAAGTCGGTCTTACATACGCCTCGGGAACATATGTGATTTATATGGACAGCGATGACCGCATCACCCCCGATATGTATGAATATATGATGAAAAAAATATTGAAATATAACGCAGATATAGGTATTTGCGATATTGTTATTGAAACCGAAAAATCAAGAACCCCGTTATACAGAGATATACCGGGAGGCTTTTATGATAAAGACAGACTAAAAAAAGAAATTTATCCGTGTATGTTGTTTTCGGAAGCAAAAACCGAACCGGCAATTGCACCAAGCCTATGCAATAAAATTATAAAAAAAACAATTCTTGAAAATGTTGTATTGGAAGCAAACGAAAATATTTATTACGGCGAAGATGCCGTTTGTATGTATCCCTGTATGCTTGACGCAGAAAGCGTATATATAGCAAAAGACAAGTTTTTCTATATATACACGCAAACGGAATATTCTCTGTCAAGAAAATATGATAAACGGCTTTTATCAAAACTGCCGCTGTTGATTTCTATATTTGATGATGAATTTAAAAAGAGAAATTTTGACGGCAAACTGCAATTGGACTTTTATGCCGCATCGCAGCTTGCATTTTCCATACGCAACGAGCTTTTGTTTAACAAGAAAAAAACACTGGCAATGAAAAGACGGGAATTGAAAGAATATTTGTCAAACCCAAGATTTAAAGAAGTATTTTTGAATGTAAGAAATTCAAAGCTTGATAAGTTGTTTAAATTCAAAATATTTCTTTTGGAGAAAAAAAGAATATATCTTTTGTATGCGATGTTTTGGCTTAGGGAAAGGACTTTGTTATCAAAGGAAAGAAAAAAATGACTGGTATCGGGAATCAAACAAAATCAAATATTGCGGTATCTGTAATCTATCAGCTCACTGCCGCTGTCTGTTCGCTGATATTGCCAAGATATATATTGCTGACTTTCGGTTCTGACGTAAATGGTATACTGCAGTCCGTAGGTCAGCTTTTAAACTATACCGTACTTATGGAGTGCGGTGTGGGCGGACTTATAACAGCGTCGTTTTATAAACCGCTTGCCGAGGGTGACAATGAGCACGTATCCGATATATTTAACAATGCAAAAAGATTTTTTGATAAAATATCATATGTATATATAGGTCTTGTCGCAGTGCTTGCCTTTTCGGCAAAGCTGTTCATACATACCGATTTCGATTTCGGATACGTATGTACCTTGGTTATTATATTGGGAGTAAGCTATTATTTCACCTATTATTTTGCGATGGCTCAAAGGCTTCTTATGCGTGCTGATCAGAAGATACGCATTGTTCAGGGAATGCAAAGCATAACGCTTGTATTAAACACCGTTCTCTGTATCATTGTAATGAAGCTCGGTGCCGGAATACATATTGTCAAAACCGTAAACACACTAATCTTTCTGATTAACCCCGTTGTGTTTCGGATTTATGTGAAAAGACATTACAGCATAAGCAATACTTTATATGATAAAAACAGAAGCTTTCCCCGAAAAGCAGACGGAATGGTGCATCATATAGCGTTCTTTATTCATATGAATACGGATATTGTGCTCCTTTCGGTTGTCGGCGGAACAAAAGATGTTTCCGTATACTCCGTATACAATTCTGTAATTTATGCGATAGAAAGCTTTTTTACAACCATATCCGACAGCATATCGGCAGCTATAGGCAATATGATTGCAAAAGGAGAAGACGATGCGCTCAAGGTTTCGTTTGAATTTTATCAAATAGTAAATACTGCGGCGGCAACATTTGTATGCATAGCTGAAGCAATACTGATTATTCCGTTTGTAAAGATATATACAAGCGGTGTTACCGACGCATTATATATCCGTCCGGTGTTTGCATATCTGATGATTGCGGCGCAGTGGTTTTTCTGTATAAGACTGCCTTATAATAATTTGATAAATTCGGCGGGACATTACCGCCAGACAAAGCCAGGGGCATATTTAGAGGTAATTTTAAATATTGGAATTTCCCTGCTTACTGTATACAAATTCGGACTTTGCGGAGTGGCATTCGGTACTTTAACCGCTATGGCGGCTCGTGCGGTGTATATGGCGTGGTATTTATCCAAAAGCTTACTGCACAGAAAAATGCGGTTATTCATAAAAGATACCGTTCTAAATATAATCTTTGCCGTTGTGTTTATATGGATAGTGGAAAAATTAATTGTAATTTCAGCGGACAGCTTGCTCGGTTGGGGAATTTATGCGGTAATAATAAGTGTCTTTATCATCACCGCCATTGTGCTTTTTAATATAATTATTCATTATACGGAAATTGCCGCTGTTATTAAAAAAGTAAGAAAGAAAAGAATATAAAGGCAGAAAGCCTAAAAACAAATATTCTGTTATATAAAAACCGTTGTTTTATGCCATAAGCACCTATTTCGATGGCAGTAAAAAGCAACCCGGCATATGCTTTTGTTATAAAGCATATGTCGGGTTGCTTTTGCATTTAATAAACTCTTTTAAATTTATCTCCCTCAAACTCAGCAACTGCATTGCCTCGTTCGAGATTTACATGTGAAATGCGCATCAAGTTTGAATTTGCGCTTTTTGCCTCGGCATAACGGCTTTTAACCAGTTTTTCAAGCCTTAAAAGCGCTTTTTTCTTATTTGCAAACTGACTTCTTTCGTCTGTGCAAACCGTCATATCACCTGTGGGAGCGTATACCGCCCTCACTCCCGTTTCAACTTTATTGACATTCTGACCGCCGTTGCCGCCCGAATGAAAAGTTGAAAACACGACTTTTTCAGCATCAAACTCTGTCTTTCCCACCTCGTCAAGAATCTTAAAATCAATATACCAATTCTTTCGCTTGTGTCCCGGTCTGTACGGACTCTTACAAACCCACAGCACCGAACCGACAAACTCTGCCAGGTCATTATCCGATCTGATTGTAACACTTCTGAATGTTCCCTTGTTATATCCCTCGGACAGTCCGATAATTTCCGCACCATGGTTTTTAACAAGATATTCCGCAAACTTAGTTACCGCAAGTTCACATTCGGCAGGCGAGTTTCCCGAACTGATTTCATACATCATTTCCTGCTCACCTCGCCCCTGCCTTATAATTATATACAGGCATTAATCTTTCGACTATTTCGGCAGTCGGCTCTATCATATCAATAATAGTCTGCGAGTTTTTATATGCCATCGGGCATTCGTCAAGAGTGTCACGGCTGATACTTGTAGAGTAAATACCTTTCATTTCCTTTTTGTACTGTGACAATGTAAATGAATTAACCGTATCCGTTCTGTTGTATGCTCTACCTGCACCGTGCGGTGCGGAGCAGTTCCAATCCGTATTTCCCCTGCCCTTGCAAATCAAGCTGCCGTCACGCATATTAAGAGGAATAATTATTTTCTCTCCCGTTTGTGCCGAAACCGCACCTTTGCGCAGAATCTTATTTTCTGCGTCAATATAATTGTGTATTGTTGAAAAGCTTTCTGTTTCGGTAAACTTCAGGTTTTTAACAATATCATCCGCTATTGCCTGTCTGTTAAGTCTTGCAAAGTTCTGAACAATGCTCATATCGTGAAGATAATCGTCAAACAATTCTCCCTCAAGATACGCAAACTCATACGGCACTTCATTCTTCGTGCTCTCATATGCAAGTTCATGATAATACCGTTCCACCTCAACGCCGAGATGGCGGCTTCCCGAATGAATAATGAGATAATATCCGTTTTCCGATTTGTCGAGTTCGATAAAATGATTACCGCCGCCGAGAGTTCCTATTCCAAGCAACGCTTTATCAATACGGATATGCCTTGCACACTTTAGATTATCCAATTCGGTCATTTCCGCAAAGCGGTGCGGCGTCTGTCTGATGTTCATTCCCGACGGGATTTTGCTTTGAACAACCTTATCAAGCTGCTGAAGCTCCAGCCGTTTTGCTTTTACCTTAATAACCTCCATGCCGCAGCCTATATCAACACCGACCAGACCCGGCGCAGCCTTATTTTCAAGGGTCATAGTCATACCTACCGCACAGCCTTTTCCGGGATGTACGTCAGGCATAATTCTTATTTTACTGTTTTCCGCAATAACGCTGCCGCACAAAGCTTTTATAAGTCCCTCGGAACCGCTGTCTAAAGAGTCCGAATAAATAACCGCTTCCGCAAAATTTCCTTTAATTTTAATCATACATTTTCCTTTCTGCTAATGCAGTGCATCAGAGAAAGAAGCATATTATTCCGTTCTTCCTCCAAGCACCTGTGTTTTGGATTTCAGTTTCAAAATAATATTCTTTTGCATACTATCACAACCTTTCGTCAATGTTATACCTATTATAGCATAATACATATTCAAAATCAACCGCTTTATGTACAGCCGGATAATTATTTTACTTCATTATAGTGCTTTTGACGGGACAACCAACAGGAAAATATAATAAGCATTGATGTTCAAGCACTGTTTAGCTGTTCATCCGCAACAAAAATTTTATCCGAGATAGTCAAAAAGCACCTCGAACCGCTTGAAATAGCGATTTACGGTGCTTTCTTAAATTACCTTGTTTGGGGATTACTGATTTATGGAGAAATGCTTTCTAACAACAAAGCTATCTGCTATTCGCATAATCTTATCACCTTTTTGTAACCCTTACAATTGTCATTTCAAACGGTTCGATTTCATCCAAATTGCCTTTTACTATTTCATAATCATAGCCCGATGCAACAGTTGCGTTTGTCTTTTGCGGCTTATCCGAATAATTTATCATTACAATCCATTCCTCGCCGTGGCGTGTTATTCCGATATATTTATTATCGCATTTTATTGCATACTTATCTTTGAGAGCGCCGAACATTTCCTTATAAACTTCAAAACGATTGCCGTCAAATGCGTCGCAAACACCGATTGCATTATCTTCAAGCGAGAAATTCAAATAATACACCGTACCTTTTCCGTACTTATACTTTGTAAAAATCGGCAATCCGTTTTCATCACGGGCAAGCACCTCCGCACCACGGTCTGCGGTTATTATGTAATTTCTCTCACGTTTATAGCTGATTTCTTTACCGTTTAATTCAAAAGCCCCGCTCTCCGGCTTTGTTTTTGAATTATTCACCGTAACTCCCGCAAGATTATTGAAATCGGACAAGACTCCGTTATTATTTGAAATATACAGAGTTGCACCGTTTTCTATGCGCTTTCTTAAATCATAATAATTCCGTGCAGGCATTACAAAATTTCCGCTTATGCCCGGCATAAGGTAAACCTCCGCATCGGGGATACCGACTCTTGCATCGGCAAATCGGATATTAAATCCCGCCTGTTTTGCCAGCACATACGAGGAGTATATCACACCCCACTGATCCTGATCCGCCGTAGCAAGACACACCGCATCATCTTCAGCTTTGGGAAGGTTAATGTCATTATTCTTCAGCCAATCGCTGAACTTTTTCACTTCTTCAATAACAGGCTTTGCATTGCCGTTACGGTCAAACATACCAAGCTCAACTTCGCACATATTGCAATCATACGGCGGAAACATTAAGTCAATCTGTTCATTTGCACACCACCACAGCACTCCCTCTGCTCCGTTTGCCCAGTTTGAATACAAATTAAGTTTCATAAAGTTACCGGAGGTTTTATCATCGCAAACCATAGGTCCCATTGTTCCGATTTCCTCGGCAAGGCACGGTTTTCCGCCGATGTTTGAATAATACTTTGTTTCACACGTTGCATGCATAAGCGTCTGAACAGACGTAATCTCGCCCTCCGAACAATGCGAGCACCAATAAGGATACGGGTGTGTGGTCAATATGTCGCTTATTTCCGCCTGATCCGCTATGCGCCATATTCCTTCTATACCTATAGTGTGCATTCCCGATACCACGGGACGTGTATTGTCCACCGCTTTTATGGCATTCGAAATTATCATACTCCAATTCACAGCCATCTCACGGTTTTCCGCTCCCACAAGGCAATTACATTCATTGCCCAAATCCCATGCATAGATTGCGGATTTGTCTTTAAAACGTTCTGCCATACCACGCACAAACCTCTGCTGGAACAGCAACGCCGTTTCGTCCGAAGCAAGATTTTTTCCATACAGGGCAGGAGGAATAAACGTTCTTCCGCTCATCCAACCCGTTATAAGTCCTACAATAAGCTTTAGTCCGTATTTTTCCGCCAAATCGCAGAAAATACCGAAACGTTCAAGCATTGTTTCATCAAGATAATACGGATTTTGCGGTAAATCACATTCGTGAACACGATATTCACGCAAGGTTGCTCCCCAGTCCATAAGCGGAACAATCGGCTGAAAATCACGCCAATTCGGAAATACTCTCAAGTATTTAACGCCGTATTGACTAAGCTTTCTGAAATCCTCAAGTTTTCTCGCTCCGGTTACGCCACATTTCCGTGCCGGCATTTGATGCCAGTAGTTACACCCCACCATAAATTCCTTTTTAATTATTTATATATCACCGTGTTTTTAATAAACGGCGGCAGATAATAAAATCTTTTTATATCACAGCCGTTAAATCCCGAAAACTTTGTCCATGTATGCTCTGTAAAGAAATTGAGATGCAGCGGCATTCCCTCCTGCTCCGACATCATATTTCTGTGAAGTCTTAACGGGAAACGTATTTTAGCGCAGTGCGGCTCTATAAACGTTGAAACGGACGGCACTACATGAACAAGATGCTTTCCGACACGCTCAAATTCCTTTATTGCCTCGCACAGCTTTTCCATAGGCTCGATATGCTCCAAAAGTCCCACCGACACAACCACATCAAAGCTTTTATCCTCAAACGGGAGCTTTGCGGCGTCCGCCACTTGGAAATTCACTTTCTCCTCTATATCGTATTCCTTTATGTCAACGCCCCATATTTCATAATTTTTCTCTGCCGCAAACTGTATAAAATCCTTGCCGTTTGCACAGCCGACCTCAAGCACCTTAACGGGTCTGTCTTTAGGCAAATCAACAAGACTCATCATTTTATCAAAACGCCGTCTTTTCAGATTTTTTGCTATTGTTCCTTTCCACAGCTTGTACAGCGGATTACGTCCAAGTATCATTTTTTTCTCCTCCGTTATTAAAAGAATTTATTGTTAATTCCGTTTAAAAGCGCAGTCGCATATGCGCTGTTTACTCTCTCCCAGCCGAAGCTGTATTCCTTAACTCCCGACGCCTTAAGATTATTCCATATACTGTTGTATGTTTCCATAGGAACTTTCGACGTATACACCTGCTGTTCCTTGAAATCCTGCACCATAAACTCCATATTTTCGCCGTCCGCTTTTCCGAAACGGCACTTTCTGTCGTCTGCCTTTTCCGGCTCCTGCATCATAATAAGCAATTTTATAATCTCAATTGCCTTATCGTTAAGACCGTTATCAAATATAAGTATCTTTTCGAGCATTTCATTATAGTCGGTGATAAACCTCAGATTATACCCCTCAAGAGCCTTCATCTCGCCCGAGTCCTTTGAGGCTTTGCAGATTTCATCATACTGTTTTTTTGCCTGTGCGTCATCATTGCACGGCGAAAACGAAATCATAAGCTTTTTATCCTCATCATTATACAAAAGCGGAGTCGGCATAAGTCCCGTATGTCCGCACGAGCCGCAGCGGAAAATATTGATTTTGCCCGAAAGCAAATCCTTTTTCAAATCCTCGCTGTCCTTAACCGTTATCGAACTCCACACGGTTATATCACTCATTTGTCCGCATTCGGGACACTTTACGTTTTGTTTTGTATTTATACTCATCAAAAAGTCCTTTCCATACGGCTGTCGCCTCTGCCCATATCCGGCTCAAGCCCTGCATTTTCCACAATCTTTTTCAGCAAATCAAGTCCCTGTGCCGCCTCGTCGCCCGAGGATTTTTTGTTATCGTACAGATTATAATTTTTACGAACATCTTTCGGCGATAAATTCGGCATTACGACATTCGCCCCTGCCTCAAACGCTCTGTTTCTGCCGTCCTCACAAATTGTGGCAAGCGCCGTTGTTGCCGGCAATAGCGCTTTCGGAAGCATAAGCCTTGTAAGCGCAAGCATTGTGACCGTAAGCGCCAATGCGCCGTGCGGTTCATTTGCAAAAATGCTGTCTTTCTGCGGAATAAACGGACCTATACCCACCATATGCGGCTGCAAATCCTTTAAAAACAGCATATCCTCCGCAAGTGTTTCCGCACTCTGATACGGAGAGCCTACCATAAATCCCGCTCCCGTCTGAAATCCCAGCTCACGCAGTGTATACAGACATTTCTTTCTGTTTTCAAGCGAAAGCTCCGGCGGGTGGAGCTTTCCGTAATGCGCGCTATCTGCGGTTTCATGTCTTAGAAGGTATCTGTCCGCACCTGCCGACTTATACGCTTGGTACGTTTCACGGCTTTTTTCGCCGATTGAAAGCGTTACCGCACAATCGGGATATGCGCTCTTTATTGAATATATAATCTCGCACATACGCTTATCCGTAAAATATGCGTCCTCGCCGCCCTGAAGCACAAAGGTTGAAAAACCAAGCTCACGCCCCGTTTTACAGCATTCCATAATCTGCTCTTTGCTCAATCTGTACCGCTCAACGTTTTTGTTTTTGCTCCTTATTCCGCAATAATAACAATTGTTTTTGCAATAATTCGTAAACTCTATAAGTCCTCTGAAATAGACTTTTTTGCCGTAATTTTCAACACGTGTGTCATATGCGGCGGCTAAAAGCCCCGGGTCGGTTTTTTCCGTATTTTCTTTTATTAATTCCGCAAGCTCACTTTGGGTGAGGTTTAAAATATCCATAGTTAAAAAATACGGGCTGCTTAACACAGCAGCCCTCACTGTGCCAAGATTTACTTTACAGTAACTCTATGGAACACTTTTTTGCCTTTCTTTATTATCATACCGTCTTGACCGAGCATATCGGCTGTTACAACGCCGTTTACATCGGTATATTTTGCATCGTTTATTGAGAGTCCGTTCTGCTGCACAAGACGTCTTGCCTCGCCCTTTGACGAGAGAAGTCCCGTTTTTACAAGCATATCAAGAACACCCATACCGACAACATCGGGGATAACGGTTGTGGGCATATCGTCCGAAATGCCGCCCTTTGCAAAGACTGCCTCGGCGGTTGCCTTTGCTTTTTCCGCCTCTGCCTCGCCGTGAACAAGCTTTGTAACCTCGTATGCCAGCACTCTCTTGGCTGCATTAAGCTCCTGACCCTCCCACTTTTCCATTTCTCTTATCTGCTCCATGGGAACGAATGTGAGAAGCTTTAAGCATTTTATAACGTCTGCGTCCTGAACGTTTACCCAATACTGATAGAAATCATACGGAGATGTCTTTTCGGGATCAAGCCATACCGCACCCGACTGGGTCTTTCCCATCTTTTTGCCCTCGCTGTTTGTCAGAAGTGTAAAGGTCATACCGTAAACCTGAGTCTGATCCTTTCTTCTGCAAAGCTCAAGTCCGCCCAGGATATTGCTCCACTGGTCGTCGCCGCCGAGTTCTATCTTACAGTTATACTTTCTGTTAAGCATAAGGAAATCATAGCTCTGCATAAGCATATAGTTAAATTCAAGGAACGAAAGTCCTTTTTCAAGTCTTTGCTTAAAGCACTCTGCGGCAAGCATCTTGTTTACCGAGAAGCACGAGCCTATATCTCTCAAAAATTCTATATAATTAAGGTTTAACAGCCAGTCGGCGTTATTTACCATAAGCGCCTTGCCGTCCGAAAAATCAATCACCTTTGAAAGCTGTTTTTTGAAACATTCGCAGTTATGGTCTATTATTTCTTTAGTCATCATCTGACGCATATCCGTTCTTCCCGACGGATCGCCTATATGACCCGTTCCGCCGCCCACGAGGGCAATCGGTCTGTGTCCGTACATCTGCATATGCCGCATAACAACCATCTGCAGAAAATGTCCCACATGGAGACTGTCTGCCGTTGGGTCAAAGCCTATATAGAACGTCACTTTTTCCTTTCCCAACAATTCTCTGATTTCTTTTTCATGCGTTGTCTGCGCAATCAATCCACGTTCCAGCAAAACGTCATATACATTATCATGCATACTAAATAACCATTCCTTTCCGCACAGGCAGAGCCTGTACACTTTCATAATTTACATCTTTTTCATTATACACTATTTTCTTATGTTTTGCAATACCCAAAGTATTAATTTTTATCGTTTGGCAAGCAAGAAAAAAGAACCGATATGAGGTTTGAGAAATTTTCAAACCTCATATCGGTTAAAATTTTTGTTTAGATAAATCAACCTACTATCTCATCAGGATCATCATATGCCGTTCTGTTCGGAATGACCCAAATCATCTGAGTGCTGTTATCCCACTCAACACGGCAATCCAGCGCATCTGTTATATCACGAAGCTTAAAATAATTGTTGTCATTAATATTATAGCAGGTTGCTTTAATCGGCACGCCGTCAAGCGTTAAAAATGCCGATGATGAAAAAGCTGTTCTTTCAACGCCGTCACCCGGTGTTAATTCACCGCCGACCGATGTGTAATCATAAAAGCTCAGCATATCAATAGAATTTGTTGCAGCGTCATACTTAATGTCAAAACTTTTAATTGTTCCGTTAAGAATTTCCGCAATATCTCTTAGCTTAAAGTAGTTATTGTCATCGATGTTATATGCAACGGTGTTGAATTTACGTCCGTCCAGGCAAACAGTCTGCGTTTTTGCAACGGAGTTTCTGCTGAATCCGTTTCCGGGATAATAGGTAAATGAATCGTGTGCATCATCCTCGTGAACCAGATAGCGAATCTCTCCGTTATAGAAAATAGTGTAGATTTTTCCCGTTATAATCCACGGTTCTATATCGGCAGGATCTATTCCCGGAATATCTCTCATATCTTCGTCACGGTCAAACGAAAATTCTTCAATACCGTACACATTTACCCATTCTCTGTCTTCTATTCTGTTGATATCACCGTTGTTTGAAAGAACCCAATTACCATACTCTAAACTCTTATCAACATCAACATTGATATATCCGAAATGATACGCTTTCAGCTTTGCAAGTCCTTCGGCAGAATAGGTCAGCGCACCCAATTCACCCCAGGGCGTATCTAAGGACAGAACGCCTATAGGCGCACCGAGCACTGCCGTGTCCGCTGCGGACAGAGTTTTTGTGAACTCGTCAAGATTGCTTGTCGGAATGTAACATTCCTTTGAGTTGAACCAGATTTTTGAATTTGTTCCGTCATAGTCCTTCTCGATAACATCAATTGCCGCACCTTTTTTAACCGAAGAACCGTCGGAAATATTACAGTCGACAGCCGCTATTGCTTTGTACTGAGTTGTCGGTTTTGTGGTATTGGCAAGCTGTGCATTCACATACTTTGACTCAACATAATAAAGACCTTTTTTATAGTAAATCTTATAATGTCCGTTCTTGGGAGTGCTGTCTACAATCTGAACCGACTGATTGATTTTGATAACGCCCGATTTTACATAATCCTTATCATCGGGAGTAGTCTTAACCATCAAAAGACCTGTTGCCTTGCCTACCGCTTCAATTTTCGGAGCCGTTGATACCTGATTGTTAATATCTAAAATATAACAATTTTGTCTCGGAAGGAAATATACGCCCGGTTTCCAGCTTGTGAAAGCAGTACCGTCTTTCTCGCCGCACTGTCTGATTGTACCGCGCGATTCGTCAACACCGCCTTCGCTCCATACGGCAACCCATTTCTCGTTATAGGCAACAACTTCAAATTCACTTGTTGTTGTAACATAAAACGCTGTGTTAGCGAATGCATCTGTTCTGGTCCATTCAGCAAACGGGGGATCATATCCTATTTCTTTCAGCTCATCAAGTCTTCTGATATGATAGTTAATCGGCGGATTGCCGGGATAGAACGAGGCTTTTACCGAGCCGATTTTTCCCTCATCGCCGATATGTACAACAGCCATTCCCACAAGCGGCAATGAAGCAGGGCGGTCATGTCTTACCCATTCCGTCGGTACCTTGGCATAAAAATTTCTTTCCTTGCCCTCGGTCGTTTTGCTTCCGCCGTAGATGTAATCGGAAAGAAATGTCATCTTTATTGCATGCTGATACTTATCGGTATCGGAAGACTCCCATTGTTTGTCTAACTTTTCTTCGGCAGTATCTGCAGCTTCAAGTATCGGTGTTGTTTCCCGAGCCGTTGTATAAGCAAGGATATATCCGACTGTGCCGTCCGAAAGCTGAATTTTATGGAATTTTCTGTTATCCTCTCCGACCACATAAGCCTCCAGAACCGTCACTTTAGCTCCTTTGCTGACCACTTTTTTGCCCCCCGAATAAGTGGGATTCTCCGTAACATTTACCGTGCCGCCGTATACAACATAAGCGGTATCGCCCGCCTTTAGTTCGGCTGCAAACGCAACAGTACAAAACAACATAAATGTGCAAAGCACTGCCGTTAAAATTTTTTTCAACACAATAATTCCCCCTTTTTATTTTTTACGTTGATTTATTAGAATTTGTGTATTATAATAATTATATACTATATTGATGTAATATGCAAGAGGGTTTGGAAAATTTATGCTGAAATCAAGGGAAAAATCAGAAATCGGAGGGTTGCTTATGAAAAAACATGCCTTAACATTAATGGCAATTATTTTTATGCTGATTTGCGCCTGCACAAACACATCTGCCGACAACACCTCGGACGTTGTCGTAAGCATGCAAATCAACAATCCCGTAATGGAGATTAACGGCGTTGAAAAAGAAATAGACGAGGGGCGCAGTACAGCTCCGATTGTATTAAACGACCGCACGCTTGTTCCGATAAGGGCGATTATCGAGGCGTTCGGCGGAAGCGTCGGCTGGGAGGGCGAAACTCAAACCGTTACGCTTAATATGAACGAAAACACAATAAAGCTTGTAATTGACAGTGACACGGCATACTTAAACAATACCTCGCACACGCTTGACGCCGCTCCGACGGTAGTAAACGAGCGCACAATGCTTCCCATACGCTTTATTGCGGAGGGATTTAATATCGGAGTTGCCTGGGAGGGCGGTCCGCAAAGGGTAACGCTTGTTCGGAATACTCTCGACAAGCAGGAATACGATTATCTTGTAAACAACACTCCCCCGTATTCGGGATCGCCGTATGCGGAAATAAACGGCGGTGTGCCGTTTTTCAAAAAGTACGAAATCATCGGCGGGTCGTTTTAATATTACAGCGAGCTTGACACACTCGGAAGATGCGACGTGTGTATGGCGTCGGTGGCGCAGGACATAATGCCGACAGAGAAACGGGAAAGCATAAGCTCGGTAACTCCCACAGGCTGGATAAACAAAAGCTATGACAACGTTCCCGGAAAGTATTTGTATAACAGATGCCATTTAATAGGCTATCAGCTTACGGGTGAAAATGCAAACGAAAGAAACCTTATTACGGGAACGAGATATTTTAACGTGGACGGTATGCTCCCGTTCGAGGACAGAATAGATGATTACATAGACCGAACGGGAAACCACGTAATGTACAGAGCAACACCGCTTTTTAAGGATAATAACCTTGTTGCGGACGGTGTTCTTCTGGAGGCTTATTCAGTTGAGGACAGCGGAGACGGTATTTCGTTCTGCGTATACTGCTACAATGTTCAGCCGGGAATAATAATCGATTATGCAACGGGTGACAGCCGTTCGGGCGGTGAAAGCAATTCCGCCGCAATCACCGTATACCGCACTCCACGTGGAAAGAAGTATCATTTTAACGCACAGTGCGGAGGAAAGAACAGCTTTTCGGTTACGCTTGACGAAGCAATCGGCGGAGGACTTACACCGTGCGCAAAATGTGCGGCATAAATGCCGACAGGCGAAAAAGTGCTGTATGAAAAAATCAGGGTGTTATTAAACACCCTGATTTTTTTATATGGTAAGAATACCGTTTTCATCTTCAAGAAGAAGTAATATTTTTTCCTCACGTCCGTTATCGGCATTGACATAAACTATAAAATTCTTATCATGGAAAACACCCTTAAATTCATAGCATAAAACCTCTTTAAGGCTGTCCTTCGGCACAACGGCAAGCTTTGTGGACGATACTTCAAGATTGGTTGAAATATGCTCCTTTGCTTCGTCCGCCGTAAGCGTCGGAGCGGTGTTGTCCCTGTATTTGTGGTTCATAAGATAGCCTTTGGTTTCAATTCCCACAATATTTCCGCTGTCGAGCGCAACACGCACTTTTATAAGGTCGCTGTAGCAGACCGTACCGTCCTGCGAGTATGCAAAGTTCATTGTAGCTATGCCGTTATCCTTTTGATAATAGCTCGATACCATATTTCCATATCCGTGCTCTTTTAAGAAATTTTCGGCGTTTTTCTCTGCCGCGGAAACATCAATATTTTCCTCCCCGACCGTCACGCTTGTAAGGAAATACAGTATATATCCCCCTCTTTTCGTTACACTTACAAACGTCCGTCCCGAATTTGTGTCGGCGCAGAAGTTATAGGCGTCTATCGCCGTGTTTTCGGTCATACCGCTGAACACAAGCGAATTATCGGAAAGTCCCAGGAATTTTTCGGCGTTTTTCTGCGCCTCCTGCTGTGATATTTCCTCCGAGCTGTTTATCATCTCCGACTGCTGATTTTCGATATGCTCGGAAAATGGTCCGTCATATATCAGTGAAGGGTATTCGTCAAACGATTTTTCTATATTTTCAAGGTCGGCAAGTATATCTCCGCCCGCCGCCGATGCGGAATTTATTTTTGTCTGTGCGCTCATATCCGCAAATCTGATATTTCCGCTGTAGAGTTCGTTTTCAATCTCCGTAAGAGAGGATTTCAGCTTTGACGCATAATCGTTCAATGCGGCGAGATTTTCGTATTCCTCCTGTGATATTTGGGTACCGTTTATCATCGCCTGCGACAAAACGTATGTGTAATCTCCCACCTGCGAGAGAAATTTTGCCGTGTTTTCAAGATTTATTTCGCCCGTCGGCAACTGTCCCATACAGGATTTTGCCTCTGCGGACTGTCTGAAAATATCGCTTGAAAGCGTGGCAAGCTCCGCCGGTGAATTGGAAATCTGCGCCTTTGACAAAAGCGTATCGACGGAGTCTATATAACCGACCATTTCGTGAAAGGCACGGTTATACTGATTTTCAAGATCAATCTCAAGCGCTTTCGCGTTTTTATTGAGTGCAAGCGCCCACAAAAGCGCGGCAATAATTCCGGCAATCAGCACGGTATATATCCATACGTGTATACTTTTCTTTTCCATATTATATACCTCCTATATTTTACTTGCAGAAACGGTGCTTGCCTATTGTGATTATGTGCTGACGCGACCATATCCACGAGTTTGTCGCTGTATCGGGATTAAAGTAGTATATTGCGCCGTTTGACGGATCCCAGCCGTTTATTGCGTCTTGGCACGCTTTATATACGGTGGAATTTTCGGCTATCGGAACGTTTATCTGCCCGTCCGAAACGGCGGTAAACGCACCGGGCTGATATATAACCCCCGAAATGGTGTTAGGGAACGACGAGTGCTTGACACGGTTTAAAATAACCGCCGCAACCGCAACCTGTCCTTCATACGGTTCTCCCCTCGCCTCTCCGTTTACGGCTCTTGCAAGCAGCTGCGTATCGGAGCTTGTGTAGGCATATGCCGGAAATGAAAATCTGTTCACGGCGGAAATTGCCACTATAAGCGTCAGAATGACTGATGTAATTTTTCGCATATAAATTCTCCTTTTTCTGTGTTTATAACTATATTTTTTCTGCGGATTTAAAAATTATGTATAATTCAAAAAAAATCCGTCGAGAATTTTTACAGATGAAAGGACTGATGAAATGAAAAAAATTATTATTGCCGTGTTTATATCGTTTGTTCTCACAATAGCGCTGACGGCATATTCGGACAACGTGCAGACGGATTTAAGGGACAATCTTGTCAGATTACATATAATCGCAAACAGCGACAGCGATTATGACCAATCGGTAAAGCTCCGCGTGCGTGACGCAGTGCTTAAAAACGAAAAATGCTGTACGCAGATAACCCCTGCCTCGCTCAAAGAGGCGGAAAGGACGGCAGAGAGCGTGCTTGCGGAATACGGTGCGGATTACGGAGCGCACGCCGAGTACGGGAAATTCTATTTCCCGAAAAAGGAATACAAAAATATGATACTGCCGTGCGGTGAATATTACGGAGTGCGGATAGTTCTCGGGAACGGCGAGGGGCATAATTGGTGGTGCGTTATGTATCCGCCGCTGTGTATGACAAACGATAACGAGGCGGTCCTGACGGGCAAATCGGAAAAGGTTTTAAAGGATAATTTAAGCTCCGAAGCATATGATGTGATTACCGAAAACAACGGCGAAATAAAAATAAAGTTCAGAATAGTCGAGGCAGTGCAGAATATAAAAGGAAGAATAGCGGATTTCGCTACTCTTCCGTAACAGGTATCACAAAATTCTCTATTGCGTTTCGCAGTATCGGGTGGCGCACAACAAAATGCGCCGACGGCGGATTTGATTTTGAAATCATCGCCCATTCTCCGCCGTGAATGGCTATCTGAATATTTCTGAAAGCGTTTTTATCCGTAAGCTTTAGCGAATAGTTTTTATTTTTCTCTGCAAACGCACGCGTCTGCTCGATATGCATAAGGTATTCCTCATATGAATACTCAAGCTTTTTTTCGCAGAACATCTCAAAAAGCGGTACCGGGTAACGTTCAAATTCCTCTTTCGGAATAACGTGCAGTTCGGTTTCAACCGAATTGGCGGAAAGTATTGTGCCGATAATCTGCCGCTGCATTTCGGCATTGCGCAGAATGTTCTGCATCTCGCCGTACGGAACGGAGCGTTTTTTCAAAAAGCTTTCGAGAAATTCCTCCGACGCCGTATAAATCGGCGGCGAGGAAAGTATATACCTGTGCTTTCCGTCCGTTTTTGAGTCTGCAAGCAAAAATGCGTTAAGCACGCCTGCGGAGTCGCTCCTGTAAATATCCATAAGAGGCAGTGCCTTTTTTAATATAAACTCCGATTTTTTTCTGTAGTATGCAAGCTCTTTTTTTGAGTTTGTCAGATAATATTTTCCGTCGGAGTGATGTCCGCTTATGCTCTCGCCCGAAAGCGCCGCACCTCCCGACACATTCAGGAAGTGGCAGTACACTTTGTTATGCACGCCCTTTAAATAATACGGCGAAATCTGCCCCGTCATATACAGCGGTATCCAGCTTTCAAAACCGAGCATAATTTCATTGAACGGACGGTCAAGATTATGCACTACGTTGAGGTGCAGTCCCTTTTTAAGCATTGCGGCAATTCCGAACATATACTTTTTTGCGAAATCCAAATCAGACGCCATATCGTCCATCTGCATATCACTGCACATAAACACTGTCTCCGCCGATTTGGAGAGTGCCGTTGCCTTTAAAAAGTCAATCTCGCCGTTTTTCATTTCCTCAAGTCCATAATACGTCTTTGACGACGGCAGACGAAACGGCACGGTAGGTACTTTTAGCTCGTCAAAATGAATTGCGCGTATGTATTCATTAAGGTCGAAATCATTCAGTTTTTCAAGAAATCTCGATACGGGATTTTCCGCCGCCGTTTTACTGCCGCAAAGCCATTCGGTAATTGCCCGTGCGGCGTCCTCAATATCGGAGCAGTCGGCGTTTAATATTTCGGCAATGATTTTCATATCATATCGGCGTGCTACAAATTCCGCAATCTCAAAGGAAAACTTCTGCGGATCGGACGGCTTTCGCTTTCCAGTGCGCACACGTGATATGTATGATGAATCATAGCTCAAAGTTCTTGCCAGCTCGGAAACGTTTATCGACAATGCGGAAAAAATCAGATTTAATTTTTTATGAAACGTCTCGTAATCAAATTCATATTCCGAAACACAGCCGTTAAGCACCTCTCCGACGTCCGAAAAGTCCCCCGCTCCCTTTTCCTTTGCGATGCTCAAAATTCCTTTGCACAGCTTATCCATATCCTCGGAAAACGGCTTTGGAGTACGTTCTCCGCTGCGGTATCGGCTTATCGTTGCGGCGGACAGTCCCGAACGCTCGGACAGCTCGCGCGCGGAGCAATCAAGCGCTTTTATGTATTCGTTTAGTTTTTCACTGAACAATTGTGACACCCCCTTGTATTACAGTATAACATATACTTTTGAAAAAGAAAAGAAATTTCCGATTTTGTCAATGACATTTAAGGAAATTATGTTTACGAAAACTTGCTTTTATGATACAATTTTTGTAAAAGATAAGGGGGCGTTAAAATGAAGAAAATTATATCATTTTTAATTGCGTGTACACTGTCGGCATCGGCAATACCTGTGCACGCATGGAGCGTTTATGACACAGACTACGGAATGGAATGGAACGAACAAAGCAGAACTGCCATAACCGATGATATGGAGGAGTATCGCCAAAATGATTCGCTTGAATCGTTGGTTTATACCATCCGTGATGATGGTTCGGCGATGATTACAAGTTATTCGGCGAAATTCTGGCACGATCCCGATCCAAATTTTACGGTTGAACTTAATATTCCGTCCGAAATAGACGGTCACCCGGTTACGGCAATCGGCGACGGAGCGCTTCGTGAAAGCGCAACAAAAATTTCCGGCATCACACTTCCGCCAACGATAAAGGAAATCGGAAACAGAGCCATTGACTGCAGATACTTAAAATATCTTAACTTAAACGACGGTCTTGAGGTTATAAAAGATGCCGCTATCAACTGCGGAGATATTCTTGAAACGCTCGTTATTCCCGACAGTGTAAAATACATAGGAAACGAGGCAATATGCGGCGAGGCACTTAAAAATATTACAATGCCGAAAAACCTTGAATATATGGGTAAGAGAATATTTTACGGCACAGCATATGACCAAGACGCAAATAATCGAGTGGACGGAATACAGTATCATGGACAATATCTGATAGCCGGAATAAGAATCGGCTATGCCACGATAAACAATTCCGACCCTTCCGCACCGACCGAGAACAAGCAAATTCACGAATGGGAAGCCGTCGGCGATATTGAAATCCGCGAGGGTACAACTCTTATGGGAGTTGACGCTTTTGAAATGTCGGATATTACATCGGTTAAATTCCCGTCAACATTAAAATCAATTTCAAAGCTCGGCTTTTATTGGTGTAAAAATCTTAATAATGTTGTAATTCCGGGCAATGTAAAGGAAATCGGCGATAATGCCTTTTCATGGTGCGAAAGCCTTTCAAACCTCACAATTTCAGAGGGTGTGGAGCATATCGGTCAGGCGGCATTTTTCCGCTGTAACAATTTAAACGAAGTAACTATCCCGAGAAGCGTAACGCAGATTGATATGCACGCTTTCGGCTGGGATTATGTGAACGACTATGATGTAAGAAACGAAAATCTCGTAATCAAGTGCTACAGCGGTACGGCTGCCGAGCAGTATGCAAGAGACAACGGATTTACGTGCGTTCTGCTCGACACGGGCGAAACCATAGGCAAAGGCGAGCCGACAGCCGCCGCAGATGATAGATATACCTGTGAAGAAAAGGGCAATAACTGTGCCGTTAAAAGATTTAAGGATATTAAGAGTGCGGACGGCGACCCCGATCACAGCGGAATAGAATTTTGCCTTGACAACGGAATTATGTCGGGAACGGGCGACGATACATTCTCCCCCGATGACACAATCACAAGAGCGCAGTTTGCGACAATGTTTTACCGTCTTGCAGGTCAGCCTGAGTCGGGCGAAGCTTCAAAGTTTACCGACTTAACTCAGGACTGGTACAAAAAACCCGTGGCATGGGCGGCGGCAAACGGTATTCTGAACGGAACGGGCGATACAACGTTCTCACCCGACGATACCGTAACAAGAGAGCAGATTGCGGCTATATTCTACCGCTATGCGCAGGCAAAAGGACTTGACGTATCGCTCGATAATTCGGATATTTCCTCTGCAATTGCAGGCTACAATGACTATTCGGACATATCCGACTATGCAAAAATCCCTGTTGCGTGGTGCTTTAAGGAGAACGTTATGTTTATACATTCAGTAAACGGATATGAATATGCAATTTATCCGAAGGTTGCTCCCACAAGAGCCGAAACGGCAACAATGTTTTGGAAGTTTTCATATGAGCTTAACAACAACTAAAATATATAAGCCTGACGGCAAAATATTGCCGTCAGGCTAAAAACTACTGTATGAAAGGGTGTGCAATTTGAAAAAAAGATTTTTAGCATTTATACTTTTGATTGCTGTTTTGTGTATGGCTGTTCCGTCTTTCGCTGATGAAACGGAACAGCCGATCACAGGAACATGCGGTGAAAATCTGACATATACATATTACGAAAGCACAAAAACACTTACGATAGACGGCACGGGCGATATGTTTGATTATGACGAGTCGCCTGTGAACGGCGGCTGGGTTGCACCGTGGAAAAAACTCAGCAATCTTGAAAAGGCGGTGATTTCCGACGGTGTGACAAGCATTGGTGCTTGTGCATTTTACCAGTGCTACAAGCTTACAAGCGTGGAAATTGCAGACAGTGTAAAGACCATTGGAAATGATGCATTTTGTTGGTGCAAAAGTCTGCCCGAAGTTAAAATTCCGAACAGTGTGACGCATATCGGCGAACGTGCGTTTTCCAATTGCACTGCATTAACAGGCATAACAATTCCCGGCAGTGTGACAGACATAGGCGATTATGCGTTTTACGATTGCGGCAATATAACAGCAATAACGCTCTCCGAGGGCATAAAAAACATCGGTGAGAGTGCGTTTAACGGTTGCAGCCGCGTAACGGACATAACAATCCCCGACGGCGTAACCTGTATCGGAGATTGGGCGTTTCAATATTGTTATGCCTTAACAAACATATCGCTGCCGGACAGCTTGACAAGCATCGGTTATCAGGCTTTTAACAATACCGGTTATTATAACGCATATGACGAAAATTCAAATTGGGAAAACGGTGTGCTATATATAGGAAATCACCTTATCGAAGCAGACGCCTGGGAATTTAACTATGGAATATCAAACGGAAAAATACCAAATGAGTATACCGTAAAATCCGGAACGAAAACCATTGCCGACCGTGCATTTGAGGACTGCAAGGGTTACATTGACAACACAGCATCTGAAGACTGCACAGGTCTGACAAGAATAACGCTTCCCGACGGCGTTGTAAACATCGGAAATTATGCGTTTAACGGCTGCACAAAACTGACAAGCATGGAAATCCCCGACAGTGTGACAAGCATCGGTAATTTTGCGTTTTTGGATTGTACTGACTTAACAGGCATAAACGTTGACATAGGCAATACCGCTTATTACTCCGAAAACGGCGTTTTATACAACAAAGAAAAAACGGAGATTATGCGCTTCCCGTGTAAAAAAGCGGATACCTCGTTTACAATCCCGAACGGCATAACAAGCATTGCCGGCGGAGCATTTAACAATTGCGGAGGCTTAACAAGCATAACAATTCCGAACGGTGTAAAAAGTATCGGCGAAGAAGCGTTTTCCGTATGTTACGGCTTAACAAGCGTAACAATCCCCGATGGCGTAACAAGCATCGGTAAAAGCGCATTTTACCATTGCTATTATGCGGAAACAGCGGAGATAGACGGAAAAACACAAATAATTTCCGAAATCGGTCTGGAAAAGGTTACAATCCCGAACAGCGTAACGAGCGTCGGCGATAATGCGTTTTACGAATGTTACAAATTGACAGAGGTTAATTATATCGGCGGAAGAAAATCCGATTGGGACGCAATAGAAAAAGGATCAAACTATTCAATAGACGACAGTATTATTGAGTACCGTGCTGGTATAAAGGCAACCCCCTCCGCTGACGAAATAACAGTCGAGCCGATAGAAATAGAAAACGGCAAAACCGTTATCCTTACGCTTTATAACGGCGATAAATTTATCGGAATGCAATCGGGCATATATAACGGCACGGAAATGTCGTTTACAATAAACAAAACCTACACAAAAGCAAAGGTTATGATTTGGGAAAGCCTTGGCAGTATGTCACCCGTATGCGGTGTAAAAACCGCAGAAAGGTAACCGACCGTTACATTTTTATATGCATAAAGGAGACTGAAAAATGACAAAATTAAATCGAATATGGGCAGCCGTTATTACATTTTGTATGCTGTTTGCACTCATACCCTCGACAGTTATTGCCGAGGACGCATTAAGCGGCAGCTGCGGCAGCAATGTGAACTGGGAATATAACGAGACATCAAAAACGCTTACAATAAGCGGAACAGGTGCTATGTCACATTATAGCCAAACAACTATGCTTGCGCCGTGGGTTGCAAACGAGAACATAAAAACAAATCTTGAAAAAGTCATCATAAATGACGGTGTAACATGGATTGGTAACTATGCTTTTTGGAGCTGTGAGGCTTTAAAGGAAGTTCGGCTTGCCGAAAGCGTAAACTCACTCGGAATGAGTTCATTCAATGGCTGTAAAAATCTCACCCAAATAAACACCGATAAGGTAACGGCTATATGGAGCTATGCATTTTCCGGCTGTGAAAGCCTTGAAAGCGTCACTCTTGCCGAGGGACTCAGTTCTGTTTGGAGCGGCACCTTCACTGACTGCAAAAGCCTTACTTCACTGCACATTCCTAAGTCAGTAACCAGCTTTGAAGACAGGCTCTATGGCTGTTCCTCTCTTGAGAGCATTACGGTTGACGATGCAAACCGCATATATTCCTCCGCCGACGGAGTGCTTTACAATAAGGACAAAACCACGCTTATAAAATTTCCGCAAAACAAATCCATTGCAGGCTTTAATATACCGGATACCGTTACCGTCATTGCAAAAGACGCTTTTTCCGAGCACCAAAATATATCGGAATATGATGAAAACGGACTTCTTATTTCGGGCAAATGGATTGTTGACGCAAAATATGATTTAGGCGAAAATTATGTAATAAATGTTGACGGCAGCGTTACCCATATCGCCGACGGGGTTTTCAGTCGGAATTATAATTTGAAGAGCATTACAATACCCAAGAATATTATTTCGCTCCACCGTTCCTCATTTACGGGAGATGATCTCGAAAGTATTTCCGTAGACGCCGATAATCCCGCTTATTCGTCCTTAGACGGAGTATTGTACGATAAAAACAAGATTAATTTAATTTCATATCCGTTCTCCAAAACCGATACGGAATTTACTGCACCCTCAACATTAAAAAATATCGGCGAATCTTCATTCAACAGCAATAAAAAACTCAGAACCGTAAATTTACCGAATGTAGAGGTTATCGGCGACAGCGCTTTTGAAAGCACAAACGTTACAACGGTAAACCTTTCGCCCTCACTCAAAAAAATTGACAACTGGGCATTCAACTACTGCGGACAGCTAAAAAAAGCCGATTTGCCGAACGGTCTTGAACACATAGGAATGTATGCATTCAGATACTGTAATTTGCTGGAGAATATCCGTATCCCCGAGAGTGTAACATATATCGGAGTATGGGCTTTTGATGAAACTTATATCTTGGATACATCTCACAGCAACGATACCGTTTTTTATCATGACAACTGGCTTTTATATGCAAAAAACACTGTATCGGGCAGATTTGAAGTTCAGGATGGCACTGTAGGACTCGCTGAAGAAGCATTATACAATTGCAGCAGTATTACTTCAGTAAAACTGCCGTCAAGCATTAAATACATAAATGCCAGAGTGTTTGACAGCGACCGTTCTCTGACGGATATATACTATGACGGAAGCGAAAGCGACTGGCAAAATATAGCGATTGATGACGACAACTACAGACTGTCACAGGTAACAATCCATTACGAGGGCACTTCATCACCTTCGCCCTCACCTTCGGTATCACCTGCACCGAGCGATGAACCCTCACCCTCGCCGTCGGTATCGCCTGCACCGAGCGATGAGCCGTCACCCTCGCCGTCAGTATCGCCTGCACCGAGTGATGAACCCTCACCCTCACCGTCAGTATCGCCTGCACCGAGCGATGAGCCGTCACCCTCACCGTCAGTATCGCCTGCACCGAGTGATGAGCCGTCACCCTCACCGTCAGTATCGCCTGCACCGAGTGATGAACCCTCACCCTCACCCACCTCTACTCCGAGCAGCGGTGGCGGCGGCAGTGTGACACGCTACACTGTAACATTTGATACCAACGGCGGCAGCACCATTGCAAAAAAGTCGGTATACAGAAACTCAACCATATCCGAGCCTGTCGCTCCGATTAAGGACGGATACGTTTTCGGCGGCTGGTACACGGACAGCAATTGCACGAAAGAGTATGATTTCAAACAAAAAATCACAAAATCATTCACTCTGTATGCAAAATGGACGGAAAAGCCTCAGCAGACCGACAAGCCGTCGGATTGGGAAAATCCGTTTAAGGACGTATTTGAAAAAGATTGGTTCTATCTGTCGGTAAAGAATGCCGTAACGGGCGGTATTATGAACGGCATTTCGTCATCGGAATTTGGGCCGAACGAAAAAGTGACACGTGCTATGTTCGTCACTCTGATGTACCGTATAGAAAAAGAGCCGCCTGCCGGCGAAGTAAAGTTTAACGATGTCATAAGCGGAGCATGGTATGCAAAGGCTGTGGCATGGGCTTACGAACAGGGAATCGTTGCCGGTGTGTCCGATACGGAATTTCAGCCGGACGCCCTTATCACACGTGAACAGGCAACGTTGATTTTATACCGCTATGCAAAGTTCAAGGGATACGATACAAACATCGCAAAAGAAGAAAAATATACTGACAGCGCAGATATTTCCGATTATGCCCGTGATGCGGTAAACTGGGCAGCCGACAAGGGAATTATGTCGGGATACGAAAACGTTTTCGCTCCGAAAGATAACATCACAAGAGCGCAGGCGGCTGCCGTATTTACAAAGCTTTCAGATTAAATTTTTCGTATGGAAAGTGCCGAAAAAATCGGCACTTTCTTTTTACCGAAAATGTATTGACAAAAGTTTTAATTAATGTATAATAGAGATAGTCGGACTTTATATTACAAATACAAAGTCAAAAAAGAAAAACAAAGAATAAAGAGGTAGCTTATGTTTGACGGAAAAATGAAAGCGGTAACTTTCAGCTACGATGACAACACAAAGCAGGATTTCAGGCTTGTTGAAATTTTTAACAAGCACGGTCTTAAATGCACGTTTAATGTGGATTCCGGGCTTCTCGGTCAAGAGGGGCATTTGATTCGTGAGGGCGTTCATGTGGACTGGTCAAAAATCAATGCGGAGGACGTAAAACCGCTGTATGACGGGCATGAAATCGCCGTGCACACACTCCACCACCCCAATCTCAGAGAATGTGACGATGACAGGATATTCCACGAGGTTGAGGACGACAGGCTTTGTTTAAGCGAGCTTGCCGGATACGAGGTTGTCGGTATGGCATATCCCGGCGGTACGGGCTGTTACGATCAAAGAGTGGTTGACATTATAAGGGACAAAACTGGCGTAAAGTATTCAAGAACAACAGCGTCCACACATAATTTTGATATTCAGACAAATCTTCTGGAATTTAACCCGACAATTCACCACCATGAGGAATGGGACAAAATGTTTGAACTTGGTCAGAAGTTCATTGAGCTTAAAACCGACAAGCCGCAGATATTTTACATATGGGGACATTCCTTTGAGTTTGACATTCACAACTCATGGGACAGATTTGAGGAATTTTGCAGCCTGATAAGCGGTCACAAAGATATTTTCTACGGAACAAACAAAGAAGTATTACTTTAAGAAAGGAATAACATTATGAATTTAAAGAATATTTGGAGCAACAACCCCAGAGAGGGATTTTTCCGCAAACAGGTTATAATAGATAAAATGCCCGAAAAGGCATATGTGAGAATATACGTAGACCCTGCATATGAGTTTTTCATCAACGGCAGATTTGTTGCCGAGGTTTCGGAGCATTGCAATACGAGAGATTACAACGTTAAGCTGTTCTTAAAAGAGGGCGTAAATCAGATTGCCGTTCACGGTTTAAACCACGGCGGTCACAGAGGTTTTGTTTTTGAGATGTGCCTTGACGGCGAAATCGTTTGCACAACCAACAGTGAATGGAAGTCTGCCGACCACGAGAAATGGGGCTGGATGCTTGAGAATTTTGACGACAGCAAATGGGAAAATGCAAACGAACTTAACCTTAGCGCGGCCGGCGAAACAATGTGGTGGGACAAACCGGGCGACAACCCCGATATGATTATTCCGGCACTTGACTGCTCACAGTTTTTCAGAGGAAATATTCCCAAAACCTGCGCATCGCCGTACTGGACGGCAAAACCCGTACACTACACTCCCGATGCGAATACGGCAGAACTTTTAGGCGAAGAATACGTGGAATTTGCAAAAACTCCGCATCTTCCCGAGATATACGCAAGCTACAGTATTTTACAGAACACCGCACGTGAGGGCGGCGGAAAAATATATATCGACAGCACCGAGCGTTACACGGGACCGAGCTTTATAGTCGATCTCGGACACGAGGTTGTCGGTCATTTCAGAATGAAGCTTTCCTCCGAGGGGCAGATGTGGTTTAGGCTTTACTACGGCGAGTCACTTGACGAGGCTATGTCCGAGCCGCCGCATCATTCATGCGTAAACAGAATGTTGAGAGAAGAATATCACCTTTATGAGGGCACGCAGGAATTTGAGTCGAGAACAAGAGTTGCTTACAGATTTGTAAGAGTTGAATTTTTCGACTGCGAAAAGCCTGTTACGGCAGAGGCATTTTCAACACGCACAACGCTTTACCCCGTTGCAAGAAAGGGATATTTTGCCAGCGATGACGCAGATATGACAAAGCTTTGGGAAATGGGAGAGCGTACACTGCATTTCTGTATGCAGGAATATTATCTCGATGCACCCAAGCGTGACCGTTTCTTATGGACGGGCGATTCAAGACTGCATGCGCTGATAAACTATTATACCTTCGGCGACACGGCTCTGTTTGAATTCAGCTGGGACGAACTTGCGAAAATACAGCGCCCCGACGGCGGAATTTGCTCCGCATACGGCGACAACTGCTCAATGCTCTGGGATTACGTTGCATGGTACATAATTGCGTTTTATGATTACTATATGTATGTCGGAAACAAGGACTTTGTTTTAAAGCACAAGTCAACAATAGAAAAAGCCGTTGATTATCTTACAACGCTTACAAACGAAAACGGCGTAATAGACGTTCCCGAAAATCCGCTCGGCAATCTGTGGATGGTTGAGCTTGACGAATTTGTGGGACTTGATCCGTATCTTAATGAACTTTATTTAAGAAGCCTTGAAACGGCAAAATTCGTTGAGGAACTTGCAGGCGATATTAAGAATGTCAAGAAATATGCGGCGCTTATAGCAAAGACCGAGCCTGAAGTTGAAAAACTGCTTGCAGATGACAATCTGATTAAAACCTTTGACAAGACAGGACACACACAGTTACAGTATGAGCTTGCGGAAAACTCGCTCAACGCCGGTAAAATCGACGATATGATAGAGCGTATACGCAAATACTGGTGCGCTATGATAACTTCGGGTGCAGATTGTCTTTACGAGGGAACATGGACAGAATACACAGTGCCGAGAATTGACGAGCATATAACCGACACTCCGGGATACTGCAGTTACTGCCACGCATGGACTGCGGCGGCAACGGTTCTGCTCCCGAAAGGCATTGCAGGAATAGTTCCCACATCACCGGCATTTAAAACTGTTGACATCAAGCCTCAGCTTAATGTATTCAAATCGTTCAAGTGCGCAGTTCCGACACCGCAGGGCGTGATAGCCGTTAAATTTGAAAACGGCAAGTTCGGATATTCTATCCCGGACGGCGTAACGGCAAATATTATATTAAACGGCACTTCAAAAGAAGTAACGGGAAAAGGTACATTATAATTTTCCAATTAAAAAAACGTTGTGTTGCATAAGCAACACAACGTTTTTTAATAATCCTTATATTTTTCAAATTCAAAGCACAGCGTTTCTTTTTGGTGGCTGTCGCTTGAAAGTATCGTTCTGCCGCCGTTTTCCCTTATATAGCGGACTATATCGGCATTGGGATACGGCGCTGTCCTGTAACCTCTCGATATTGCGCCTGTGTTTATTTCAAACGGTACGTTCTGTATCAGAAGCATATCGACCGCCTTTTTATATGCGGCAACGTACCGCTCATTTTTTTCATCAAACAGCTTTTGTACTTCATTGAACTTCGTTATCAAATCAAAATGCCCGATTATATCCGCACCTCTAATATGCGACACCGTTTCAAAATAATCCTCCGCCAATGCGTATATATCACCGCCGTAATGCTTTTTTGCCGCCGCAAGCAGAATATCCGCACTTTCATCTATCGGGAAATATTCACCGTCCGCTTTAAGGTAATGCACCGAGCCGATGACATAATCATACCCGTCTGTCAGCGCTTTTGAGTAATAATCCTGCTCAACTCCGCACAGGATTTCTATTTTATCCTTGTACTTTTCCTTAAGCCGTGCAATTTCCGCTTTGTATTCCTTTGTTCCGCCCTCGGTCATACAATAGCTTTCGTCAAAAAAGGTATACGAATGACCCGAAAAGCCGATACGTTTGATATTTTTACTTATTGCCTCTTTTACAATATCCTCGGCGCTGTCTGCGCCGTCGCAATAGGTTGTATGGATATGGAAATCGGAAAACGTCATTTTGTCATCTTCTCCTGCTTCACCTTATGGTCTATAACATGGCGTGAGGCAAGTTCTTTGCTTATATCGTCAAGCGTGATGCCCATTTCCGTCATCATAACCATAACGTGATATGCAAGGTCGGAGATTTCATAAATCGTTTCCTTTTTATCGTTCGCTTTTGCGGCAATTATAACCTCCGTACTTTCCTCGCCCACTTTTTTAAGAATTTTGTCAATTCCCTTTTCAAACAGATACGTTGTATATGAGCCCTCTTTTTTGTTGACCTTTCTGCCCTTTATAAGCTCCATAAGACCCTCATATGAGAACTCGGTTCGTTCGGGATTTTGCCAGAGCGTATCATTAAAGCATGAGTCCGTTCCCTTATGGCACGCCGGGCCGTCTTTTTCAACCGCAATCACAAGTGCGTCCCTGTCGCAGTCCGCCGTTATCGACACTATGTGCTGATAATTTCCGCTTGTTTCGCCTTTTAACCAAAGCTCACTGCGTGATCTGCTCCAAAAGCAGGTAAGACCTTTTTTTATGGATATTTTAAGGCTTTCACGGCTCATATATGCAAGTGTCAGCACCTTTTTCGATACCGCATCAACCACAATTGCCGGGATAAGTCCCTTTTCATCAAATTTAAGTTCTTCTATGTTTATCATTTTTTACCCTCCGTCCGCCGCACAGCGGCATAAATTTTTAAATCCGCACAGGAATATTATTCTTCTTTAGCTCGGCTTTGAGGTCGTGTATGCTGACCTCGCCGAAATGGAAAATAGACGCCGCAAGACCTGCGTCCACTTTAGGCAGAGTCTTAAAAAGATGTGTAAAATCATCTATACACCCTGCTCCGCCCGACGCTATCACAGGCACATTGACCGCCTCGCAGACTGAGCCGAGCATTTCCGTATCAAAGCCTTTTTTCACGCCGTCCGTATCAATTGAATTTAAAACCACCTCACCGGCGCCCATATCGACACAGCGCTTTATCCACGAAATTGCCTCCATACCGGTATTCTCACGCCCGCCCTTTGCGAACACACGAAATACTCCGTCTACCCTTTTTACGTCCGCCGAAATTACAACGCACTGATTGCCGTACAGCTTTGCCGCCTCGTATATCAAATTCGGGTTCTTTATTGCGCCCGAATTTACGCTTACCTTGTCGGCGCCGCATTTCAGCACACGGTCAAAATCCGAAACATCATTTATACCTCCGCCGACAGTCAGCGGAATAAAAATCGTTTCCGCCACCTTGCGGAGAATATCCGTAAACAGCGCACGTCCCTCGCTTGATGCGGTAATATCGTAAAACACCAGCTCGTCCGCTCCGTTTTCGCTGTAATACTTTGCAAGCTCAACGGGCGATGAAACATCGGACAGTCCCTCAAAATTCACACCCTTTACCACTCTGCCGTTCCGCACATCAAGGCACGGAATTATTCTTTTAGTAATCATTTTGCCACCTCTATAGCTTCCCTGAGGGAAATCGCTTTTGTATAATACGCCTTGCCTATGATTGCTCCGTAAAGCTTCAGTGCGGCAAGCTTTTTAACGTCATCAATTGACGATACACCGCCCGACGCCGTTATGTTCATATCAAATTTTTCCGCCAGTTCCCGATACAGGCTGTGGTTTGTGCCCTGCATTGCCCCGTCCTTTGAAATATCGGTGCAGATAAGCGTTTTTATGCCTATCTTCTGCATTTTTTCACAAAATTCAAAGCAGTTGTATTGCGATTTTTCCGTCCAGCCTTTAATGGCAACATAATTATCTTTAATATCCACGCCAACCGCAATTTTATCGCCGTATTTCTTAACGGCGTCGGTTAAAAGCTGTTCGTCCGACACCGCCGCCGTACCGAGAATTACACGGTCAACGCCGATTTTTATGTATTTATCTATTGTATCCATACTGCGGATACCTCCGCCTATTTCGGTGAAAAGTCCCGTACTTTGCACAATGCTTTTTACCGTTTCGATATTGGGAGTATCGCCGTTTTTTGCGCCCTCAAGATCAACAATGTGGATACACTGTGCGCCCTCGTTTTCAAAATCCTTTGCGATTTCAACGGGATTATCGCTGTAAACGGTCATTTTTTCGTAATCGCCCTTTAAAAGGCGCACCGCTTTTTTATCGTAAAGGTCTATTGCGGGAAAAATAAGCATATTGTATTCCTTTCCGTGCCGATACTGCACATTAGTTCATATTTCTGCGAATGATTTTAATATTTTCAGTCCCACATCTCCGCTCTTTTCGGGATGAAACTGACACCCGAAAACGTTTCCGTTTTCCGCCGATGCGGTAAGCAATGCGCCGTATTCCGCATTTGCGGTAACACTTTCGCCGCAATCGGCGGCATAATACGAATGAACGAAATACACATAATCGCCGTCGTTTATGTATTTGAAAAGCTGTGATTTATTTTTGGTAAACCGCAATGCATTCCAGCCGATATGCGGAATTTTCAGCTCTTTGGGAATGACCTCTGCAATAGGGCGAATCTCGCCTTTGATAAGTCCCAAGCCTTTATGCTCGCCGTATTCAAAGCTTTTGTCAAACAAAAGCTGCATTCCAAGGCATATGCCCAAAATCGGCTTTCCGTCTGCCGCCTCGGACTTTATCACTTCATCAAGACCCGTATCGGCAAGCTTTTTTGCGGCGTCGCCGAAAGCGCCGACTCCCGGCAGAATTATTCTGTCCGCCTTTGATATTTCATCTTTATTTCCCGTAACAACGGCGTCCTCACCGATTGCGTCGAGCGAGCTTTTGAGCGAAAACAAATTCCCTACTCCGTAATCAACAATCGCAATCATTTAAAGTACCCCTTTCGTTGACGGAATTTCGTCCGCAAAATCGGCGTCTATTGCAGTTGCACGGCTTATGCACCTTGCCGCCGACTTGAATATTCCCTCGATTATGTGATGCGAATTACCGCCTGCCATCTGTCTGATATGCAGTGTACATTCCGCATTTCTCACAAATGCCAGAAAAAACTCCTCGCAAAGCTCCGTGTCAAAATCACCCACCTTTTGCGAGGGTATATCTACACTGTAGCTTAAGTGCGCACGTCCCGAAAAATCCACAGCGGAAAGTATAAGCGCCTCGTCCATCGGAAGAATTATATCTCCGTAGCGCACAATTCCCTTTTTATCGCCCATAGCCTGTTTAAACGCCGTACCGAGTACAATTCCTATATCCTCGGTTGTATGGTGCGCATCGACCTGCATATCACCTTTGCATAAAACATCAAGGTCAAATCTGCCGTGCTTTGCAAACAGAGTAAGCATATGATCCAAAAATCCGCAGCCTGTGTTTATCTCACTCTTGCCCGAACCGTCTATATTAAGCGAAAGCTTAATATCCGTTTCGGCGGTTTTTCTGTTTATCTGTGCAGTTCTCATAGCGATAATTCCTTTCTTAAAACTTCAAGCAGTCTGTCCGTCTGCTCACGTGTTCCTATCGTAATACGATTATACTCCGAAATCCGTGATTTGTCAAAGTGCCGAACCAAAACGCCCGATTTTTTGAGTGCGGCATATATTTCCGCTCCGCTTACGCTCTTATGCTTTGCAAAAAGGAAGTTCGCCGAGGACGGTGTGAGCGAAAATCCGAGCTTTTCAAGCTCCTTTGCGGTATACGCCCTGTTTTCGATAATCGTTCGGCAGTTTTTTATCGTGTATTCTTCGTCTGCCATTGTTCCCAAACCTGCCGCCATGGTCATTTTATTTATGTTATACGGATTTGTCGAATATTTAATGGTGTTCAAATCACGGATAAGCTGTTTACAGCCTACGCCGAAACCAAGCCTTGCACCTGCCATAGAACGTGATTTTGAAAATGTCTGCGTTACAAGCAGATTATCGTACTTATGAATAAGACCGACACAGCTTTCACCGCCGAAATCCACATACGCCTCGTCCACAACCACGACGCTGTCCGGATTGGACTTCAAAATTCTTTCTATATCGCTTACGGGAAGAATAATTCCCGTAGGAGCGTTCGGATTTGCTATAAAAACCGTCTTACCTATTCCCTCATAATCGCTCACGTTTATTGTGAAATCGTCTTTCAACGGGATTTCCGTATACGGAACCGAATTAAGTTCGGCAAACACCGGATAAAAACCGTATGTTATATCGGGAAACACTGCGCCGTTATCGCAAAAAGCCATAAACGCAAAATTCAGAATTTCGTCCGAGCCGTTCGTCAAAAGCACCTCGTCCGCCTCAACGCCGAGATTATCCGCCAACGCCTTTGTAAGCTCACGGCATTCCGGGTCGGGATATAAATTGAGCTTATCCGCCGCAGTTTTCATAAATTCTATTGCTTTTGGCGACGGCGGAAACGGCGATTCGTTTGTATTAAGCTTTGTATACTGCATATCCTGCGGCTGTTCGCCCGGAGTATACGGCAGAAGCTTTTTATATTTACTGCTGAAAAATCTGCTCATTGCAAATTACGTCCTTTCAAATATTATTCTCCGTTCCTTACAAGCGCACTCTTTGCGTGTGCGGTAAGTCCTTCCTTTTCGGCAAAATAAGCTACGTCCTCCGCCACACGGTTAAGCGCTTGCTTTGTATAGTAGGTATACTGTGTTTTCTTTATAAAATCGTCTACCGAAAGCGGACTTGAAAACTTTGCCGTACCGCTTGTCGGCAAGGTGTGGTTCGGACCTGCGAAATAATCGCCGAGTGCTTCGGGACAGTTTTTACCCATAAACACCGACCCTGCATGGCGTATCGAATCAAGGTAATCGAACGGATTGTCAACGCAAAGTTCCAGATGCTCCGGCGCTATTTCATTTGCTATATCTATTGCCTTTTCAAGCGAATCGGCAACGATTATTTTTCCGTTTTGGTCTATCGACTCACGTGCTATCTCATAGCGTTCAAGCTTTTCAAGCTGATTTTCTATTTCGTTCTGCACGCCGTATGCAAGCTCCTCGCTGTCAGTTACAAGCACTGTGCTTGCAAGCTTGTCGTGTTCCGCCTGCGAAAGGAGGTCTGCGGCGATATGCTTGGGATTGCACGTGCCGTCCGCAACCACGAGTATTTCGCTCGGACCGGCTATCATATCTATCGAAACCTTACCGAAAACCTGCTTTTTCGCCTCTGCAACAAATGCGTTTCCGGGTCCTACAATCTTATCCGCCTTGGGTATTGTTTCCGTACCGTATGCAAGTGCGGCAATAGCCTGTGCACCGCCCACCTTGTATATTTTATCTACTCCGGCAACGTATGCGGCGGCAAGAATTGCGCTGTTCACCTTTCCGTCCTTTGACGGCGGAGTTACCATTACCACCTCACGGCAGCCGGCTATCTTTGCCGGTATGGAGTCCATAAGCACCGTTGACGGATATGCCGCCGTACCGCCGGGAACGTAGAGTCCTGCTCTGTCCACGGGGATAATCTTCTGCCCGATTACTATGCCGTCCTCATCATTTATTATAAAGCTGTTCCGCACCTGTCTTTCGTGGAATTTGCGAATATTCTTTGCCGCTTTTTGAAGTATTTCCATAAACTTCGGTTCTGTCTTTGATACAGCCTCGTCAATTTCCTCTTTCGTTACCTGCAATGCCGAAAGCTTGACTCCGTCAAACTTTTCGCAGTACCGATACAGCGCCTCGTCACCGTTTTTTCTCACGTCGCTTATAATTTCCGCAACCGTTTCTTCAACATTCACTTTCGGCGTGACACGTGCAAAAATGTCCTTATTCTCAACTTCGCCGTATTTTAAAATCTCAATCATTTTTCCGCTCCTTTTATCTGCTGTGCCAATCCCTCTGTCAGTTTTTCAATCTCCGCACCCTTGAATTTAAAGCTTGACTTGTTCGCAATAAGCCGTGCGCTTATCGGAATTATCGTTTCAACCACTTCAAGGTTGTTTTCCTTAAGCGTTGTGCCTGTTTCCACTATGTCCACAATAACGTCCGAAAGTCCGAGTATCGGAGCAATCTCGATAGAGCCGTTAAGGTGGATTATGTCTATATCACGTCCGAGTGCGGAATAATACGTTTTTGTTATATTTGAAAACTTTGTAGCCACACGCAAAGTCTTTTGTGTGTCGTCATAAAAATCGTTTTTTGCGGCAACCGCCATTCGGCATTTGCCTATATTCAGGTCGAGCAGTTCATAAATCTCAGGCTCGTACTCAAGAAGAATATCCTTTCCCGCAACTCCCACGTCCGCAGCGCCACGCTCAACGTATATTGCGACATCGGAGGGTTTTACCCAGAAATACCGCACTCCCTTTTCGGGATTTTCAAAAATCAGTTTGCGGTTTGTTTCCTTTATAGACGTACACTCAAAGCCTGCCTTTTCAAACATTGAATATACCTTTTCTCCCAGTCTGCCCTTTGGAAGCGCAACATTAAGCATTGTTTTCAATGATTTCCACACCCCTTTCACGAAGTCTTAAAAGCTGTTTATACTTCAATTTTTCGGGGATTGCCCTCTGTGCCGTAACGCTCTTTCCGTCAGCGGAAAGAAGCTTTATCGCATTGTTTATCGAATTTATGTCGCAGTCCTCATCATAAAGTATAACTGCGTCCACGTCATATTTTTTATCGCTGTTTGTAAGGCGTTCGAGCATATCGAGATACACCGCAAAGCCGACAGCGCCCGATGTTCTGCCCATTTTGCGCATCAGCTTATCATACTGACCGCCCGAAAGCACACCCGTTGAAATGCCTTTTATAAAGCCTTTGAAAACAAATCCGTTATAATAATTCATATCGTTTATAACAGAAAAATCTATATTTACGGCGTAACCTCCGCTTTCAAGTGCGGTAACAATTTTCTCAAGCTGTGATACGGCATTCTCCGCATTTTCGATTTGCATACTCTTAAGCACGGGGATTACCTTTTTTGCAGAGCCGTATGTCGAAACAAGCTTTAACGCATTTTCGGGATTTACTCCCGCTTCTTTGCACAAAGCCGAAATGCCGTAGGTATTTTTTTCGCCGATGCATTTTAAGATTTCGCTTTTAACGGTATCGTTTACGCCGAGCGAGTCTATAACGGCGGAAACAATTCCGAGATGCGAAATATCAAGCACATAATCGGCGGATATGTTTTCAAGGCTTTTTGCCGCAAGCATAATCACCTCGTAAATGCAGTAATCGTCAATATCGCCGATACATTCGAGTCCCACCTGCATAATCTCCTTAAAAGAGCGGCTGCCTTTTGAAACTCTGTAGACGTTTTCGTTGTAATACACCTTTTCAACGCTGTCTTTTTTATCCGTTCCGTTTTTTATTATCGAAAGAGTTACGTCAGGCTTTAGCGCCATAAGCTTTCCGTCCGTGTCGGTAAAGGTTATTATATTGTCCGATACGAGAAAGTCCTTATTTCTGACGTACAGATCATACTCCTCAAACTTGCTCATCTTGTATTGTGCATAGCCGTATTTCTGATACAGCTCACGCATTTCAAAAATTGCTTTTTCATCGTTCTTAAGAACGTTTGCGCAAAATTCCATTCATATCCCCCCCAAAAAAATTTGTTTTAGGTTTTATCATATTAATATTTTATCACGCTAAAGTGATAAAGTCAATAGTTTTTGATAATTTTTTTGCCGAAATCCGTAATTCCCGTGTTGAAAAACAAATCGCTTTATGATATAATTTTTTCAAGATATTAAGGATACAGCGGTTAGCTTGTCCTAACCGACAGGGGCGATGTAATTGAAAAATACTTTCTGGGACAGAAATGCGGGATTATACAATTGGTTTATGCGCAAGGACAATGACGCATACGAAGCGTTATATGCGCTGATTTCTCCCGTTGTAAAAGACAAAAAAGTTTTGGAACTTGCCGCCGGAACGGGACTGATTTCCAAAAACATTGCCGATAAAACAAAGTCAATCGAGGTCACGGACGCCTCCGCAAAAATGATTAAAGAGGCACAAAAAGGTGCCGTTTCCCCAAAACTGCATTTTTCGGTGCAGGATATGTTTCATCTGCCTTATGAGGACGGTTCTTTCGATGTTGTAATTATCGCAAATGCCCTGCACATCATTCCCGATCCCGAAAAAGCGCTTTGCGAAGTACGGCGTGTGCTCAAACCCGACGGCATCCTCATTGCGCCAACATTTACTCACGCAAACAATTCCATATCGGGAGAGCTGCGTGCGTTCTTTATGAAGCTTATCGGGTTTCCTCTGCACAGCAAGTGGACGGGCAAAGATTACCTTGACTTTCTTTGCCGAAACAACCTGACAATACAAAAAAGCTGCGTTTTAAAGGCGTCATTCCCTCTTACTTATGCGGAATTATATTATAAAAAGGAGCAATAAAAATGAAAACAAGCTATCTTACAAAAAATTTCCGTCGGACTGCGGCAAAACAATTTCCTCAGCAAGCCGAGGCGCTTAATACCGCTTTTATCAATCGGCTTACGGAACTACGCAAAGAAAATGCCGATGCGTCAAAGGAAAAACAGCGTCACCTGGAAGGTCAGATACTGCCCGGAATAGCAATTTACGAAACATTGCAGACTGTTATGACAAAGGATGAGGCACTGCAAACCGTTCACGGCTATGTGGAACAGCGGGCGCACAGAATGAAAAAAATATTTTTGAAACTGATGCGTATTCCGGGATTGTACCGCAAAGTACCGGGGATTTTTTCCAAGCAGGCTCCTCGTCTGTTCGGCACTGCGGCAGGCTTTGCCGCACGGGAAATCCGCACCGACGGCAAGGTTTGGAGAATTGATATGATAAAATGTCCGTATCACGACACTTGTGTGCAATACGGCTGTCCGGAGCTGTGCCGGTGTTTCTGCGACAGTGATGATATTTCTTACGACGGCTTGCACCCCAAGCTTTACTGGCACAGAACAAAAACACTCGGCAGAAATGATGACGTATGCGATTTTTGTTTGAAAATAAGGGAGGAAACACGATGAAATACATAGGAATACCGCTCGGTATGCGGCTGTTGTTTGAAAAGTCGTTCAGAGAACACCTTATCTCCGTTCTCGGTTATGATAAAGCTGCGGCAAAGGCGGTATCAAAGAAAGCAAAACCGAAGTACAAGGAAATCATACGCACCCTCCCCCAATTTGAAAAGGGCGACCGTTTTCAGATAAACATTGTAAACTGCGCACTGCTTTGCTCTTTCATTCTCTCTATGCCCGAATTGCCGAGCACAGAGGAGCTTACCGACTACTATGCAAAAGCCATGATGACAAAGAAAATGAGTTGGGTTTGCCGACAGAGCGGAAAGAATAAATTCAGCCAATCGGACAGGAATACAATGAAAGAAACCGCAAAAAAAAGGTATGCGGACCGCAACCCCTATTCGTGGAATATGGATTATTACGAATATGCGGACGGCAGCGGCTATGAGGCTCGGTTTACAAAGTGCGGAATTTGTACGCTTATGAAAGAGTTGGATCTGTACGACCTCACTCCGGCGCTATGCCACCTTGACTACACAATGAGCGAAGCCGGCAAAGCGGCAGATTTTGTACGTGAGTACACGCTCGCTTCCGGCGGTCCGTACTGCGACTGCGGATACAAGAAAAAAAGCTGAAATTACTAAACAATACTTTTCATGTCGGAGTAAATGTGGTATACTGATTACAGAAAGGAGCAGATAACAATGGAATTTGTAAAATTAAACAACGGAATTAAAATGCCGCTTGAAGGCTTTGGCGTGTTCCAGGTACCCGACAGCGCAGAATGTGAAAAAGCGGTACTTGAAGCCATCGAAACAGGCTATCGCCTGATTGACACGGCGGCGGCATACAGAAATGAAGAAGCTGTCGGAGCGGCAATCAAAAAATGCAGTGTTCCCCGTGACGAGCTTTTCATCACAACAAAGCTCTGGGTACAGGACGCAAGCTACGACGGTGCAAAAAGAGCGCTTGAAACATCTCTTAAAAAGCTCGGAACGGACTATCTCGATTTATATTTAATTCATCAGCCTATGGGTGATTATATCGGCGCATATCATGCTATGGAGGAGGAATACAAAAACGGCGTACTCCGTGCAATCGGCGTTTGCAATTTTTATCCCGAAAGACTTTGCGATTTCTGCGAAACCGTTGAAATCATTCCGACTGTAAACCAGGTTGAACTGCATCCGTTCTTTCAGCAGGAGGCGGCACTTAAACTGATGAAGGAATACGGAGTTATTCCCGAGGCGTGGGGACCGTTTGCCGAGGGTAAATACGGGATCTTTACTCACCCCGTTTTAACCGAAATCGGAAAAAAATACGGAAAGAGCGCCGCACAGGTCGCACTCCGCTGGAATGTACAGCGTGGCGTTGTTGTAATTCCGAAATCCACGCACAAGGAAAGAATGGAACAGAATTTTGATATTTGGGATTTCACACTTTCCGAAGAAGATATGGAAACAATCGCAAAGCTTGATACAGGCAAAAGCGAAATCGTAAACCACTATGACCCGAGGTTTGTGAAAATGCTTCATAATCTGAAACTTCATGAATAAAGGAGAGATGCACAATGAGCAAAAAAGTTTTAATTTTGTCAGGCAGTCCGAGAAAGGGTGGAAATTCCGATATACTTTGCGATGAATTTATGAAAGGTGCAAAGGAGTCGGGCAACGAAGTTGAAAAAATCAGAGTATCAACAAAAAAGATTGCACCCTGTTCGGGGTGTTACCATTGCAGTGCCCACGGCGGAGAATGTGCACACAAGGACGATATGGCAGAGGTTTTGCAAAAAATGATAGACGCAGACGTTTTGGTGCTTGCAAGTCCAGTCTACTTCTATTCAATTGACGCACAGCTTAAAGCGGTCATTGACCGAACGGTTGCTCGCTGGCTTGAAGTGAAGAACAAGGAATTTTACTATATCATCACAATGGCGGATACGGACATCTCCTCCGTCGATACAACTCTTGCCTGTTTCAGAGGGTATGCGGACTGCGTTGACGGCGCAGTCGAAAAAGGCGTTATTATCGGAAACGGTGTTTACACTCCCGGCGAAGTGAAAAACACACAAGCAATGAACGACGCCTATAATATGGGTAAAAGCGTTTAAGAAACCCCTATCGGTACGGACAAAGCAGTATTAATACTGCTTTGTCCGTTATTTTTCATCCACAAACACAACAAAAAGAGAGGCTGAAGCCTCACGAATTTCAGTACCACATAATAATTTTTTCAGTGATTTCTCCGTTGACAATTTTATCATAGTTTTTGCTAATAAACCATCTTGCATGCGCTACATGATTTTCGCAATATTCATATCCTCTCGGAAGAAAATGCTCAATAATCCCCCCTTTTGGATTTACAACAAGCAGTCCTGCAGCAGAGGACTCTTCAGGATATATGTCCGCTTCAACATTACCGTTTCTAAGCCTAAAATTTTTTAATAAAATCATATCAGAATATCAAATGCACATTCATCGGCTGTACCGGTTAATTCAGCCCATCGTGCCGACAACAGCTTTGCATAGTCAATATAAAATAAACCGTAACTTCCCAGGGCATATCCGTCATTAACCTCAATCAACAAAGTTTTTCCGCTGTCTGTCAAGCCAAAATCAATTGCGTATGCTTTTGGTGCGGAAGTAAATTCTGCTACGGCTTTTTCGATTATATCAGAATTATAGTGCAGCCGCCAATCACCTTTATACGGTCTTACATCCAATATTTTGCCGTACCTTACAAAGCACCTCCATTCAGCCTTGAAGTTAACTATCTCCGAGCAAACAATTTCCGGGTCCTCACCGCATGTTCCGCACCCGACCAAGTCTTTTGCAGACCGCACAACCGTGCCTGTAAATTTCTTATCTTCAATCGGTTTTATAAACACAGGCCATTTTTCCGGAACATTTGCTATATAGCTGAGTTTTATATTCCAAATTTTTCTGCCCAAAAATTCTTTCAATTCTTTTGGATAATCAAATTCTAAGGGTACAAACCCAAAATCGTACAGTCTTTGGCGAACAACATCAACATATCCGACAACAACATCTTCCCTTTTGCTTTCCAAAAGTTCATTTTGATTATAAAACATAACCGTTTCAAATCCCATTTCTTTAAAACCCTGATATGCACTGAAAAAATTACAATTATGCGGCATATAATCCTTTGTTGATTGAATATATGCTCTCATCAGCAACACCTCCCTTAGTTTAAATCAATATTCCGATTGATATATTCATATTATATTACATTCACTGTACCATAAAAAGCACTTTGCTATGTAATAATCAAAACAAATCAAAAATCCGAACCTGGTACCTAAAAGGTACAAGGTTCGGATTTTCTGATTGTTGGTGCACCTGAAAGGACTTGAACCTTCACGTCGGGGACACCAGATCCTAATGGTTATATCGCATATGTGAAAGAATTATATTTCTTTTGCATATGCTATTTTTATTAAAATGATAAAAGTGTAATGTGGTTGCAAATATTCCTCGCAAAAAATGTGATAAATTTCATAATATTCATTGCATTTTATGAAAATATGTGGTATAATAACCTCATAGAAAGTTCGTTTTGAGCCGTATCATACGGCTCGCAAAATGTTATTTTGCCTATGAAAACATCGACGGCTGCGTAAAAATGCCCTTGCAAGCAAGCATTTTTACTTATGGTATAATAAATACAACTAATGAATAAAATCCGTTGCCGGATTTTAAACGTATGTATTTGTTGAACTGGTGTGTAGCAAGCCGATTAGCGGCTTGTACTTATTGTATAATAACATCATAATAAGAATTTGGAGGACCCTCTATGTATCGTTATGCAATAGAAAATCTCGATAAATGGAAAAATAGTAAAAACCGAAAGCCTCTTATTATCGAAGGTGCAAGACAGGTAGGCAAAACCTGGATAATGAAGGAATTTGGCAAAAAGTCATACAATAAAACTGTGTATATCAATTTTGATTCCAACGTACAGATGGCAGAATTATTCTCCATAGACTTAAATGTGGAACGAATAATTATGGGTCTCGAATTATACGCAGGGCATAAAATAAACCCATCCGATACGCTTATCATATTCGATGAGGTTCAGGAAGTACCAAAAGCATTATCTTCGCTTAAATATTTTTATGAAAATTCTCCTGAGTATCATATTGTATGTGCCGGTTCTCTTCTTGGAATTGCCTTGCATGAAGGAACATCTTTCCCTGTCGGTAAGGTGGACTTTCTTAAACTATATCCTCTGTCATTCAAAGAATTCCTTATGGCAATCGGTCTTGAAAGGTTTGCAGAGCTTTTAGATAAAAAAGATTATGATATGATAAAAAGCTTTAAGCGGACATATATTGATGCCTTAAAGCAGTATTACTATGTTGGAGGTATGCCTGAAGTCGTGGCATCTTTTGCTGACGAAAAGGACTTCAATGAAGCAAGAAAAATTCAAAAGAGAATACTGACCGCATATGAACAGGACTTTTCAAAACACGCACCAAAGGAAATTGTTCCGAAAATAAGAATGTTATGGAACAGCATTCCCTCCCAGCTTGCAAAGGAAAATAAAAAGTTTATATACGGTCTTATTCGTGAAGGTGCAAGAGCAAAAGAATATGAAACTGCAATTATGTGGCTTTCAGATTGCGGACTTGTGCATAAGGTCAGCAGAATCAATGCACCCAATATTCCCCTCAAAGCATATGAAGATTTGAAAGCATTTAAGTTATTTATTGTAGATGTAGGATTGCTTGGTGCAATGGTTGGATTAAATCAGCGTACACTCTTAAATGGAAATGAATTATTCACTGAATTTAAGGGAGCATTGACCGAACAATATGTTATGCAGCAGCTTGCAGTAAGTCAAGACTTGGGAATCTATTATTATACCAATGAACGAAACACCTGCGAGGTTGATTTTATAGTGGATAACGGCGATTATATCATTCCACTTGAAGTTAAGGCAGAAATCAATCTCAAAGCAAAGAGCCTTAAAACATACAGAGAAAAATTCAAGCCTGAAATATCAATACGCTCATCTATGGCAGATTATAGTGAAGAAAATGGACTTGTTAACATCCCGTTGTATGCAATAGATGGGATTTAGATTATCAAACTAAGTGTACTGTTTGATGTACAGTTATATCATTATAATAAATTATGTAGGCAATAATATAGTAAAAAATTTATAAATGCAAATACAGAAATGAGGTATTTATATGGATAATGTAGTTGTAGAAAATATTATAAGCATTTTGCAAAGCGGGAAAAGCCTCCCGTCATCGTATCAAGAAGTGTTGTTCCCTGTTAACAATAAAGAATACACTTTGCAATACAAAGATAAGAAGTCCAAAGAACAAATTTTGTCGGTGGGTGATGAGCCTCAAGCGGTTCCTTTTCAGATTGAGAAGGAGTTCAACTGTTCTGATGTCAAATGGAAAAATCTTCTTATTTGTGGAGATAACTACCAAGCACTAAAGACAATGTACGAGAATAAGGATGAACTTATCAAAGATAAGGTAAAGGGCAAGGTTAAATTGATTTACATTGATCCGCCATTTGCTACTGATAATGATTTCGTCAGCAAGGATGGAGCAAAAGCATATTCGGATAAGGTTAAGGATGCTGAATTTATAGAGTTTCTACGAGAAAGATTGATACTTGCAAAAGAAATACTGGCACCAGACGGAACGATATACGTTCATTTGGATTCCAAGAAGAGCCACTACATAAAAGTTATTCTTGATGAAATTTTTGCCGAATTCGAGTTTGCGGAGATTATGTGGCTGTGTGGGCTCATGGGAAGCGGCAACTATTATCCTAAGGCTCACGAAGTAATATATTGTTATAAAGCCAAAGGAGCTACCTTTAATCCGCCTCACAGACTCGGATTGTCAACAAGAATTACTAAAGCTCTCCAGAAGGATGAAAACGGTTGGTATTATACTCGTGGTCGTGAAGGTACTCCCGGTGGTCCTAACGCTAAACGCTGCTTGAAAACTTATGTATGCGACAATCCCAATTTTACTAAGCAACAGGCAATTGATTATGCAAATGAAACAAGAAAGCAGCCCGCATGGAGTGTGTGGATTGGGAAAAAGGATCTGGCAAAGGCTTATAACGATTATCCTGTAGGAACATATGCTTATCGTGCTAATAAGAGTGTTGATTATCCTACTCAAAAGCCTATTGAATTGTTGGAAAGAATTATAAATGCATCTTCCAATCCCGGTGATATAGTCATGGATTTCTTTGCGGGGAGCGGAACAACGTTGGTTGCTGCTGAAAAACTGGGGCGCCGATGGATTGGGTGCGATATTGGTAAACTTTCAATTTACACCATTCAACGTCGTTTACTGATCACGGGAGTACAAGCAAAACCTTTTTGTTTAGTTAATGCCGGTTGCTATAATCTTAATTCGGTATTCGAGTTAGAAAAAGAGAAGTATTATAACTTTGTTTTGGATCTATTCCATATCGATAGAAAGAAATATAGCATCAACGGAATACCCGTTGACGGCAAACGACGCGGTGATTGGGTAAAAGTCTTTACTTTCCAAGATTTTGACGATAATACCGCTATAGATGTTGGCTATCTCAATGAACTTCATACACAAATCGGTAGCAAAATAGGAAGACGATTTTACCTAATTGCTCCTGAAATGAATGTGGATATCATAGGTGATTATTATAAAATTGGTGATGTAAAATACTACCTGCTTCGTATACCCTATCAAGTCATTGCTGAGTTACATAAGCTAGAATTCAAAAAGTTGCAGCAGCCTAACAATAAAGAAAAAGTTAATTCGATTGAAAACTCCGTAGGCTTTTATTTCAATGAAATGCCTGAGGTTAAAACTCATTTAGAGTGCGACGCTAAAAAGGCAAATATTGTGATAGACAGTGTCGCTTCTCCGTATATAAAGTTGGATAAGAACAATAAGGTGATTGACGAGATTTTGGCAATGGTCTTGATAGATTCCAGCGATAATAACAATTTTATTATGCAAGATGTTTTCTTTGCCGATGATATAAAAACTGATAGCGGATATTTAGTGACTATTAATAAAAGCAATCTGCTAAGCAAACGAATTAAGGTTATTTACATTGACATTTTCGGCAATGAATTTAAAGAGGTATTGGAGGTGTAACTTTGGAAGGGATTAGAAAAATCGACTTAAAAAACTTAGTTCTAAGAATAGATATGAACTATGATCATTCAATCATTGACCTGAATGACTGGCAGGATTATTTAGACTGTTTATGTGGGGACAGAGAATATCAAAAAGAGGCTATACGAACGGTTCTGATATATCTTCTTTCAGGCAAGTATTCCTCTATAAACGATTTGGTTGTAGAAAACTACAATGCTAGCGAGGATATTAAAAACAAATATGCTTCTGCTACACATTACTTAAAAAAGCTACAATTCCCGAATATGCTATCTGGTGTTGTGGACTTAGCAACGGGAACTGGTAAAAGTTTTGTGCTTTTTGGTGTAGCACATATTATGTTGCTTATCGGTGCAATAAAAAGAGTGCTTGTTTTGTGTCCGTCTTTAACAATTGAAACGGAATTAAACAAAAAATTCACTGAGCTGTTATCGCGAGAGGACATTCAAATTGCCATTCCTGCTGCATATAAGAATGGTGCCTTCAGTCTTGTGAATGCCAATCAAACCATTGATGCTAATGACATATGTATTGAAAACATACACGCTGTATATTCAAATACTGGCTCTTCTATTTCTGACAGTTTTTCGGGCAATGGAGAAGATACACTTGTTTTAAGTGACGAAGTTCATCACGCTTATAATTCTTCAAGTGACACTGATGTTAGAAAATGGAAAGGGTTTGTTACGGATTCTCAATATAGTTTCAAATATCATATCGGGTTTACCGGAACTGCATACCGTGATGATGAATATTTTAATGATGTTATTTACAGATACTCATTGCGGCAGGCAATAGACGACAGAATTGTAAAGAATATAAACTATGTTGACGAAGATGTTAGTGATAACGATTACGAAAAGTTTCAGAAAATATGCCACAACCACCAAAAAAACAAGATAAAGTATTCGTCCATAAAGCCTATTTCCATTATTGTAACTTCAGATATAAATTCTGCAAAGAATTTATATGAAGATTTTGTAGATTTTCTTGTTAGCACAACTTCAGATGATATAGATGCTGTTGAGAAAAAAGTTCTTATAGTAACATCTCATAAGGATCATAAAGACAACATTCCAAAACTCCAAAATGTAGACGACAAAAGCGATCCGATAGAATGGATTATTTCTGTATCAATGCTTACCGAGGGATGGGATGTAAAAAATGTTTTTCAAATTGTTCCTTGGGAAGATAGAGCTTTCAATTCTAAACTCTTAGTATCACAGGTGTTGGGGCGTGGACTGAGAATACCAATCTCATTCGCAACACAACCATCTGTTAGAGTATTTAATCACTCTGCTTGGAGTAAAAATATCAGAAAAATTGTTGACGAAGTATTGGAAAATGAGTCAATAATTTATAGTAGAATTATCATAGACGGGGATCGTGCTAAATATAATTTTGAATTGCATAATTTATCTTACGATAAGCAGTTGACTCATCGGTCAAACGAAAACTATGACAAAGTTGAAACATTTGATATTAGCAAACCGCTGACTTTAGTTACACAGGAAAAAACTATAACTCGTTCGTCCACATATTTAGACACAAAAAATAATATCGAGACGGTGACTTATAGCATAAACAAAGAAACTAAATCAGTAGAAGAAGTTGCAACCGCTATAGTTAACCAGTATCGTAGTCGTAAAAATGAAGCACGCATCCGAAACATGAGCAATGAACTGGTCTTTAATAACGGCGAAACAGAAATGGACAAGCTTCCTACTTTTAAAGAAATCGTGGCGTTTATTAAAAAATCAATGCAGGAAGCTAACATCTCAGGCAATGAACTTACCGCTGTGAATATTGAAAAAATTAACGGCAAATTCACAGGTTTGTTAAGAAAAAAGAGGACCTCAGCAGGATTTGAGTCCAAGGTTAAGGAACCTGTTAGTATAAATACCACTGATATGGAAAGAGCTTCTGTCAGATATTCGTCTTTGAAAAATGGAGTTGTTGTTTTTTATACTAACAGTTATGATACTGAAATACCCACCGACGAAAAAGATATTCTTGATCAGTTTAAGGATGATTTCCCCGGAAAGCTATTTAAGCAAAGAAATGTCTTTGATTTCAAGACTCCGTTAAGTTTAGTTTTTACGACACGCGATCCAGAATTTAAGTTTGTGGAGGTACTAACCAAGACATCGGTTGCACAGAAAATTGATGCTTGGGTAAAGTCACGTGATGTTGGATTTTATAAGATAAGTTATATATTAAAACGCGGATCAAATCCCAAAGAATTTAACCCGGATTTCTTTATTAAAGTCGGTAACAACATTGCTGTAATAGAGACAAAAATGAATAATGACATCACTTTGGAGAACTATTCTAAAATGGTGGATGCTCAAAAACATTTTTCGTTATTAAACAATGAGTTAGAAAAAATGGGGTCACCTGTTCGCTATTCCTTTAATATACTTTCGCCATCGTCGTATCCGGATTTTGAAGCCAAACTTATTGATGGAAGTTATTTTAATGGCTTTAATAGTGAAATCGAAATACAATTACATGAGACCTATAAGAATAAAAACTAGATGACTTCTAATTAAGAACTATATATGGATTTAATTCCCTCGTTGACTGTTGTCTCTTCTTGTGATACTATTTGTGTTGCAAAAAGGGGAAATCAAATGAAGGTGATTGAAGAATTATGGTATGGGAATATAAACCCAATGGAAAGACCATTTCAAAGTCAAGGCCTGTTGTGACGAGATGATACAAATAACAGAGTGTCAAACCTTTATAAAAGGATTTAATTAGGAGCAAGATTCTTTATAGAATTGCTTCGAAAATGATGCCGACATATTCGATAAATGAAATTCGAGTATGTCGGTATTTTTATGCCAAAAATGAAAGGATGAGATTATGAAAAAGATAATATACACGGCACTTGCTACACAATGTTGCTAACACAATCAGCATCGGAATGAACTAATATACGATAGCGAAATTGGATTCCTTGGAAATGTAACATTAACCTTAGCATCAGACGGCAGTAGTTTTGTCAGGCCAATAACCAATAGGTATGGTGAAAGCATCAGCCTAGAAAATTATGTTCCGACAAAATACGGATATACATTCAAAGGATGGTTCACTGACCCCCAAACAAAGCAAAATCAGGTAACAACATTTAAATTTACAAAGTCTGATGTCCTCTATGTGAAATGGAAATCTACTCAGCAGGAGCCTATAAATCTAAATAACGAAATTATGAGCAAAGACACATGTTATCTCACAGATGAAGAAACAAAAATATGAAATAAAATCATAGAAGAGAAAAATAAAGCCTACATAGACGGTTTCGGATATGTAGCACCAAGTAAGACAAAAACCATCATCGTAGATTCAGACGGAGACATAAATAGACAGCTCCGTTTTGCATACTCTCCAAAAGAATAATATCTTTCCGGTTGAAGAAGTCTGCACGGAGTCTCATATAGTAATATTTTTGATTTTCAGCCATTGTTTGTGCCTCCTCAAATCGTAGTTTTTAAAACAGATGTGCACCTCTGTTGCAATTCGATTAAATCACAAACAACTTGACTTGTAAAGGGGTTTAGTGTATACTTTAGGTAATGATATAAATGTAAAAATATAATTCACATAAAAAGAAGGTGTTACACTTGAAAAAGAAAACGGAATTTCCGAACATACCAATGCTCAAAAAGCCCGTAATAGCTATAAATATTGATTTTAAGAAGAAAAAAGAGCATCTTGTAATCGGTGATTTTGACAATGTAAATGCGTTTGTCCGAGGTCAAAAAAATAATCATATAATTTTTGAAAAGATTCGTCCTCTCGGCTCATTTTTGCTTGACATTATTACCGAGTCCGAATACTTTTCTGATATAAAAACTAACTTTTATGAAATTTCCAAAGAAAAATATGCTGAAAATCTGCGTGTGGTTGAAGGTTTATACGAAGCAGATAATCCCGTTTTGAAATTTATCGCTTTGTCGTTATGGGATGAATATAGCCGGATTCTAAAAGCAGGCAAAGAAAAAGACGAGGCTTACCCCGCCTTGGAAAGGTTGGAGGATTTAACCCTCCCGTTCAGATATAACCTGATGAATAATGTGTTGACTTGGCAGAAACATAAGCCTTTTAATCCGCTTATGGATGTGCCTACCGAATATTACAAGTACCCTGCACTCAATTTGGTAATCCCACAAACAAAAGGAACAATGGAATATATGGCTTCCAATTTTACTTTGTTTCCGCTTATTGTGCATTACCTAAAAACCATATATGAGAAAAAGAAATTTTTCAGCTATTGCAAAGTTTGCGGCAAACTGTTTCTTGCACCCGATAACAATAAGACATTTATCTGTTCGGAAAAGTGCAAGGCGAAACAACAAAAGATGAACAAGAAAAAGTATGATGATGCCCATAAAGGCGATTCTACGGAGAAACTCCATAAATCCGAATATCAGTATTGGTTCAATCGGCTTTCCAAAGCAAAACGAAAGAAAAATACAGCGGCTATTACCGACATAGAACAGGCTTTTGCAAAATTCAAAGAAGTTTCCAAAATAAAGAAAAAGCAAGTGAATAACGGCTTGCTTTCATATGAAGCGTATTACGGCTGGTGTCTCGAACAAAGAGGCGTTATTGATGCTATTATGATGAAGCACGGTCTGTTTGATAGGGGCTGACCCCGAAGCGGCATACACCATTGCCGACTCTACAAATTACTGCAGGGCTGACCGTCTGCCAACTCCGGCGGCAGACGACCAACCCTTTTTAATTTCACCGTCTGTTAAAATATATCGCTCAAAAACGGCGAGCAATATATTTTAACACCCACCCCGTCGGCAAAGGTGTAACACACTACACTTTGCACGCAAAGAAGTGCGCCAAACTTTCCCTTTGGAATCCCTCAAAAAAGAGTATATATCTGCAATTATGGCGCAGCTATATACTCTTTTTTCCAATCATCACAGAGGCATCGAGCCTCGTGATGATTGCATAGTAATTTGTTGTAGGACACCAATTTACTATGCTTCTTTATCCTCAAATAATAATTTGGGGATAAAGAAAAAACAACTTCTAATACCGATAAATTTATAATCACCATAAAAAATTGTTTATTTTTATTAAGCTATTAATCTTCAGTAAATGAAAGAAAATTTTTTCGACATATGTTGGTTACAAGATTTAGATTGTCATCCAAAACAGCTCGACAAATTTTAATCCTCATTCCGTTTTCGATACAATCTTTTAACAATGCTCCATATTCGCTCCGACTATCAACTACACATTTCTTTAAAAATGGGGTGAAAATCACGAAGTAATATTCCGCATTATATCCCTCTGTTAGAAGATTTTTTATTTGTCTAAGTTGCATCATAGCTCTTTGCGATTTTATATTTGGTAGCAATATTGTGGCTTTATCAGAAATAATACTTTTCACTTCTATGATCTTGTTTTTTTGCTTCAGATAAAAGTCACACTTGTAATTTTTCACTACCTTTTCTGCAAGAATTTCCTGATGTTTTGCCATCAAAATGTTTTTTACAACTCTGTTGGCAAATCCAGAATTTATTATAACATATTCACCTTTAACTTTTAATGCAAATAAAGAATACGGAGATGCATTTTTTTGATAAGTATTATTTGTTATCAAGGCATCTGAGCATTCAAGGTCTAACAGATTTCTAAGTTTACATGTGCTAGGGACATAGCATTTCGTCATTTTATTATTTAGAATTATAGTACATGAAAATCTTGTTTTATCTTCCGCAATAAATTTAGCTTTAGTCAGTTTTTTTATCATATGCATATTTTATTATCCTTTCTGAGCTTGCTTATACATTATATCAAATTTATATATAGAATTCAAGAGTTAGTATCCAAAAACAACCGACAGGTAGGACTTTTTTTCTCTTTTTTCAAAAATCTATTGCAAACTATCGTTTAATATGCTATAATATAATTAAACATATATATCATGAGAGCGAGGGAATTGCTTTGGCTGTATCTTACAATAAACTCTGGAAACTGCTTATTGATAAAAATATGAAAAAAATGGATCTTAAAGAAGCTGCTGGAATAGGTTCTACAACATTATCCAAACTTAGCAAGAATCAGCCAGTGTCGATGGAAGTGATTATGAAACTATGCGGTGTATTAGGTTGCAATGTTGGCGACATTATGGATGTCATAGAAAAACAATAGAAGGGAGACTGTTATTATGAGTTTAGCTCAAAATGCATATATAGATGCTTCAAATGTTTATGAAAGCTCACTTGAGAACAACTACAAAAAAGATAATGGTATCTTTTATACAGATCTCTCTCTTGCTGAGAAAATGTTATGTGAGTTGAAATTACCTAAGGATGTTTCGATCATGGATCCTTGTTGCGGTTCGGGTGTTTTTCTCTATGCAGCAAAAAAACACGGTTACATGAAACTTTATGGAATAGATCAAGATAAAAATGCAATTAAATTTTGCTTAAATAATATCAATAACGTTTCTTTTAATACCTACGATTCCATTAGTAGTAGCGGTGAAGATTTATTAAAGGCACTTGAACTTACAAAACCTGATGTAATTATTGGCAACCCACCCTATGTACCTTTGTCAGGAGACGTTGAATTAAACTGTGATTACCTTTTCAAACGCAGAGTGTCTGATTCTGGAAACAATTTGTTTGTAGCAGCTCTAATGCGAGCTTTTGAAATCGTAAAAGAAAACGGCATTGTATCTTACATAATTCCCAAAAATTTCTTACATGTAGCAGGATACAGTTTGCTGAGAAGAACGCTTCTTGAAGAAAAGACAATCCTTTCAATTATAGATATTGGTGCCTATTTCAAGAATGTGCGCGGAGAACAAATCATCCTTACCGTTAAAAAATGCGTAGCCGATAAAAAACATAAGATTAAATTGAAGAAATTATCAAGCAATCGTTTTGTAACTATGTGTAGTATTCCTCAGTCGTTTTATAAAGATGAAATACTGATTTTTAACTGCGCAGAAGATTATTCAACATATAAAAAATTAATTTCTTCATATCAAACATTATCTGATTTATGTAATGGTTATGTTGGTAGAGGAAAATCAACTTCTAAAGAAGCGATTGCAGGAAAAGAAATACGTAAGTTTGGATATAAAAACCATATTGTTCCCATGAAAGGAAACAAAGTTTTTATTCAAAATATTTACAGTGCGGAAGCAGGTATAATAGCTGCGTTTGGCGGAGATATGGAAGCAACACAGACAGTTACTGTATTTACAGATGGTGACGAAAAAATGTGCCGTTATATATTAGGTATACTTCATTCTCGGTTGTGTAATCTTTTCTTATACAAATACTGTTATAATTATTCCAAGCTTACAATGCACACTGATGCAAAATATTTAAAGAAAATACCGCTCCCATCAACCAACCAACAAACTGTGTATTTCGATTCCATACTTAGTTTGGTTAGTAGATTGGAAAACAATGATTATATGAGCCAAGGATGGTTTGATTGTTTAGAAGAATTAAATCAGGTTGTATACAAGGCATATGGCATTAATAAAAAAGAATCTGATTATATTGATTGTGAAGTAAAAAGAATTCAATCTAAGAGGTGGATTTCAGATGGACAACTCTAAAAAGTGTAATGATCTCACTGGAAAAGAGTGGCTTCAAAACTCTTTTAGCATTTGGCGAGATTTATCAAAAACAAAAGAAGAAAAAGATTTTAAACACCCCGCATCTTATCCTGTATCGTTATGTGAAAAACTAATACGAACATTTTCAAGGGCAAACTCGTGCGTATTAGATCCATTTAACGGAATTGGTTCTACAACTGTGGCTGCTCAAAATCTTGGATGTAATGCCACAGGAATTGATTTATCCGAAGATTTTTGCAATATAGCAAGACAACGTGTAGGTGTGGATGATAAAATTGAAATTATCAATGGCGATAGCTTTGAAATATTAAAAAGGCTTCCCGAAAATCACTTTGATATTTGCGTTACATCGCCACCGTATTGGGACATTCTCAATATGAAACGTAGCGCTGATCAAAAAGATGCTGTGAACTATTCAGATAAAGCGAATGACGTTGGAAATATAGCTAACTATAACGAATTTATTGATACATTATCAACGCTTTTTTCTTCGGTTAATAGAGTTTTAAAAAAAGGTGGTTATTGTATCGTAAATGTTATGGATATTCGTAAAAAAAGCAACTTTTATCCATTGCACAGTGACTTGGCTACAGCTTTACAAAAAGTCGGGTTTATTTTTGACGATTTAATTATATGGGATAGACAGTCAGACTACAACAATATGCGTCCGCTCGGATATCCGTATAGATTTCGTATAAATAAAGTGCACGAATATTTATTAATTTTTATAAAGGAGTAATTACCATGCCATTATTAGGCCCCAGAGCGCTTGACATAGAAGTTAATACGGCAGATTTTTGCTTGATTTTGGGGTATTTATGCAGTCCAGGAAGAATTGGAATCATTGAAGCACAGATTCCAGAAGAAAAAGCATTTATGTTCGAAAGAGAATTTCCCAATGAAGAATATTATCCTATAACCCAAGGTGAAACAACTGGCGGATATTCAATGAAACGGAGTCATCAACTTCGTATTTATTTTAATAATATAAATAATTGTCCCGCTGTTCTTCGTCCCTTTTTAGGAGAGGGAAATACCAGTTATGTAAAAAGAATCAATAAGGGGAAGTTTGTCGAGAAAATTGTTAGAGATTATTGTTTTCATTTTGGTGAATATCAAGATGTGACAGCGATACGTGCAGCCGTATCTCGCTTGCACCCTGCAAATGTTGCAGATTTTGATAGGGGGTATAATTTATAAATGGAGGATTTTATGGTAGAAAGAATTTTAGATTTTTTAAATGATATTAAGAGTGATGGCGAAGACTTTTTCATCGAAGCTGAAGCTAAACTGGTAATAATGACCACTTTTATAAATGAATACAATAGAACACACGCTCCTTCTATTACAGTTAATAGCGATGGAATAATTGTTTTACAAGATAACGCTAATAAATGGTCTCTCGAATTAAGACTTTATGTCTCTGTTGCTCCACCTGATGACATTGCACATCTGTTTGGAAGAAACAGAGTATATAAGACTGATTATTCATATCGTCTTAACAATAATAAACTTATTCGAGAACTATTTGATAGAGGGTGCAGAATTGGAATAAATTAAAAAGGTTGTGATTATATGAACAGAGAAATGTCTTACCTCTTAGGTATGATTTGTGGCAATGGAGAAATAAAACGCGGAGCTATAGAAACAACTATCTCTATTGAAATTCCGCACAAAAAATTAGCAACAGAAAACAATAACGATGTTAGAATATATGTGCGTGCAAGTATAACCGATATTCGTACTGTTTTAGAACCTCTTATTGGTACAGGTTTAAACTTTACTCAGCAGGATAATTATTCAATCATTTCTTTTACCAAAAGAAATGACGAATATATGATGAGAGAAATTTTGCGCTATACTGGAAACGCCGTATCTCATGAAAATATAAGGATTGACGAAGAAATTTTTGCATTCACTCGTGATGAAAAGATTTCATTTTTACAAGGGTTCGCTGATGTAACTGGTTACATTCGCAGAAGTAACTACTTCTTCAAAACATATATGCATCGCGTTTACTTAGAGGTGCCGCATAATTGGCATTTAGTAAGTGATGTTTGCCAATTGCTTAAAGATGTTAACATTCCCGTTCAAGCGATAGATTGGGCTCACCCAAATATGCGGGATGGAAATCTTGTTAAATATAATGAAGGCAAACCTGATTTTTGGAAAAAGGAACATCAAATAAAAATATGGGCAAACGAATTTTTGCCCATAGGCTTTGCTGTTCTGCATAAAAGAGAAGCTCTCACTCAATTTGCAATCGAATTAGTTGATGGCATTAAATCAGAAGGGAAAAATCCTGAAAATGTAACTCATAAATTTTATTGGGAAGGGAAAGGAAAGAATAAAGTCAAGCCACACCATCCCAGTGAAAACGATGCTTTTATTCCTTCAGAAATTAGAGGAAGACACTATGATTCTTGGAAGCAAATAGCCAAAGATTTAGGTTACGAGGAGTAATAATATGAAGGAATTTGATTTATATCCGCCAATGCAACATTGGCTTGAATTATACTTGAAGGATAAGTACAAATCTGCCGACGAGATTATCGTGGTTGATGCACACAGCGAACGATTAGACCGAGTTTTAAGAAAATACGATATTATACAAGAAGAAGCCATTGGAGTTGACATTCAAATTGATGTACTTGGAATCGTAAAGAAAGCTGATAAATTCAAGCTGTTTTTTATTGAGGCGAAAAAGACAAACTTAACGCTCCGTGATTTAGGCCAACTGTGGGCATATTGCAAACTGATTGATCCAGAAGAAGCATTTTTGCTGACTTCTGCTGGATTGGGTTCGTTAAATAAACTTTTGAATGTTTATAAAAGAGAGGACTTGCTGGATTTCGGTGATGGTAAACGTATTAAAAAGATGAAGATAGCTATATGGAATATAAATACCAATTCTCCAGATGCGTCTACTATGGTTCCAAAGATTTGATTTGGATAGCATTGGTGATGTCAACAAGCTCACCGTAGCCATAACCATTTGTCTGTCCGTTAAGCTAATCATTAAATATAATTACATTCGATTTTGCTCTTGCATCGGCATATCCCAATCCGGTTTGGACTTCTGTAAAAATATCGCCCACGAGATTTTCAACAACAGCTATGGCTTCATCGGTAGCATAGCAGGGTGCCGATTCTTTCGGCACCTCTGTTGCATTTACAGAAAAATAACTTATTAAGATTGATATGATTAATAAGCTGGATATGATTGATTTTTTCATTTTGAAACACCTCCTGCATAAACGATGTTCTCAAAAACAATTTCTTCTGCGGTGTGATTTATTTGCTCCATAGCAGAAATCCAAGCAAATTGGTCATTGGCTTTGAGTTCTTCTGTAACATCTCGTTGGACAACTAATTCTTTAATCAATCTATCAACCATTTCCTTTGCTGTTGTGTCAATTTCTTCAAGATATGCAAGCCAAGTTCCGTCAATCATCTTTGCAGTATAAAAACAAGGTCTGTTCTCTTTAATAAATTTTGCGTGCATCCTGCCGTACTTCCCGATGTTATAAACTTTATCATCAGGCCCAGTTAAATTTGGAATGTAGTAATCTCCGTTTCTTACATACTCAATTCCGTTTTCAATAAATCTTTCTTTCATAGCATAAACGCCTCCTTTAAGTTTCGTATCTTTATTTTATCAGAAGGCAATTACTTTGACGAATGTGTGAATACGAAGAATAAAAAAGAGACAAAACCGATTAAAGCCTTATCTCTTTGAAGTGCAACATTATTTTTTCTTACTCTTGCAATTAAAATTAGGGTAATCCAAATAAATCAAAAATCCGAACCCATTACCGATTGGTACAAGGTTCGGATTTTTACTGTTTGGTGCGGGCGAAGGGACTTGAACCCCCACGATAAAATCACTAGATCCTAAGTCTAGCGCGTCTGCCAATTCCGCCACGCCCGCATATTAAGTTTTTCCTCTTGATTTTTACACGGCAGAGGTACACCGAGGAGGAGCAGAAAAGCTTAATCCTCATATATGAAAACGGTAAAAACCGTTATCAACAATAAAATCACATACAGGACGGAACCTAAGTCTGGCGCGTCTGCCAATTCCGCCACAGGTGCGTATTAAATTGAAAGTTGAAAATGGAAAATTGAAAATTATTGTTTTGATGATTTTATAATGCTCACCAACATTTTTTCCAATTCAACACAATTAGCTAAAAGTGAAGAGCTTTCTTTCTCAGAAAGAAAGTCGGTTGCCTTTAAAAGCCTAATCCAATATTTTGTTTCAGAGGTTTCTTTTAATGCAATATTCATTTTAGAAACAAAATCAGGTTTGCTCTGTGCTTGTTCAGCTTCAGATACATTTGCACCAACGCTTGTGCCGCTGCGGAGCAATTGCTTGGAAAGAACATATTCTTTCTTTTCAGTTGCTAAATACTTATACAAACTGATAATACGAACTGCAAAGTCAAAGCTTTTGGTTTCAATAATATTTCCCATTTATCTACTCACTTTCAATTTTCAATTATCAATTTTTTAATTTCCGCCACAGGTGCAAACAAATTCAACTTAAATATTATAGCAAATTTTATCTGTAATGTCAAGAAATTTAATAAAAATAACTTTTTATTAAATTTCTTGACATAATTCTACGGTTTAATCATTATCAAAAAGTGCTTTTGCAAAGTCATTGGGATCAAACTCCTGCAAGTCGTCTATTCCCTCTCCCACGCCGACAAATTTAACCGGTATTTCCTGTTCCTTTGAAATAGAAACCACTATACCGCCTTTTGCCGTGCCGTCAAGCTTTGTAAGCACAATACCCGTGATATTCGCCGCCTCGCCGAACAGCTTTGCCTGACTTACGGCGTTCTGTCCCGTGGTTGCGTCAAGTACAAGAAGTGTTTCCCTCGAAGAGCCGGGCAGTTCACGGTCTATCACACGATTTATTTTTTCAAGCTCTGCCATAAGATTTTTCTTATTATGGAGCCGTCCGGCAGTGTCGCATATGAGTATATCCGCACCACGTGCCTTTGCCGCCGCACAGGCGTCAAACACAACGGCGGCAGGATCGCTGTTTTCACGGTGCTTTATTATTTCACAGCCACACCGCTGTGCCCATATATCAAGCTGTTCTATCGCCGCTGCACGGAACGTATCCGCAGCCGCAAGCATAACCTTATTGCCCGCCTCCTTATAATGTGCGGCAATTTTACCTATACTTGTTGTCTTTCCGACACCGTTTACACCTATAACAAGCACCACTGCAGGCTTATTTTCAAGCTTCATTGCAGAATCCTGCTCCGACAATATTTCCGCTATAACGTTTTTAAGCTCGTCCTTTACGGCATTGCCGTCAGTAATGTGTTTTAATTTTACCCGTTTTCTCAGTTCCTCGATTATATACATTGAGGTTTCCACGCCCATATCCGCCGTTATGAGCGCTTCCTCAAGGTTTTCAAACAATTCCTCATCTACTTTCACGAATACGCTGAAAACCTCGTTCACCTTTTCTGTAACGCTTGTGCTGGTCTTTTTCAGACCGGCTTTTAACTTTTCAAAAAATCCCATTTATATCTCCGTTCCGCCGCACAATGCGGCAAGAAATTTTATTTAACCAAGCCTTCCTCGACATCGTCTATCTTAAGCGACAAAAGCTTTGAAACGCCCTTTTCCTGCATCGTTACGCCGTAGAGGATATTTGCCGCCTCCATAGTTCCTCGTCTGTGGGTTATAACTATAAACTGCGTCTGATCCACGTAATTCTTAAGGTATGTGGCAAATCTCGAAACGTTTACGTCATCGAGTGCGGCGTCTATCTCGTCAAGAATACAGAACGGCGTAGGCTTTACCTTTAAAATCGAGAACAGAAGTGCTATCGCTATAAACGACTTCTCACCGCCCGAATACAGGTTAATATTCTGCAAGCCTTTTCCCGGCAGCTGTACCTCTATTTCAATACCGCTTTCGAGAATATTTTCGGGATCGGTAAGATACAGCTTTCCACGACCGCCTCCGAACAGTTCACGGAATACATTGCTGAAGCTTTCGTTTATCAGTCCGAACTGCGTTCCGAAATGCTCCTGCATAAGTTCCTGCATGGAGTCGATTATCTGGTTCAAATCTGCTTTTGATTTTTCCAGGTCATTTTTCTGCACGCTTAAAAATTCATATCTTTCCTTGACTGCTTTATATTCCTCGATAGCGTCCATATTAACGCTGCCCAAAGCCTTAATACCCGATTTAAGTTCCGCCAGGTGCTTTGACGCCTCTTTTTCGTTTTCAACCTCCGAGGCTGTTTCCTCTGCCGAAGAATACGTCAGCTCGTATTCTTCCCACAAACGATTGAGAATATTTTCACGCTCCATATTAAGCTTAATGCGCTTTGCGTCAACTCTCGACAGTTCCTGCTGTAAATTCAGAAGCTTGTCGGTCAGGTCCTTATTGGAGTTTTGTATGCCCTGCAAAGTTTCCACTATCTTTGTTTTTTGCTCGTCTATGGCGCTTATCTGCGTACGGTACTCATCGGACAGCTTTTTAATATCGCTTATCAGAGTTTCACGCTCTTTTATATCACTTTCAAGTCTTGCAATCTCTGCGCAGATATTTTCCTTATCGGACTCCTTAGCCTTAACCGACTCGTTTGCCGCATCTATATCCGCACGGATTTGCTCTTTCTGCGACTTTTTAAGATCAATATCCTTCTGCATTGCCGCAAGCTCCATTGTGCGATCCATAATATCTTTTGAACGGCTTTCCTTTTTCTCGCTTACCTCGCTGTATTCCGTCTCAAGATTTGTGATTTCTTCGCTAAGTGCGTTCGACTCGTTTTCGCACGAGCGCACCTCGCTCAAAAGCACCGCAACCTCCTCCGATGATGACGAAAGCTGTTCCGAAATCTGCTCAAGCTCAATTGCATAGTTCTTTTCGGTACTGCCGCCGTCCTCAACGCTCTTTTTGAGATGCTCGCAGGTATTTTCAAGGCGGAGTATTTCGTCCTCGTACTCACGCAAAAGCGGCACAAACGATGAAAGCTGATTATTTACGGTTTTTAATTCATTTTCCGCCTTTTCTTTCTTTTCCTCAATTATGCGCAATTTTGCAGCAGCGTCCGATATTTCCTTTGCAAGCGTTTTTATCTCCGCCGCACGTGATAAAAATCCGCTCTGCTTATTAACGCTTCCGCCTGCCATTGAACCGCCTGCGTTAAGGGCATCGCCCTCAAGCGTAACGGTTTTAAATCTGTAGCCGAATTTACGGTTTATCGCAATTGCATTGTCGATATTATCCGCCACTGCAACACGCCCCAAAAGGCTCTTTATAACGCCGTCATATCTTGTGTCGTATTTTATCAAATCGCTTGCAATCCCGACATATCCCGTCATTTGGCGGAGTTCTTTTTCATTATCAAGCTTTTTGCCGTGCACCGAGCTTATCGGCAGAAACGTTGCTCTGCCCGATGCGGTTTTTCTCAAATATGCGATTGCGGCTTTTGCGTCCTCCTCGGTTTCGACTATAATATTCTGCATTGCGCCGCCGAGCGCCGTTTCAACTGCGGTTACATATTTTTTATCAACGTCAATAAGTCCCGAAACCGTTCCGTATATCACATTATGCTTAAGCTCGTCCGATTTCAATACCGCTTTTACGCTCTTTGCAAAGCCGGCATAATCATTTTCCATAGCTTCAAGCATACGCTTTTTTGAATTTTTCGTCTGGTATTCCGCATTTAAGGAGTTATACTCACGCACATATCCTGAAATCTCGGAATTTAGTGTTTCCTGTCTTTCACGCTGTAAGGATATGCTCTTGCCGAGCTTTTCTTTCTTTTCACGCTTTTCGGCAATCCGCTTTGTATCCTCCTCGATTGCCGCAAGAGTGTTGCTCACACCCTCTTTATGGCTCTTTATTTCAGCCTCAACAGTTTCTCTGCGCTCCAGAAAGCTTGAACGCAAATTCTCTATACCCGAAATCTTCGCCTTTTTGGAGGCAATCGTATTCATTTTTTCGATTACCTGTGCCTTGCGTTCCTCGATTTTTCGGCTTAATTCGGACTGTTTTTCCGCAATCTCGTCATTTTCCGCCTGCACGCTGTCAAAATCCACAAGTATGGTCTGCGCTTTTGACTCTATTTCTTTTATATCGTTTTCCAGTTGTGCTATCTGATTTTCACGTTCGGTATTCTTTTCGCCGACCGATCTTATCTCTCCGTCAATACGGTCGAGCATTGCGTTGCTGTTCTTTATGTTATTCTCGGCTATGGAAATTTCCTTTTCGTTTGCCATTCCCTTGGCTTCATTCTCTATAAGGAGATTGTTCTTTTCTGTCTTTTCCTCATCACGCTTTTTCTGCTCATCATACAGAGAAGTGATTTTTGCCTCGGTTTCTGATTCACGGGAACGCAAATCGGCAAGCTCGCCGTCAACCGACGCATACAGCTTATCCGCTTCTTCCGCGGCAAGCTTGTTTTTGCCGAGCGTTACCATACTCAGGTTTATATCGAGTGTTTTGTATTCGCCGTAAAGTTCAAGGTATTTTCTTGCCTTTTCGGACTGATTTTTCAAAGGATTAAGCTGACCCTCAAGCTCTAGGATTATATCGTTTATTCTTACAAGGTTTTCCTCCGTGCCCGCAAGCTTTTTCTGTGCCTCGTCCTTTTTGTATTTGTACTTTGATATACCTGCCGCCTCTTCAAACAGACTTCGTCTGTCCTCCGCTTTGGTGGAAAGTATCTGCGATACGTTTCCCTGTCCGATTATGGAATATCCGTCCCGACCGAGACCCGTATCCATAAAAAGTTCGTGTATATCCTTTAAACGGCAGTTTGCTCTGTTTATCTGGTAAACGCTCTCGCCGCTTCTGAAAAGACGGCGTGTTACGATTACTTCATCAAAATTTATATTAAACACATTTGTGCTGTTGTCCAGCACGAGGCTTACCTCCGCATAATTGACCGGTTTTCTCGTTTCCGTACCGGCAAAGATGACGTCCTGCATATTGGAACCACGCAGAGATTTTGCGCTCATTTCGCCTATTACCCAGCGTATTGCGTCCGAAATATTGCTTTTTCCGCTTCCGTTAGGACCTACTACAGCCGTTGCGCCGTCTACAAATTCAAGCACGGTTTTGTCCGCAAACGACTTAAATCCCTGCATTTCAATTCTTTTTAACAGCAAACACATCTCACCTCTCTTTTCCTTAGTTTTTCGTCACCGATAACCTTTATTTCTATATTCTCTTTTTTAAGTATTAAAACATTACTGCGCTTATTTCCCACGGCCTTTGATATTTCGGACGGATTGACAAAAACCTTTGCCCTGTCGCCGCTTTTAAGCTGTTTTCTCATAAGATCAAGGTATATTTTGCTTTCCGTCACTTCGCCGAATGCGCTGTGCACGGGACCTGCAACAACAGACCCGTTTTCGCATATTTCATCGGTCGGCTGAAGTCCTATGCGTATGACGGTTATTCCCGCATTTTCAAACATAAGAAGGAGCGTTTTGCAAAGCTCCGCCGCCCCGTCCACTGTCTGCGGCTTATATTCTCCCTTTTTATACATTTCCTCAAGGTACGTGTCACGTATCACAAGAGTAGGGTATATTCTTACAAAATCGGGTTTTAAGCGTATAAGCTCATTTGCCGTATATATCGATTTTTCGGGAGTGTCCGACGGAAGTCCCGTCATCATCTGAAGTCCTAATTTAAACGGATACTCTCTTATAAGCCTTACCGCCTCACGCACCGTATCGGCGCTGTGTCCTCTGTTTGACGCCTTTAAAACATCGTCTGACATCGACTGAACGCCGAGTTCAATAGTTGTCACACCATATTTTAAAAGATTATCGAGTATTTCTTTATTTATATAATCGGGGCGTGTCGACAAACGTATCCCCGAAATTTTTCCGCTGTCCTTAAACGGTTTTGCGGCATTCAAAAGTGCCGACTGCTCATACAGGGGTATTCCCGTAAAACTGCCGCCGAAAAATGCTGTTTCTATAACACAGCCGTCGTTTGGCAGAGTACGCAGATATTTCTCTATCGTTTCACGCACATCATCGGGCGTAACCTCGCAAGCCGTACCCGTTATCCGCTTCTGATTACAGAAAACACAATCGAACGGACAGCCTCTGTGCGGAACAAAAACGGGAATATTATACGTTTTCATTTGCCTTTTCCTGCTTCTTCTGTAATTTCTTAAGCGCCATTCTTGCGGCATGCTGTTCGGCATCTTTCTTGCTTTTTCCCGAACCTCGGCAGATAACCTCTCCGTCAATAAGCACTTCTACCGAAAAGCTCTTGTTATGGTCGGCACCCGTTTCGGCAACGGTATTGTATGTAACCTTGCCTTTTGTACCGTGCTGCATTTTTTCCTGGAGCATTGTTTTGTAATCCTCGTAGCCGTTACCTGCAAGCACGCTGTCGATGCTGTCATGCATAAGATTAAGCACCCACTGCTTTGCAAATTCCATACCGGCATCAAGGAATATTGCCGCAAGTACCGCCTCAAAAGCGTCAGATACTATAGACGGTCTCTGGCTTCCGCCGCTTGCCGCCTCGCCCTTGCCCAAGCGAATGTACTTATTAAGCGAAATCTTCTTCGACATTGCCGCAAGCGATGATTCACATACGAGTGTTGCACGGAACTTTGAAAGTTCTCCCTCATTAACACCTACCAGGCGCTTAAAAATATGCTCGCTGATTATTACGCTTAGGACGGAATCGCCCAAAAATTCCAGACGCTCGTTGTCCTGCACCCTATGTTCGTTTGCATACGAGCTGTGAGTCAGTGCCGTTTCCAAAAGTTCTTTGTTTTTAAACTCATATCCGAGTTTTTTTTCAAAAGCACGCATCTGTATCTCCTTTCTTGTAACAGAAAATGTTTGGTTTTTAAATGTTTGCGGTATTGGTAAGCGTTTGCGTATTTGCAAAACCATACGCTGTAGGGCAGGGGCTTGCTCCTGCCGAAACACCCTCTATGCAGGATATTGTTTCGGGTCGATGAGGGCATCGACCCCTACCGATGCAATCCGCCTATATAACCACAAACGGGCTGCGAAAAAACTTTGCTCCGATTTTATCGGTCAAAGCAAGGTTTTTCACAGCCTTTGATTTTATTTTTGCGCCGTTAGTGTAGTTTATTTCAAAAGTATTATGCAGTGAGTTTCGTTCGTAATTCAAGAATTTTTCTCCTTTTTTCATTCTTGAATGGTCTGACTCAAAAGCGCCAACCGCTGCGGGCAGATGATTTTGAAGGCAGAACGGACGAAACGAGCCCGACGGCGTATGTGTATACTCCGAGCGGTGAGTTTCGTTCGTAATTCAAGAATTTTTCTCTTTTTTTCATTCTTGAATGGTCTGACTCAAAAGCATCAACCGCAATACTTTTTGAGGATTATTGTTGCATTATGCCCGCCAAATCCGAGCGAGTTTGACATTGCGTAATCCACGTTTTGAACACGTCCCTCATTCGGAACAATATCAAGATCGCAATCGGGGTCGGGGTTTTTATAATTTATCGTTGCCGGAATATATCCTTCGGAAATAGCCTTTGCGCATACTATTGCCTCAACTGCGCCTGCCGCTCCGAGCATATGCCCCGTCATTGATTTTGTAGAACTTACCGCAAGCTTGTATGCGGCGTCACCGAAGGTCTTTTTAATTGCCTCGGTTTCAAACTGATCGTTGTACTTTGTAGATGTGCCGTGAGCATTTATATAATCTATCTTATCGGGCGTTATGCCGGCGTCATCGAGCGCCATCTGCATTGCCATTGCTCCGCCTTCGCCGCCCGGTACGGGGCTTGTGATATGATATGCGTCGTCCGTTGCGCCGTATCCCACAAGCTCGCATATGATATTTGCTCCCCTGTTTTTTGCATGTTCAAGCTCCTCAAGTACCAAAAAGCCTGAGCCTTCGCTTAAAACAAATCCGTCACGTTCTGCGTCAAACGGTCTTGATGCGTGTTTGGGGTCGTCATTATTGGTTGACATTGCTTTCATATTGCAAAATCCCGCAAAAGCCGTTGGTGAAACGGTTGCCTCTGCGCCGCCTGCGATAACAACGTCACAGTCGCCGTACTGTATATGTCTGAAAGCCTCGCCTATTGAGTGAGTGCTTGACGCACAAGCCGTTACGACGTTCAGATTAACACCCTTTGCGCCGAATTTAACAGCTATATTGCAAGCGGCAATATTTGAAATCATCATCGGTATAAAGAACGGGCTTACACGTCCGGGGCCTTTCTCCATAAGGTTTGTGTGCTGATCCTCAAATGTGCTTATACCGCCTATTCCCGAGCCTGTTATAACGCCGACTTTCCAAGGATTTTCCTTGCTCATATCAAGTCCCGAATTTTTCACTGCCTCGGTTGCTGCAATCATCGCATACTGTGCGTACTTGTCCATTTTGCGGACTTCTTTTCTGTCAATATAGTCCTCTACGTTGAGGTTTTTTACCTCGCCGGCTATTTGCGTTTTATATCCGGAAGCGTCAAAATGCGTTACCTTATCAATTCCGCAGACGCCGTCTTTTATCGACTGCCAGAAAGTTTCTGCATCGTTACCTATAGGAGTAACCGCACCTATTCCCGTTACTGCTATTCTTCTCATAAGCTTACCTCCGTATTTATATATAGGCCATCGCCTGTAATTTCAATTAAATCGGTTGTTTGGGGAACGCCGCAGAGCGGCGCTCCCATCGTTATTTACGCATTTTCCTTTATATAGTTTACTGCGTCACCGACAGTGCTGATTTTTTCAGCCTGGTCATCGGGTATTTCAAGATTAAATTCTGTTTCAAGACCCATTATCAATTCAACAATGTCCAACGAATCTGCACCCAAATCGTCAACAAAAGAAGCATCCATCGTTACGGCGCTCTCGTCAACACCAAGCAGGTCAACCACAACGGCTTTTACCTTTTCAAATTCCTCCATTCCGGCACCTCCTTTCAGTGATGTGTAATATATTTACATTGAAATATATACTATTATATTACATTAACAGTCCGCCGTCAACATTTATTACCTGACCGGTAACATAATTTGACATATCAGACGCCAAAAATGCCGCAACGTCCGCTATCTGCTCGGGTTTTCCGAACTCCGAAAGCGGTACTGCCGCTAAGTATTTTGCTTTTGTATCATCATCAAGCTTATCGGTCATAGCCGAGGCTATAAATCCCGGCGCAACCGCATTACAGCGGATTTTTCTTGACGCAAATTCCTTTGCCGTTGTCTTGGTAAGTCCGATAAGACCTGCCTTTGACGCCGAATAATTTGCCTGTCCGGGATTGCCCATAATTCCCACGACTGACGTTATGTTTATTATAGAGCCGCTTCTCTGCTTCATCATCGGTCTTGCGGCGGCTTTTATGCAGTTAAACGCTCCCTTAAGGTTTATGTCAAGAACAAGATCCCAGTCCTCCTCCGACATACGGAGCATTAAGCCGTCACGTGTTATTCCGGCATTGTTTACAAGTATATCTATTTTTCCGAATTCCTTTACCGTTGTGTCGATAAGATTTTTCACATCATCGGCATTTCTCACATCGCCTTTTACGACTATGGATTTAACGCCGAGCTTTTTTATCTCCTCACACGTTTCCTCGGCATATTCCGACTGCGGAATATCGTTTATGACTATATCCGCACCGAGCGACGCAAATTTCATTGCGATTGCCTTGCCTATTCCTCTGCCGCTGCCTGTTATTACGGCTGTTTTTCCCTCAAGAAGTTTCATAAACTTATCCTCCCTACTTTAATCCCTCAAGCGTATTTTCAAGCGAAACTATATCCTCCACATTGAAAATCTTCACATCTCTTGAGATTTTCTTTACAAATCCGCTCAAAGCCTTGCCGGGGCCTATTTCCACAAAGGTATCAACCCCGTCCACAATCATACGCTTTATAGTATCCTCCCACAAAACGGAATTTGAAACCTGTTTTATGAGCAGCGGTTTTATTTCTTCCTTATCCTTTATATAATCTGCCGTCACGTTTGTGATAACGGGTATTTTCATATCGTTTATCGGCACATTTTCAAGCTCTTTTGCGAGTTTTTCGCCTGCGCCTTTTAAGAGTGCACAGTGGAACGGTGCCGAAACAGCAAGCATAAGTGCACGCTTTGCGCCCTTTTCCTTTGCCAGTTCACAGCATTTTTCAACAGCCGCCTTATCGCCCGAAACGACTATCTGTCCGGGGCAATTGAAGTTTGCGCCTGAGCATACGCCGTACTCCGACGCCTTTTCGCAGCATTCCTTTACGTTCTCCGGCGAAAGCGCTATTATAGCCGCCATTGCGCCTTTTCCTACAGGAACCTCCTCCTGCATATATTTACCTCTTTTTCTCACGAGCCTTACCGCATCGGCAAATTCGAGCGAACCCGATGCAATATGCGCCGTATACTCGCCAAGGCTCAAGCCTGCGGTAACATCGGGCACTATGCCCTTTTCCTGCATAATGCGGAGCGCCGCCGTACTCATTGTAACAATGGCAGGCTGTGTGTTTTCGGTTATCATAAGCGTTTCGGAGTCCCCGTTCCAGATCATATCGCTAATGCTAAATCCAAGAGCCTCGTCAGCCTCTTTAAACGTTTTTGCCGCACATTCAAAATTATCTGCCAGTTCCTTGCCCATACCTATAGCCTGTGAGCCCTGACCGGAGAATAAAAATGCAAGTTTACCCATAATCTTTTATCCTTTCTACTTAAGCTTAGCTGAAATCCCGTCCGCAACTTCCTGCAGATTTTCAAAATAGCTTTTTATAATATCTGCGCACGGCTCTATTTTATGAACCATAGCGGCAGACTGTCCTGCCATAAGCGAGCCTGTTTCCGTATCTCCGTCCTCAAAAGCACGGCGCAGTCCGCCCACTCCGAGTTTTTCTATTTCTTCAACCGGTGCGCCCTCTTTTTCAAGGCGTTCATACTCTCTTGTAAGCTTATTTTTAAGCGCTCTCACAGGTGCGCCCGTTGAACGTCCCGTTACAACGGCGTCACGCTCACGTGCCTTTAACACCGCCTGTTTGTAATTATCGTGCGCAATACACTCGTCTGAACAGATAAATCTCGTTCCGACCTGTATTCCGTCCGCTCCGAGAGCGAACGCTGCCGCCGCACCTCGCTTATCCGCAATACCGCCTGCCGCAACGACAGGTATGCTTACTGCGTCCGCAACCTGCGGAACAAGCACCATGGTTGTAAGCTCGCCGATATGTCCGCCGGCTTCCGTACCCTCGGCAATAACCGCATCTGCGCCGTACTTTTCCATACGTGACGCAAGCGCCGCACTCGGCACTACGGGAAGAATTTTTATTCCTGCCGCTTTGAGCGGTTCAATATATTTTCCGGGATTGCCTGCACCCGTTGCAACAACGGCAGGCTTTTCCTCAATTATCATATTCATAACGTCCTCCGCAAACGGTGACATAAGCATAACGTTTACACCGAACGGCTTATCGGTAAGAGTTCTGCATTTTTTTATCTGCTCCCTTACAACATCGGCAGGTGCGCCGCCGGCAGCAATAAGTCCCAGTCCGCCTCCGTTTGAAACAGCCGCCGCAAGCTCCGCTGTGGCAACCCACGCCATACCTCCCTGAATAATGGGATATTCAATTCCCAACAGTTCGCATAATCTGTTCATAGTATTTCCTCCGTTTCTTGTATAGTGAAGTTTTTTCTTTTTTGCCATGTTGCAAAAATGCAACAAGCAAATTATTTTTTTGACGCACACCGACATTTTTACAATTAAAATATCGAGATGCGCCGTTTATTTTTCGCAAAAATTATAAGGTTAAAACAGCTCCCGCATATGTCAGTCCTCCTCCGAAGCCGACTAAAACAACTTTGTCGCCCTTTTTCACTCTGCCGCATTCAACGGCTTCGCAGAGCGCTACAGGGATACAGGAGGCGGAGGTGTTTCCGTACTTATTAAGAGTATAGAAAACTTTTTCGTCAGTTATACCCATTCTTTTAACTGCGCTTTCCACTATTCTGTAATTCGCCTGATGCGGTACAACAAGTGCTATATCGTCCCATGTAAGTCCCGCTTTTTCAAGAACACGCTGTGACGAGTCCGCCATTGCCTTGACGGCAAATTTCATTACGGACTGCCCTGCCATCCAGATAGTTTCCTTTCTGTGGCTCACACGCTTTTCCGTTTCCTCGGGGTCTTCTTTGTAAGCAAGCATTGTAAGCGTGTCGCCGCCTGTGCCGTCCGCACCCATTTCGCAGGCTATAACACCCGGCTCATCGGACGCCGTAAGCACCGCCGCCCCGGAGGCATCGCCGAACAACACACAGGTTGCTCTGTCTTTATAATCGGTCGCTTTGCTTAAAACATCAGCCGCAACCAAAAGTATATTTTTATATGTTCCCGTTTCAATAAACTGTTTTGCAATCATAAGTCCGGCAACAAATCCCGAACAAGCGGTATTGAAATCAAACGCCGCCGCATTTACCGCACCGATATTTTTCTGCACAACGCACGAACAGGACGGTGTGAAATAGTCCGGAGTTACGGTTGCAAGCATTATAAGGTCAATATCCTCCGCAGACATTTTGGCATTCTCAAGCGCATTCTGCGCCGCTTTTGTTGCCATATCCGTTGTGAACTCATTATCCGCGCTTGTGCGCCTTTCCTCAATTCCCGTTCGGCGCACTATCCATTCGTTGTTCGTGTCCACAATGCTTTCCATATATGCGTTATCGTATATTTTCTCGGGCAGATATTTGCCCAATCCCGCAATTTTTACATATGTCATCTGCTTTGTTCCTCCCGTTCTTTCAGATACATTGATATTTCCTCATTAACGTTTGCCTCAACATATTTTTTCGTCTGCTCTATCGCCTTAAATGCGGTAAAAGTATCGGATGAACCGTGGCTCTTTATAATCGGGCGCTTTATTCCCAAAAGCGGAGCGCCGCCGTATTCACGATAATCCATTGATTTTTTGAAATCGTTTATTCCGCTGCGCACAAACAATGCGCCGACAGCGGTTATGAAATTCTTTTTGAAAATACTCTTGAGCCTGCTGCCCACAACGTGACCCATTCCCTCGATAGTCTTTAAAATCACGTTTCCGACAAAGCCGTCGGTTGTTATGACGTCGGCGTTTCCTTCCATTATATCTCTGCCCTCTATGTTGCCGATAAAGTTAATCTTTTCGTTTTCGAGCAGTTTGTACGCCTCTTTTGTCAGCGTATCGCCCTTGCCCTCTTCCTCGCCGTTTGAAACAAGTCCGATTTTGGGAGAGTTTATTCCGACAACGTTTTTCATATATATATGACCCATAACCGCAAACTGGACAAGGTTTTCCGGTCTGCAATTTGTGTTTGCACCGGCGTCTATAAGCATTTTGGGGCCCTTAGCCGTAGGCAGAAGTGTTGCGAGAGCCGGGCGCAATATGCCCTTTAAACGTCCCACAATCAGCAGTCCCGACGCAAGAATTGCTCCCGTATTTCCCATTGAAAGCAGTGCGTCGCCCTCGCCGTTTTTGAGCATATTGGCGGCAACGACTATTGATGCGTTTTTCTTGCTTCTTACCGCCTTTGCCGGTTCCTCGTGATTTGTTATCACCTCGTCGGCATTTACTATTGTAACATTTGTGCCGTGATAGTCATACTTTTCGGCTTCTTTTCGTATAACGTCCTCTTTTCCGACCAGAACAACCTCTATCCCAAGCTGTTTTGCCGCTTTGATACCCGCCTCGACAGGCACCTGCGGTGCGTTGTCACCGCCCATAGCGTCAATTATGATTTTCATTTGTTTCCGCCTCCGATTATTCGCTGTCAATAACAGCCAGACTGAATTTACCTCTGAAAACCTCATTCAGATTCGCTTTTATAAATACATGTACAAGATATTCCCTCTCACGTACACGCACCACCTCCGACCTTGCCACGAGCCGCTCGCCCGAAAGAACTTCCTTGATGTATTTCACGTTTGCAACCTTTACAAGCGCCGATTTTGCCTTTATAACGTGCAGTGCAAGATTTTCCGCCAATGCATATATGCACTGACTGCGCACGATATTTGTATTTTCAAAAAGCATTGAGTCGTCCGTTTCAAGAACGGATATTCCGTTATGAAACGGGTCAATATCCAAAAGCTCGCCCTCATTGCTCTGACTGTTCATTTCGCCCCGTGCCATATCCCTTATGCGCTCTCTGTACTCCGCAATTCCCAATTCGGCACGGTCAAAGCGTATGGTTGATATGCTCACATGGCAGGCTTTTGCCAAATCCTCATCTTTCAGAAACGGGTTTTTGTGTATCTCTTTTATCAAGTAAGCGTGGCGGTCTTTTTTCAGCGTTTTCCCCACACAGATACCCCCTTTTGACAATTTATCAACAATTATTAGTATCAGGTACTAATTCTTAAATGATTATATATCATTGTCATCTGATATTCAAGCGTTTTTTATATTTGTTATAATTGAGAAATTTTGCCGTAATAATTTTGTAATAAATAAGGCTGTTACTTATTGTAACAGCCTTATTTTTAATGCTCCTTATGGCACTCAGCACAATTAAAATTGCACTTTGCCTTTGTATTAAGCTTTATTCCTGTTCTCTTGCTGTAGTCCTCAAGCGCAGACTGTATAGCCTGTTCCGCAAGCACCGAGCAGTGTATTTTTTCGGGGGGAAGTCCGTCAAGCGCTTCCATAACGGCTTTATTTGTAAGCTCCAGAGCCTCGTCAACCGTTTTTCCCTTAACCATTTCGGTTGCCATTGAGCTTGTGGCTATCGCCGCACCGCAGCCGAATGTTTTGAATTTTACGTCTTTTATGATATTATCCTCTATCTTCATATAGATTTTCATAATATCGCCGCAAACTGCGTTTCCTACCTCGCCTACCGCATTTGCGTCCTCTATTTCTCCAACATTTCTCGGGTTTGAGAAATGATCCATAACTTTTTCACTGTACATAACTGTAATCATTCCTTTCCGTGCCGTCGGCACATAGCTTTATTTGCCTGCTTTTAAAACTTCCTCATACAAAGGCGACATATCTCTTAATCTCTGTATTATTTTCGGCAGAACTTCAAGCACATAATCCACTTCCTCGTCCGTGGTATCCTCGCTTAAGCTCATTCTTACCGAGCCGTGCGCTATTTCAGCCGGAAGTCCGATTGCGAGCAGAACATGCGACGGGTCAAGCGAGCCCGATGCGCAGGCGCTTCCGCTCGATGCGGCTATGCCGTACATATTTAAAAGCATCAGTATTGATTCGCCCTCTACATATTTGAATGAAAAGTTTACGTTATTGCAAAGTCTGTTTTCGTTTTTCGGTCCGTTAAGTGTGCAGTAAGGGATATTTTCTTCTATTCCCTTTATCAGTCTGTCACGCTTTTCGGTCATTTTCTTAACGTTTTCGTCAAGGTTGTCCGTTGCAATCTCAAGCGCCTTCGCAAGACCTGCTATACCTGCAAGATTTTCCGTTGCGGCACGCTTTCCACGTTCCTGTCCTCCGCCGTGAATAAGATTGTCTATTTTTACGCCGTTTCTTATATACAGCGCTCCCACGCCCTTGGGGCCGTGGAATTTATGTGCCGAAAGCGACAGCATATCAACTCCCAAATCCTGCACGTTTATGGGCATATGTCCGATTGCCTGAACGGCGTCCGTGTGGAAAATTACTTTATGCTTTCTCGCCACTTCCGCTATTTCCTTTATCGGCTCTATCGTGCCTATTTCGTTATTCGCCGTCATAACGCTGATAAGGATAGTATCCTCGGTTATTGCGTCCTCCACGTCTTTCGGATTTACAAGTCCCTCCGAATCAACATCAAGGTAAGTAACCTTAAAGCCGTGCTTTTCAAGATATGCACACGTATTTAAAATTGCGTGATGCTCTATTTTGCTCGTTATGATATGATTGCCCTTGCTCCGATATGCCGATGCAATTCCTTTTATTGCCCAGTTATCAGCCTCACAGCCCGAGCCTGTAAAATATATTTCGTTCGGCTTTGCTGCGCCGAGTCTTTTTGCAATATTCGCACGCATCTTGTCCAATTCCGTAATTGCCTTAATGCCCGTATCGTAAAACTTCGACGACGCATTGCCCCATATTTCCGTAAAATACGGAAGCATTGCCTCCACAACCTCCGGCTTGGCGGCAGTTGTGGCGTTGTTATCCATATAAACCGACTTGTTCATTTTGCCATCTCCCGAATATTATTTACATATGAACAAACATTCATATGTCATCAATACTATTGTACTTTAATTTGCTCTTTTTGTCAATAGTTTTTAACAATTTAATTATATACTATACATTTTAAAAAAAATAGTGTATAATAACCGTGAGGTGAGAAGCTTGAAAGTGAGCGCAATAATAGCGGAATACAATCCGTTTCACAACGGACATAAATATATGATAGAAAAAGTAAAAGAACACTCGGACGCCGCAGTTGTTATTATGAGCGGCAGTTTTGTTCAGCGTGGCGACGCCGCTGTGACGGACAAATGGTCAAGAGCCATGGCGGCGCTTTCAAACGGTGCCGACCTCGTTATAGAACTGCCCGTCACATATGCCCTAAACACCGCACAGCGGTTTGCGCACGGCGGTGTATATATTGCCGAGGCAATTTGTGCGGACGAGCTTTGTTTCGGCTCGGAAAGCGGTGATGTACAATCGCTCATAAATGCCGCCGATATGATAATCAACGAGCCTGTTGATGTATCGGAAAAGATAAAAGGATATGTTTCGGAGGGTATGAATTATCCGTCTGCACGAAAGCTTGCATACGAAGGATTAATCGGCGCAGACATTTTAACAATGCCCAACAATATACTTGCACTTGAATATATCTGCGCAATCAAGCGGCTTGACAGTTCAATCGCATCACGTGCAATAAAGCGCCGTGCCGTCGGGCATAACGATATGACCGTTACGGCAGACACGGCAAGCGCCTCCGCCATAAGAAGCAGAATTTTTGACGGCGGCGACATTTCGGCTTTTGTACCTTACAATGCGGACGAAATTGCAAATCCGTATTCCCTCTCACGCCTTGACAATGCGGTGATTTACAAACTGCGCTGTCAAAGCGCCGAAAAGCTTTCACAGATAAATGACGTGAGCGAAGGACTGGAAAACCGCATTATAAAAATGAGTATGGGGAGCGCATCGATAAACGAGCTTGCGGAAAAGATAAAGACAAAGCGGTACACACGCACACGCATAAACAGGATACTTTTGTCCTCTTATCTCGGTCTTACAAAAGAATTGTGCACAATAAATCCGCCGTATATCCGCATTCTGGGGATGAACGGAACAGGCATAAAAATACTCGGCAATATCAAAAAAAGCTGCAAGCTCCCAATTATAACAAAAGCGGCAAATTACACCAAAGACGATCCCGTATTCCGTGCCGAACTGCGTGCTACAGAAGCATTTTCGCTTTGTGCGCCGAAAGCTTGTATGCGTATGGGCGGTGCGGACTTTAAAAATTCACCGATTGTCCTATAAATAATATGACAGGCACTTCTTGTATTATGCCGCATAACATATAGAGAGGTGTTTAACGCAGAAATGCACTGCGCATCTCACCTTCTTTCGCAGTTCGGAGTATACACATACGCCGTCACCGCTCAAGAAGGTAATCTGCTTGTGCCTTTCTGCGTTATTATTTGTGTTGTTGCATAGCAACAGATTGGAGATCGGTATGTTTTTGGGGAATTTTATTTTTGAATGGATACAGACAGTTCTTGTGCTGGCAGGATACATAAGCGGAAATGCGGCGTTTCCCGAGGCGCTTTCGCCCGAGGAGGAAAAGAAGTACATAGACCGATATATGGCGGGAGATATGCAGGCAAAAAACATACTTATCGAGCATAATCTGCGGCTTGTTGCGCACATTGCAAAAAAATACACTGATGAGCGCAACTGTGAGGATTTAATATCAATAGGTACAATAGGACTGATAAAAGGAATTAACACTTTTGACCCGTCAAAGGCAAAAAAATTAAGCACATACATCGCACGCTGTGCCGAAAACGAGGTGCTTATGTATCTGCGTTCGTCAAAAAAATACGCAAACGAAATATCTATGGAGGAAGGCATAGGCACGGACAAGGAGGGTAACTCAATGACGCTTTCCGACGTTCTCACCGCAGACAGTGCGGACGTTGCCGATACGATATTTCAAAAACTTGAAACAAAAAAGCTGTACAATGCAATGAAAAAAGTTCTCACGCCAGATGAATTTAATATAATTTGCAGCCGGTACGGACTTAACAACACAAAACGGCTTACTCAGCGTGAAATAGCGTCACAGCTCGGAATAAGCCGCAGTTATATAAGCAGAATTGAAAAGCGCTGTATAAAAAAGCTTTCGGAGGAGCTGAACGAAAACAAATAAAGCAAATACCGGTAGGTCGATGCCCTCATCGACCCGAAATACTGTCACGTGCATTATACGTTTCGGCAGGAACAACCCCTGCCCTACGGTATGCTGTTGCATAATCCACATTTGGTGATACCACAAAACGCCATCACGATACAATTTTACATTTGTCAGGTTATCCGCACCATACCGAGAGTTCTTATAGGATTTGAGGGGCGATGAAAAACATCGTCCCCCTATTTTTCACTTTTTATTTGCTGTACCGATACGTCCAATTTCGGATACGGTATTTCGATTTTTTCTTTATCAAACGCTTTTTTAACATTTTCAAGCATATTATATCTTACTGTCCAATAATCCGAGCTTTTGCACCAAACCATAATCTTAAATTCAAGTGCGCTGTCGGCATGGTTTGAAAGATGTGCCTCAGGCTTTGGCTCGGAAAGAACATATTCATCAGCTGATGCAACATTAACCAGTATATTTTTAACCGTATCAATGTCGCTGTCATAGCTTGTTGAAAATACCAAGTCTATTCTGCGTGTACCGAGTGCGGTGTAATCAGTAACGGAGGTATTCGACAATGCCGCATTGGGGTATGAAACCAGTTTATTATCAATAGTTATTATTTTTGTGGCAAAAAATCCGATTTCGGATACTGTTCCCTCTATATCGCCGGCGGCTATGTAATCGCCGACCTTAAAGGGCTTGTTTACAAGAATAAGTATACCTGCGGCTATATTGCTCAATGACCCCTGCAATGCCAAGCCGATAGCCACACCTGCCGAGCCTAAAACGGCAACAAATGATGCGTACGGTATACCCAAAATCCCTGCCGCCGAAATTATAATCAGCACATACAGCGCTATTTTTACCGATTTGCCGATAAACTTTCTGACACCCTCATCAAGCCCCGAAAGTGACCTTGATTTAACAATAATTTTAGCTATCCATTTTGAAAGTTTTATCCCGATTACAAGCACCGCAACGGCAAATATCAGTTTTAATCCGAATTGAGTTCCCGTTTCGGCTGCTTTTTTTAAAATTTCTTCCATCATATCTCCTTTTTAATATTAAACGGCAAAACCGCCGACTTTTGCGTTTTGCAAAAATCGGCGGTTATAACATAAATAATTACTTCTTTAAGTTTGCCTTTAATTTCTCAAGTTCGTCAGCCATTTCTTTCGGAAGCATATCGCCGAATTGTGCAAAATAAGCTTCGATACCTGTTTCAGGTGCTTCAACGTCCTCAAGCCATACCTTGTTATCAACGGTAAGGAGTTCTTTCAAATCGTCCTCCGAAATGTCAAGACCCGTTACGTCAATATCGCCTGCCTTAGGAACATATCCGATAGCACACTCATCAGCGTCAACCTTGCCCTCGCATCTGTCAAGAATCCAGAGAAGAACACGCATATTGTCACCGAATCCGGGCCACATAAAGTTGCCTTCGTCGTCTTTTCTGAACCAGTTAACGTGGAATATCTTCGGAGCCTTGTCGCCGAGCTTCTTGCCCATTTCGAGCCAGTGTCCCCAATATGTTGCCATATTGTAGCCTACGAACGGTTTCATAGCCATCGGGTCACGTCTTACAACACCTACAGCACCTGCTGCAGCCGCTGTTGTTTCCGATGCCATAATAGCGCCTACGAATGTACCGTGCTGCCAATCTCTTGACTGATATACGAGCGGTGCGCACTTAGCACGTCGGCCGCCGAATACGATTGCCGATACAGGCACGCCCTGCGGATTCTCAAATTCTTTTGAAATACACGGGCAGTTGATTGCCGGTGCGGTAAATCTTGAGTTTGGGTGAGCAAGCTTGTTACCCTCTGCAATATATTCCGGACCGTTTACCTTTGCACCCTTCCACTCTGTTGCGTTAACGGGAGGATTCTTGTCAAGTCCTTCCCACCAAACTGTCATATCGTCGTTATTAATTGCAACGTTTGTGAAAATAGTATTTTTCTTTGTCGATTCAAGAGCGTTAAAGTTAGTCTTAACCGATGTTCCCGGTGCAACGCCGAAGAAGCCTGCCTCCGGATTGATAGCATAAAGTCTGCCGTCCGGTCCTATTCTGAGCCATGCAATATCGTCGCCGACTGTCCATACCTTATAACCCTTTTCCTTAAGGTATTCCGGCGGAATAAGCATTGCAAGGTTTGTCTTACCGCAAGCCGACGGGAATGCGGCACAGATGTATTTAACCTCACCCTGCGGATTTTCAAGACCCAATATAAGCATATGCTCTGCCATCCAGCCTTCCTGCATACCGAGGTATGAAGCTATTCTCAATGCAAAGCATTTCTTTCCGAGAAGTACGTTGCCGCCGTATGCCGAGTTAATCGACCAGATTGTCTTATCCTGCGGGAACTGTACAATATATCTGTCATCGGGATTTACATCCTTTTTAGCATGCAGACACTTAACAAAATCTTCGCTGTCACCGAGCTGATCTATAACAGCCTTGCCTATTCTTGTCATAATAGCCATATTCAGTACAACGTAAATGCTGTCTGTAAGCTCGATACCGATCTTTGAGAACGGTGAGCCGACAGGGCCCATTGAATACGGAATTACGTACATTTCTCTGCCCTTCATTGAGCCTTTGTACAATGCTCTGAGCTTTGCGTACATTTCATCGGGAGCCATCCAGTTGTTTATAGGACCTGCTTCCTCTTCGGTAGGAGTACAGATAAAAGTTCTGTCCTCTACACGTGCAACGTCGTTTTCAGCTGTTCTGTGATAGTAGCAGCCGGGGAGTTTTTCCTCGTTGAGCTTAATCATTTCGCCCGTAGCCACTGCCTCTGCTCTTAAAGCATCAAGCTGCGCCTCGCTGCCGTCGATCCAGGTTACCTTGTCAGGCTGACACATTTCAACCATTTCGTCAAGCCACGCCAGAACTGTTTTGTTAGTTGTCATAGTTGTATCCTCCAATACAAATTTATTACAATGTTATAAAAATAACAATGTTAGCAGAAATTTAATTCCTTACTTTCATTATAGCATATTTTTCCCGTTTTTCAAACATTTTTTTCAAAAAAATATTTTTTTATACATTGAGATAGATTTGACATTGTTTTGAATATGTAATATAATGATTTTGCACAATTCTTTACGGAGGTAAACAATGAAAGAAAAAATATATACAATACCTGTAAACGAAGCATTTGAAAGTGAGTGTTCCTGTCCGCTGTGCCTTATTGAAAAGCGGCTTGAGAACGAGGCGGTCGAATATGCGCTGGGCGCCGCCATGATGGAACCCGATTACCGCATAGAATCAAATGAAAAGGGTTACTGCCGCCGCCATTTTTCGCAATTAATCAAAAGTCCGAACAAATTAAGCCTTGCTCTCGTTCTTGAAACGCATCTTGACGAGATCACAAAAAACCTTAACGAGAACGAAAAAGCGGTATCCGCTCTCGGTAAATCGGGACTTTTTAAGAAAAACTCTCTCCCCGTCACTGCCGAAAAAATAACCGAAGTGCTTGACGGAGTTGAGCATAAGTGCGTAGTGTGCGATAAAGTAAACCATACTATGGAGCGTTACTGCAGTACGCTTCTTTATATGTGGAGTTCCGATGAAGATTTTAAAAAGAAGTTTTCCGAAAGGGAAATTTGCCTGCACCACAGCAATATGCTTTTTAAAGGAGTACAGAAAGAACTGAAAGAACAAGACGCCGCCGAATTTGTAAAGGTGCTGTTTGCAAAACAAAAGGACGAGCTTTTGCATTTACGTGAGCTGGTACATAAATTTACGCTGAAATTTGACTACAGATACCGTGATATGGAACTCGGCGAAGCACGCACCGCCGTTTTTGACGCCGTTGAAAAGCTGTGCGGATATATTGATTATGAAAGCGGCGAGTAAGCATTTTTTTGATTCTCAAAGCAGATTTTATGGCACGATTTGCTTTGAGAATTAAATTTTTTAAAAAAAGTTAAATAATATTAAAAAAAAGTGTTGACAAACCGACACCTTTTTGTTATAATACTAAAAGTCAGCTGATTTGAGCGGATGAAAGTATGAATATGCGGGTGTAGTTCAATGGTAGAATCCCAGCCTTCCAAGCTGGTCGTGTGGGTTCGATTCCCATCACCCGCTCCATTTTTTGTCGGACAGGCTTTATGCGGTTTGATAAAAATATGCGACTGTAGCTCAGTCGGATAGAGCAACTGCCTTCTAAGCAGTGGGCCAGGGGTTCGAATCCCTTCAGTCGCGCCAGTCCTTTTGGACTTATAATTTAAGATGGTGGGAACGAACGTTTGCACCGGAATTAAGAAATTAAATGGCGGGTGTCAGCCGATTCGGATGCCCTAATTATATGGTGGATATAGTTCAGTTGGTTAGAGCGTCAGTTTGTGGCACTGAATGTCGTGGGTTCGAGTCCCACTATCCACCCCATTGATTTTTTAACATTCGGGGATATAGCCAAGTTGGTAAGGCACCAGATTTTGATTCTGGCATTTCGTAGGTTCGAGTCCTGCTATCCCTGCCAGGGCCATTAGCTCAGTTGGCAGAGCACTTGACTTTTAATCAAGTTGTCCGGGGTTCGAATCTCCGATGGCTCACCAAAGTAACTGCAATTCTAAATAGAATTGCAGTTACTTTTTTGTATAATTATCTGCAAAGTGAAACAAACTACTGCTAAATTAAAATTTTTACAATTTTTTTCGAAAAATGTCTTGACATTTGCGAAAAAATCTGCTATTATATTCAAGTCGGTTGACATTGCGGAATTGTGTAAGGGTAGCACAAACGACTCTGACTCGTTTTGTTCGGGTTCAAATCCTGATTCCGCAGCCATAAAGAATGTTGTTTTTAACAACATTCTTTTTTTTTGCAAAAATAGCACATTTTTGCTTGTTTTTTCATTGACTATCCTTGCCCGAAATGGTATAATTATTAAAAGTGCAATTATAATAAGAAAGGACGAGTTTTTATGAAAAAATTTAAGAAATTTATCACATTTGGTGTGGCTGCAATGACAGCTGTATCGGCTATGAGCATTAGTGCGTTTGCTGAAAATTCATTTCAGACTATTCAAACAAATGTCATTGAAGCGGATAGTGCAAACATTCCCTTTGTATTATTCGGAACATCTGATGATAATATAACCGCAAATGCAACAATTCAGTTGCCGGTTACGCAATTTGATTCCGTAACAATGGAAATTCAACCTGTTGCGGGTGGGAATAACGTTTTTGAAGGTGAATTGTCCGCAGACATTACGGATATCCCCGGAATACTTTTGGGTAATGGATATTATTTGGAAGTGGTTGCCATTTCCGGTGACCGAAAAAATGTATATGAAACAGATTTTGTAATGTATCAGAAGTATATTGGCAGATCAAATATTCTATCAGATGAATTAAGAGTGTTTACCGGTGATATTCTTACGGCAACCGCTTCTGCCGCAACACCCGATGTTGATATTCAATTGGCATTGGACAGTAAATATAATGAATATCTTGGATCAGTTCAAAACAATGATGTGAAATTATCGGCTAATGCCGGTACTGAAATTTCGGTTACACAGTGCCCGTATAATGT
>ERZ808246.52-NODE-52-length-101008-cov-17.680396_pt1 | contig 101008 bp, 91 predicted proteins | sample MGYA00521083_ERZ808246 | MGnify/ENA primary metagenome ERZ808246 (study PRJEB31516, sample SAMN03275577) | gut metagenome | biome: mammalia-associated habitat; material: feces | host: Papio cynocephalus | place: Kenya | collected 2012-07-07 ... | reverse complement strand
TCTTCTCGTTTCAGGTCGAAGATTTTCGGCAAACAGCGCTTCTTAGCGGCGCGGCGTCCCGACCGAAGAATACTGGCGTATTCTGAGTGGAGGGCAACAAAGCCGATAAGGACGCTGTTTAGCCGAAAAAGCCATTGTACCCCGATTGCTTTGTCTAACCAATATATGATAGCACATATCGCCGTAATGTGCAATCAAAAAATTCATAATTTAACACTGTACATTTTCCGTAAAATATGATAAACTGATGGCAAAGTGAGGTTGAGGCTATGCAGCAGTATTCTTCGGGGTTCAACGGTGCTCCGGCACCGTACCGGCAGCCGTATTATGTGCCGCCGCAGACACCGCAGCAGGCAGAAAAAGCGCGCCTGCGCCGCGACGGCAATTTTGCCGGCGGTATTTTGCTGACGGCGACGGTCAGCCTGAATGTGCTGCCGCTGCTGATCATCCGGTTGCTTTTGGCCTTTGGTGTGCTCAGCCGGCAGCAGATCGGCATGGAGAATTACGGTCTCGGCAATACCGGCTATGTGCTGCTGTATGGGGCGTTGTACGCCGCCTCCATGGCGCTGCCGGTGGTGGTTCTGGCTATATGCTGCGGCCGGCGGCATTTCCCGCTTTCCCCGGCCGCACGCGTCAATGCCGGCGATGCCTTCTTCGGCGTGCTGGCGGCTATGGGGATCTGTGTACTGGCCAATTTCGTGGCTTCATATATTCTGGCGTATCTATCACAGTTCGGTATTGAGGCGTCTGCATCACCGGAGCTGCTGGTGCATACACCGGAAAGTCTGTTGTATAATATTTTGGTGATCGCTGTGCTGCCGGCATTGCTGGAGGAGATGGTATTCCGCGGCTACCTGCTGCGGGCGCTGCGCCCCTATGGCGATTGGTTTGCTGTGGGCTTCTCAGCCCTGTGCTTTGGCCTTATGCATGCCAATATCGCGCAGATCCCGTTTGCTGTGATCGTAGGGGTTGCCCTTGGCTGGCTGTATGTGATGACCGATAATATCTGGCTGCCCGTGGCTGTGCATTTCTGCAACAATGCCATGTCGGTGCTGCTGGATTACCTCTCAACCGGGATGTCCCAACAAATGACGGGTCTGTATTACCTGCTGGTGATGTTGGCTGTCCTGCTGATCGGGGCGGTCTGCATGGGCATCCTGCTTGTGCGGCGCAGTGCGCTGTTCCGGCGTCTGCCGCCCCGTTCGTGCCTGTCTGGCGGTGCGCGGTTTGGTATTACGCTGACGGCGCCGGTGATGCTGCTTTCCGTGATCGTGCTGGTGGTGGAAACAATATGGAAAACCGTGCGCTGAACGATCACGAAGCGTATATGCGCTTGGCGCTGGCGCTGGCGCGGGAGGCGGCTGCAGACGGTGAGGTGCCGGTGGGTGCGGTGATCGTGCGGGATGGCGAGGTGATCGGCACCGGCCGCAACCGCCGCGAGAAGGGACGCAACGCCCTGGCGCACGCCGAGCTGGAAGCGATCGACGCCGCCTGCCGGCGGCTTGGCGGCTGGCGGCTGTCCGGCTGTACGCTGTATGTTACGCTGGAGCCCTGCCCAATGTGCGCCGGCGCGGCGATCAATGCCCGGCTTGACCGGGTGGTGCAGGGGGCGGCCGATCCCAAGGCCGGTTCCTGCGGCTCCCTGACGGATCTGTTCACAGTACCGTATAATCACCACCCGGCGCTGATCCGGGGGGTGCTGGAGCCAGAGTGCCGGGAGGAGCTGCAGCGCTTTTTCCGGGATCTGCGTGGGCGGCTGCGCCGCTGCCCGCAGACAACCGATGAAGATGGATGAAGAATAAGGAGTGTTCTTTTGCTGACAGTATATGATGAGACGAACCGCACCTTTGCCGATGTGTGGGCATACTATCGCGGTCTGCGGTGGTCCAATCTCCGTTCACCGCGCTATCGGCATTTGTTCTGGCTGCTGTACTGGCCGGTCTACGGGCTGATGTTTCTTCTGCTGGAACGGGTATTCCCGCTGAATTTCCATCCGATCGCCTGCGCGCTGGATGACTATATTCCGTTTTGCGAATATTTCGTTATCCCGTATTACTTTTGGTTTGTGCTGCTGATCGGCATGGTGGCGTATACCCTGCTCTTCAATATTCCGGCTTTCCGCCGGATGATGCAGTTCATTGTGATCACCTATACGGTCACGGTGGTGATCTATCTGGTGTATCCCTCCATGCAGGAGCTGCGGCCGGAGACCTTCCCGCGGGATAATATTTTTACGCGGATCGTGGCAGGGCTGTACGCTTTTGATACCAATACCAATGTCTGCCCGTCCCTGCATGTGCTCGGCTCGGTTGCGGCCTGTCTGGGGGGCCTGGAGTGCCGGCGGTTTTCTTCCCTTGGCTGGCGCATTGCGCTGGTTGTGTCCGCCACGGTGGTGTCCTTTTCCACCGTGTTCCTTAAGCAACACTCGATCATTGATGTTATCGTGGCACTGGCGCTGTCCGCGCTGGCCTATCTGGTGGTTTATGCCCGCTGCCCCCGCCGGGAGGCACCGGCAGCAGCAAAGGAAGAAAAAACGGCGGTCGAGGCGGCCGTCAGAATAAAAACCGACGAGAGGATATAAAAATGGAAATACTCAGAGCCATTCTGTATATGGCGGCTTTGGGCATTGCGTCCCACATTGTCGGGCAGGCACTGCCGCGGTCGTGGTTTCACTATGATCGGTTTCCTTACCGCGGCTATGCGTGGGAGCGTGGCGGAGCGGTGTATGAGCGCCTGCATATCCGCAGCTGGAAGAAACGGCTGCCGGATATGAGCCGCATCATGCGGTATATGGTGCCCAAGCGGGTGGAGCAGCAGATGGGGGCGGCAGAGCTGGATATCCTGATCCGGGAGACCTGTGTGGCCGAGATCGTCCATGTGGCTCTGTGTCTGTTGTCGCCGACGATCTACCATTTTTGCCGCAACCTTGTCGGGGTGCTTTTTTCAGCGATCTTTGCTTTCGGAAATTTGCCGTTCATCCTCATCCAGCGGTATAATCGTCCCAAGCTGGTGCACCTGATGAAACGGCTGGAAAAACGGGAAGGACGGGGAGAGCATGCGCGTACTGATCCTGTCGGCTAACACCGGCGGAGGACACAATTCCGCCGCTGCGGCGATCCGTGAGGAGCTGACGGCACGCGGTATTGAAAGCGAGACGCGTGACTGTTTGCGCTATCTTTCGGAAAAGGCCTCGGAGTTTATCAGCTGGGGCCATTCGTATGTTTATAAAAACCTGCCCGGCCTTTTCGGGAAGGTGTATGAATTTGAGGGTAACCACCAGACCACCTGGATCAACGATACGATCGCCATGGGGGTGCAGCGCTTTTATAAAGCCGTAAAGGAAGAGGGCTTTACACACATCATTTGCGTGCATGTGTTTGCTGCCATGCTGGTGACGGAGGCCAAGCGTCGGTATGGCTATGCGGTGCCGTTCTATTTTGTGGCAACGGATTACACCTGCAGCCCCGGCGTGGATACGATCGAGCCGGCGGCGTGGTTTACGCCGGATGAGGCACTGCATGAGGAATTTATCGCCTGTGGTGTGCCGGCCGAGCGTCTGGTGGCCACGGGTATCCCGATCCGGCGCAGCTTCTACCAGCCGCCGGATCAGACGGCGGCCAGACGCGCGCTGCACCTGCCTCTGACCGGGAAGCTGGTGCTGCTGTGCTGCGGCAGCATTGGCTGCGGGCACATCAACCGCATGGCGCCGGAGCTGGAGGCTGTGCTGCCGCCGGATGCCACACTGGTGATTATTTGCGGGCACAATGTCCGCACCTACCGCAAGCTGCGTGAGCGCGTCGGCTGGCAAACGGTGGTGGTCGGCTTTACCGATCGGATAGCCGAGTATATGGCCGCTGCCGACCTCTGCATCAGTAAGCCGGGCGGCCTCTCCACCACGGAGCTGATGGCCGTTGGTCTGCCAATGGTGCTGCTGCTGGCTGTGCCGGGGTGTGAAAGCCGCAATCTGGACTATATGCTGGCACGCGGCTTTGCGGTTGGGGCAGAGAATTGGACGGCCGCCATTCAGGCGACCGATCGCCTGCTGCACCAGCCGGAGCAGCTGGAGGAAATGCGCACACAGCTGCGGGCGCATCCGCAGCCGGTGGCGGCGGAACGCCTGGTGGATTATATTCTGCAGGAAAGCTGATCGCCTTTACACAAGTTATACAAAAAGAGCCGCCCCTCTCAGGTGTTGTCCTGAGAGGGGCGGCTGCTTTTTGCGGTTTTTAGGCATCCAGTACCGGGTCGCCGTTCAGATAATTGTTCAGCTGGGTCATCAGCTTGGTGATCGTGCTGACCTTGACGCAGAAGAGCTCTCCGTCAGAGGTGCGCACGGTGCTGAGGCTGCCGCTGGTGTTATAGAAATCTGCGGCGAAGGCCTGCCGGCCATCCAGTGCGTATATGGCAATGGAAAGATCCGGTGTGCCGGTCGGTGTGCTGTCGGCGGTCTTATACCGCTCCAGCCCCATGGTGATGCTGTAGAGCTTGCGGAAATCGCTCGTCGGGTAGGTCTTGCCGCCGGACTGTACCGTCAGCTTACTGTCGTTATCTTCAGCGCCCTCATTGTGGGTCAGGGTAAAGGTGTGCTTTTCCCCGTTCAGCGAAAAGTCGACCTGCCCCACGGTGGTGATGTCCTTGAGGAACAGCAGGCTGCTGGTGGTGTTGTCGTTCTGCCGCTCCACCAGCTCCTTCAGCGAGCTTTGTGTGACAATGTAGATCACATCGATCCCGTCCACCATCACCACATAGTTGCCGTCGGTATCGATGCAGCCGACGGTGATGGTATAGGTGGTGTTGTTATACACGATCGGGGTGCTTTCCGTCTCGCCGGTGCTGCTGTTCTTGCTTTCGGAGGTGCTCTCCACCGCCAGGGTCACCTTGGCAACGGTATACGGATCGTTGAAGCCGTATTTCTGCCGCTGCTCCGCTGTCGGGTGCAGGATGGCTGCGCGCTCGGCATACAGCGAGGTAAAGCCGTACATCGTATCGCCGACACTGTCGGTCACGCCGCGGAAATAAGGCTGTGTGGTAACATACTTGAAGTAGCTGTACTCCTGTTCGTCATCATCGGTCACGCGGCGCAGCGAAAGCGGCTGGGTGTGGCGCGTGCCGGTGAGGGAGAGGCTGCGGAGCAGAGAAACGCCGTTGGTGTCGTCGTCCCGCACGGTGGGTGCCGTCATCAGGGTGGTGGAAACATACCACCAATCTGCCGCTATGAAATACGAGGCAGTGTCGGTGTCGATGATATACACCTCGCTGCTGTCCGCCAGGCAGGCATAGTAGCCATCGCCGGAGGGCACCTCATTGCCGAGCAGCAGGGTGCCGGTTGTGCCGTCTGCATAGTGGATGGTGGCTGTCGAGGCGGCCTCCTCCAGCCCGAAATCCTTTAGGGATTCCACCGTGCTGATGCGCGTTTTGCCGTTCAGCACGGTGCAGGCCTCCACCAGCGAGGTGGCGTTTTTGCTCAGCGGGATATCGTCATAGCCGCGGAGGATGTAGCCGGCGGTCTTATCGCTGTACTCGATGGTATAGCTGCCGTTGCTGTTCTTCACCTCAACAGAGGTCACCGGGTGCTGGGCGTCGGCCGCGGTTTTATCGTACAGCGGGTAGGTCTGCGTTGTCTCGGAGGTCGGCTCGCCGCTGCTGACCGGGGCGCTGCCGTGGGGCAGCAGGGTAATCAGCACCAGTGCCAGCGCCAGCAGCACCATTGCGGCTACCGCAATCAGCAGGCTGCGGACCCGCTTGCTCAGGTGCCCCTTTTTGGGGGCACCGGCGGCTTCGTCCGGCCGGGTGGGAAGGTCAAAGGCACTGAAACGCTCATCCTGCGGTTCGGTGTGCTGCGTGTTCTCATCCGGGCTCATAGATTTTTCCTCCTCAGGAAGACGACCAGGCAAACGATCAGCAGGACGATCGGCAGGCCGATAACGAATACGCCCAGGCCGAGCCACAGAGCCGTCTTGTTATTGAAGTTTACCGAGTCCTCCGATATGCTCTTGGTGGAAATGGAGAGGGTATCCTCCATACCGGTCATGGAATTGATGGTATCCAGCAGCAGCTCCTCGTTCTTGTAGTTGCCGTTGCTGATCATGCTGTCATACGCCATGAAGGGGCAGCCGGACACAACGACCGTGGCACGGGTGGAGGTTTGCGTCTCGTTGTTGTAGGAGTCCTGCACATAGGCGATCATGCTGGAGAGGGGGTACAGACTGCTGTCGGGGGAGTAGACCTTGTCGTTCAGGTTGTCCGCCTCGCTGTTCAGATCCTCCAGGGTGATCACATTGGCCGTCTCCGGATAGTTGGTCAGCTGGAGACCGTAGGAGCCGATGGAGTTATCCTCGCTCTTCTCGGACAGGCTGGTGGTGATACGCCGTGCCTGCGGGGTAAAGACCTTGGCTGTGCTCTCGGATTTCGGGGTGAAATCGGTGGAGGGGACATCGCACATGGCATAGAGCTGGTTGTAGCTCTGGATGCGGGCGTAGTCCGTCTCCAGCAGGATCTCGTTGGTCACATTCAGCTTGTATTCCACCTGCAGGTATTCATACAGGTTGGGGCAGGAGGCTGTGGCGCTGGTGAAGACCATCAGGTGGCGGCCGTAGTTGCCGTCATTGTACAGCCACTGCTGGATGCGCTTGATCTCGTCAGCGGTATAGTCCTTTGCCGGCGCGGCGATCAGCATGACCTCGGCCTTGGCATTGAAGTCCTGCGAGGCGGTGATGGTGTTCTCCTCAAAGGTGTAGCCATTCAGCTCGTACAGGCTCTTGAGGCCGTCGATCACATTGCTGTCTTCCTCGTGTCCGACCAGCACCTGGATAATGTGTTCATCGCTGGCAGCGGTCACGGTGTGGATATTGGAGGCCAGCACCTTTTCCACATTGGATTTAAAGGTATAGCTGCCGGTGCTGTAGTAGTTGGAGCTGTCATAGGTGTACAGATCGCTGACGCTGCATGTGCGGCTGCGGTTGCCGTAGATAAACAGAATATCTCCGGCCTGCACCTCATAGATCGAATAGGCAGCAAACTTTGTCGGTTCCTGATCCGGGTCGATAAAGCTGTAAGAAACCCGGTTGTCGGAATGGCTGCGATACTGCTTGAGGATGTTGTAGAATTCCTTCATCGTGGTATCAAATTCCGGCACGCCGCTGCTGCTGCCGGTGGTGGAGTTTGAGAAGGTCTCCTCACTCATGAATATCACAATCTGCAGGTCGTCCTTAACACTTTCGGCCACGGCGATGCTCTCATCGCTCATGGAATAGACCTTGTTTGCGGACAGGTCCAGGGTGACCGGGAAGCGGTCGGCCACAATGCCCACGATGATATTCAGCAGCACGACGGCGGCGATCACCACCACGGTGATCGCGGTGGAGGTAGAGCCATAACGCAGCCGGCGCAGGTTGCGTGTCCGCTTGGCCTTTTTGGCCTTCTTGTCAGCCGCTTTTTCGGTGGTTTTGGTGGCCTCGGCAGTTTCAGTGGTCTTTGCAGCCTCGGTGGCCTCAGCGGAAACGGCTTCGGTCGTCTCCGGTGCTTCATTTGTTTCCGGGGTCTCGTTCGGACGGTTGTTCATTGGTTCATGCCTCCTTTCTCAGTTCCATCTCTTGCTGTCCAGCACGCGCACGGTCAGGAAAATGAACAGCGCCTGCAGGGACAGGAAGAACAGCACATTGTCGTAATTGATCAGACCGGAAGTAAAATCCTGGTACCGGGTGCTGATGGAAAGGAAATTGGTTACTGCGGAAAGCCAGCTGATGGAATAGAAGATGTTGGAGAAAACATCCACGCTCAGCAGCAGCAGGGAAACGGCCAGGGTGCCGAGCGCGGCGATGACCTGGCTCTCGGTCAGGCAGGAGATCAGCAGCCCAACGGCAATGATCAGCCCGCCGACCAGCAGCAGGCCAAGATAGTTGCCGATGATGACCGCCCAATCCGGGGTGACCTGAAAGGCGATGATAACGGCATACACCAGTGTGATGGAAATGCCGATGGTGTACAGCAGCATGGCGGCAAAGAATTTGCCCAGCACAATGCCGGTCAGCCCGGTGGGGGCGGTCAGCAGCGCCTGGTCGGTCTTCTGCCGCTTTTCCTCGCTGAACAGCCGCATGGTCATAAAGGGGATAACCAGCAGGGAAACGGTGAACAGCCCGCCGTATACGCCGGAAAGGCTGGCAAACCCGCTGACCAGATTATAGCCGTAGAAGAAATAGCCGGATACGCACAGCAGCACCGCCAGTACGGCGTAACCGATCGGGTTGGTGAAGAAGGTGCGGAATTCGCGTCTGAAAACAGCGCCCATCAGTTGATCCCTCCATCCTGGTGAATTGTCAGGTTGATAAAGATGTCCTCCAGCGACATGGCCATGGGCTTGGACATCAGCAGCGGCCACTCACGCTGGGCCAGCCGTGTGAACAGATCCCGGCGGATATCGGCATCCGGCTTGGTTTCGATGGCGAAATCCTCCACGCCGGGCGCCTTGCTGCCAAGGCTCTTAACGCTGTCTACGCCGCGGATGCCGGCAATCAGCTCGGCAACCTCACGGGCGGGGCCGGCTACGCTGACCATCAGCCGCCGATCCTCCGAGAATTTGGCCGAGAGGTTTTCGGCCGTATCGTCAGCCACGATCTTGCCCTGGTTGATGATAACCACGCGATCGCACACCGCCTCGATCTCCGGCAGAATGTGGGAGGAAAGGATCACGGTGTGGTGTTTGCCCAGCGCCTTGATGAGCGAACGGATCTCGATGATCTGGTTCGGGTCAAGGCCGACGGTCGGCTCGTCCAGGATGAGCACCGGCGGGTTGCCGATGAGTGCCTGCGCCATGCCCACACGCTGGCGGTAGCCCTTGGACAGGTTCTTGATGAGGCGGCCGTACACATCCTCAATTTTCATTACCTTGCAGATTTCCGCAATGTGCTTTGCGCGCGGCAGGGCGCACTTTTTCAGGTCAAACATGAAATCCAGGTACTCCCGCACGGTCATGTCCAGATACAGCGGCGGGATCTCCGGCAGGTAGCCGATGTTGGCCTTGGCCTCGTTCGGCTCCTCCAGAATATCATGTCCGTTGATGGTGACCGTTCCCTCGGTGGCGGACAGATAGCCGGTGAGTATGTTCATGGTAGTGGATTTGCCCGCGCCGTTCGGCCCGAGAAATCCGAGAATCTCGCCCTCGCCGACACGGAAGCTGATATTGTCCACTGCGCAGTGGCTGCCGTATCGCTTGGTCAGGTTTTTCACTTCGATCATTAAGCTGTTCCCTCCAAGAAGTTTTTTGCTGCAAACCTGTGTATACGCCAATATTTTACCGGAAAACGCGCCCAAATGTGTAAACAGAGTGTGAAAGCACTGCTCCCAATGTGTCGGTTGTGTGTTTTCAGCGGGCGCAAACAGGGAATATTGGCACAAGCACAAAAAAGTATAGCATATCTGCCCGGATTTTTCAATCATTATTCCTTATAAAAATGAAAAAACCCCAAAACTGCCCATCGGCGGCAAAAAATCGAAAAATGGGCTTGACATCCGGGTGGTGCTGTGGTATTATAATCACCGCCGCAGAGATTGCGGCGTTATCATGCGGGTGTAGTTCAGTGGTAGAACCCCAGCCTTCCAAGCTGGTTGTGTGGGTTCGATTCCCATCACCCGCTCCAAGATATCGCCCTGAAGGGGTACAGAAACAGGCGCCTGTAGCTCAGCCGGATAGAGCATCTGCCTTCTAAGCAGAGGGCCAGGGGTTCGAGTCCCTTCAGGCGCGCCAATATGGTGGGTGTAGCGTAGTTGGCCTAACGCGTCAGTTTGTGGCACTGAAGATCGTGGGTTCGAATCCCATCTCCCACCCCAGAAATCGGCAAGCACCATCCGGTGCTTGCCGATTTTATCATTTACGGTAAAATTATCCGCATTTTTCTTGCGCGCAGATAGCCGTATATGGTATACTGTCCGTGTATTTTATAAGAACCGGGGTGACGGCTGTGATGGAAATATCCCCTTGCCGGCTGACGGCCTATTGGCAGGCTGTGCTGGCGCAGGATGCTGCCGCTATGCGGGCCTTTCTGGCACCGGAGGCCGTGGTGCGTTGGCACAATACGAATGAACAGTTTACGGCGGAGGAATTTATTGCGGCCAACTGCACCTACCCCGGTGATTGGGATGGCGCTGTGCAGCGCGTGGAGAGCATTCCCGGCGGCTGTGTGACCGTGACCCATGTGTTCTCGCCGGCACTGGCACTGTCTTTTCATGTTACCTCGTTTTTTCAGATCAGCCAGGGGCGTATCACTGTCCTGGATGAATACTGGGGAGACGATGGCGCCCCGCCCCAATGGCGGCAGCAGCTGCACCTGGGAAAACCCATCATGGATATGGAGGAAAGCACATGATCGAAGTTAAACAGCTGACCAAAATCTACCCGGGTGCTGCGCCGGTAACCGCTCTTGACGAGCTCTCGCTGACCCTGCCGGATACGGGCATGGTGTTCTTTCTCGGCCGTTCCGGCAGCGGAAAAACGACCCTGCTGAATTTGCTCGGCGGGCTGGATAGCTTCCAGAGCGGCGATATACAGGTGGACGGGATCTCGCTGCAGGGGCTTTCCGCCCGGCAGCTGGATGCGTACCGCAATACATACACCGGCTTTGTGTTCCAGGAATACAACCTGCTGGATGAACTGACCGTGGCAGAAAACCTGGCCCTGGCCCTGCAGCTGCAGCAGGCGGAGGTCTCTGCCGCAGCCATTGAGGAGGCGCTGGCCGCCGTCCATATGGCAGGATACCAGAGCCGCCGCCCCGGTGAGCTTTCCGGCGGGCAGAAGCAGCGGGTCGCCATTGCCCGCGCCCTGATCAAAAAGCCAAAGCTGCTGCTGGCAGATGAGCCGACCGGCGCGCTGGATACAGACAATTCCCGGCAGGTGTGGGATATTCTCAAGGCGCTTTCGCGGGATCATCTGGTGGTTGTTGTGACCCATGACCGGGAATATGCCGCGCAGTACGCCGACCGGATCGTGGAGCTGGCCGATGGGCGGGTGCTATCGGATACGGCGCCGCAGCCAGCCGGCGCGGTCTGTGCCGCCCCTTTGGCCGTCCGGCCGACCTATCTGCCGGCGCGGATTGCCCGCCGGATGGCGTGGAGCACCCTCCGGGCGAAGAAGCTGCGCTTTGCCGCTGTGGTGGGGCTGTCGGTGGTGGCTTTCCTGCTGGTGGGGTTGGCCGATACCTTTGCCGGCTATCGCTATGAGGAGGCTCTGTTCCGCTCCCTGTACGAGGAAAACAGCGCGGCCACGGCCCTGCGCAAGGAGCAGCAGATGGACTATGGCGATGGTGCTGCCTGGTATCACGATGGCTTCCGCATGGACGAGGACGAGATTGCCGCGCTGGCGGAAAAGAGCGGACGCACCGTGAAGGGCGTGTATACGCTGCCCGTGGCGATGAGCATTGAAAACAACTACGGCGTTACAGAGGTGACCAATCGGAATTTCAGCCGCTATGTGGCGGCATTATCCGGGTTCATGGAGCTGAGCGAGGCGGAGCTGCCGGCCTTCGGGCTGGAGCTGCTGGCCGGAAAAATGCCGGACGGCAGCCGGGACGAGATCGCCCTGAGCCGCTATGTGCTGGAGTCCTTTGAAAGTGCCGGCTACCGGGAATACACCGGCCCCCGATATGTTGTGAAGCATGAGGATGGCAGCGAGACCCGCTATACCTTTGACGAGTGGGTACAGACCTATTACGAGAGCCTGCCGATCTCCCAGTTTGAAATGGATCCGGCCGCCAACGGCCTGGACAGCGTGCCGGAATACAGCATTGCCGGGGCGGAGGACCTGATTGGTAGGACGGTCTTTATCGGCGACCGCAATTACACCGTTACCGGTATTGTGGAGACCCATTTTGACAATGCCCGGTACGAGGATACGAAGATGCTGGATCTGACTGCCGGCAGCGCCGCCGACCTCAGGGAGTGGATGCAGGCAAACCAGCTGGAGGCCGAGCGGCAGTACGGTCTTTCCACGCTGGCATTTGTCGGCAGCGGAAGAATTCAGCAGATCGCTGCGCGCTACCCGGCCACGGTGACGGTGCACGATGGAAAGATCCGGGTAGAAAACGACTATATTACCATGACCACCGCCACAATTGCCCGGCTGCGTGACCTGGGGGAGGCCGCCAAGGGTGTGTACTGCCGCGGACAGGTGGATGCAAACGGTATGCCGCAGCCGGGGCTGCCGGAGGCCCTGCATGAGCGGGAATTCCTGGCCCCGGCGGAGCTGCGCAATCCGGTTGGCAAGGATACGCAGATGGTCGCCGCCCTGAATTCCGGAAAGGCTTATGCCGATTTCCGGCTTACAGCTACCTTTGATGACGGGCGCAATGCCTGGTCCTCCATCGGCTATCAGATGCGCGGCAATTTGGATCTGTGGATCTACTACGGGACACAGATTTATGATGTGGAAAATTTGCTGGTTGTCTCCGACGCCACCTTTGAGCGGCTTTCTGAGGGGCGGGGCGGCTTGTATGCCTTTGCCATGGTCTCGCTGCCGCAGGACAGGGCCGCTCTGCGCCAATTCCTTTCAATCTGTTCGGCATCCGATGCTGGCATCCGCTATGCGGCGACCAACGCCGCAACCTGCCAGATGGATATGATGAACGATACATTGCACACGGCGACCCAAATGCTGCGGTATGTGGGGCTGGCGCTGACGCTGTTCGCCGCCCTGCTGATGCTCCAGTTTATTGCTGTCAGCATTGCTGCGCGGCGGCGGCAGATCGGTATTATGCGGGCGCTGGGCGCCGGGCAGAGGGATGTGTTCCGTATTTTCCTGTACGAAAGCCTCTTTGTGGCGGCCGTGAATGCCGTGCTTTCCTGCCTGCTGGTGTTTGCGGTGGCACTGCTGGGCAACCGGATATTGGCTGCCCAGTACGGGCTGCTGTTCTCGCTGCTGCAGCCGGGCGTGCGGCAGGCGGCGCTGCTGACGGCATTAAGCTTCGGCGTGGCGCTGCTGTCCAGCTATATGCCCACCCGGCGCATTGCCCGGCGGCGGCCGGTGGATGCTATCCGGCAGTGACCCCGGCTTGACGGCACCCTGTGCCCATGCTATAATGGGCAGCAGGAACCAGCGGAAAGGAGCTTTTGCTATGAACTGCGCAATACGCACCGGAGAGATTCTCTCGCATATCCGTGACCATAATCTGCGGCCGATCGCCGATTCCGGCGGGCCGGTGTTTGTCATTTCTGACCGATATAACGGGGTCTGGATGGAGCATCTGCTGGACGGTGTGGTCTGGGCGGAGCTGAGCGGCGACGGCGCGCTGGCTGTGCGCCAGCTGGATCTGTTCTTCCGCCACCAGAAGGAGGATGGGCAGCTGCCCATTGCGGTGCTGGATAACCGCATCGGCTACGGGCAGATCCAGGAGTGTGTTTCCATCGGCAGCCTGTGCCTGGATGCCCTGCGGCTGTGCCCGGATGAAGAAAAGCTGGCCGATTGGTACAGCGGCCTGACCCGCTGGCTGCAGTGGCAGGCGGCGCACCGCATGACGCGCGGGCTGGGGCTGATCGAGATGTTCTGCGGCTACGATACCGGCCACGACAATAGCTGCCGACTGGACGGCATGGCGTATCATGGCCGCGTGTGTGACGATGCCGCGGCCTACCCGGAGGGCTGCCCCGTGGCGCCGCTGATCGCGCCGGATATGAACGCCGTGTACTATGGTGACCATGTGGCTGCCGCCGATATGGCGCAGCGGCTTGGAAAAGAGGCTGAGGCTGCCCTGTGGCGGGAAAAGGCGGAGGACATCCGCCGCCGGCTCTTTACGCTTTGCTATGATCCGGAGGACGCTTTCTTCTATGATGTGGACAAGAATGGCACTATGCGCCGCATCAAGACGGTAGCCATTACCAATGTGCTGCATGAGGGCGTGGCGGAGGAGCCGCTGGCAAGGGAGATTTTCCTGCGTCATCTGTGGAACGAGCGGGAATTCAAGGCACCGTATCCTTTTCCGGCGGTGGCGATGGATGAGCCGGGCTGGCAGCGGCCGGCCCGGGAAAACTGCTGGGGCTATTACAGCCAGGCGCTGACGGCTCTGCGCGCCACCCGCTGGATGCCGCGCTATGGGCTGGATGAGCCGCTGCGTGAGCTGCTGACCGCCTGGGTCACAGCGTGGGGGCGTAGTGAGACCGTGCACTATGGGCAGGAGCTGGATCCTCTTACCGGTACCCCTTCCAGCGCCTCGCCATGGTATTCCTCCTGTATGCTGCTGCATCTGGCAGCCGAAAAAATACTGAATACATGATCAAGGGAGAGAAAACAACATGAAGAAGTTTTTTGCGGAATTCAAGGAATTTATCAACCGCGGCAGCGTGGTGGATATGGCCGTCGGTATCATGATCGGCGCCGCCTTCAAGGCCATCGTCGATTCGCTGGTCAACGACATTATTTCCCCGGTAATCGGCCTGGTGGCGAAAAATGATTTCAGCAACCTGGCAATCAATATTTTCGGCGTTTCGCTGCGCTACGGTTCTTTCCTTATGGCAGTGCTGAATTTTCTCATCATCGCGCTGGTGCTGTTCCTGATCGTCAAGGCAATGAACAGCCTGCATGACATCAGTAAAAAGCTGACCGAAAAGGAGGAGGCCGAGGAAGAGCCGACGGTTAAGGCGTGCCCCTACTGCAAGACCGAAATTCCGGTGGAGGCGACCCGCTGCCCGCACTGCACCTCGCAGCTGGAGGAATAAGCCCGTACATACGGCCTTGAGCCAAAAAACAGGGCAAAAAAGGAAAAGCACTTCATCTGAAGTGCTTTTCCCTTTTTGTCCTATATCCGTGGCGCACAGTATTCCGGCCGATAAACCGGATATCGGGTTTTATCTTCGTCTGTTATTGCGCGCAGGACCCTGCATGGAACGCCAACGGCGACCACATTGTCTGGTATGGAGCTTGTAACGACACTTCCTGCGCCGATAACCGTATTATCACCGATCGTCACACCGGCCAGGATGGTCGCATTGGCGCCGATCCATACATTGTTGCCGATCGTGATCGGTTTGGCGATCTCAATGCCCGCTTTTCGCATTTCGGGGTCGATGGCATGCTCGGCAGTGGTAAAGCAGCAATTCGGTGCAACGAAAACATGATCGCCAAATGTCACTTCGGCGCCATCGGTGATGATCATACCGTGATTGGCGTAGAAGTAGTCACCGATGCGGATATGGTACCCGTAATCACACCAGAACGGCGGCGTGATGACGGTTTCTCTGCCCATTTTCCCCAACAGATCTTTCAAAATCTCCAGCTGGGCGGCTCTGTCGTTCGGAGATAACTGATTGTATTGGAAGCACTTTTCTTTGCCCTTACGGATTTCCTCCTCATAGGCGGGATTGTAGCAGCCCTGAAAGAAGCAGTTTACCGGTACTGTTGGCTTTTCATTCATAATGTTCTCCTCCACAAATGACGGATTTGTTGGCAATATTGTACCACAAAGTCTCGAAAAAGGAAAGCCCGCTGTGGCCGGATAATGACATGTCGCTTTAATGATAGCTCAGAAAACGGTGCCTGCCGGCTTTTGACAGAGAAAGGGGCTGCATTCCGGCTGTACACAGTGATCCGGAGGCAATCATGCTATCCGCTCGATGGTGATATGCAGCTCCCGGCTTGCCACACGGTATACCCGGTATCGTCCGTTCCGATTATAGTAATATTGATAGGTCTCCGGTGTGGTGCCGTGAAAACGATAACGGCAGATGCAGCCATCGTACTCTACGGCAATGGAGCCTTCCGATTGGGTGACGCGGGTAGGGGCTGTCCCGTCAAAATCGAACACGGGCAGCATGAAGCCCACCGCATCCCCGCCGCGCAGGGAAATGCGAACTCCCTGCTCCGAAACGGTGTACTGCTGTGTGATCACAGCAGCTGCGTCCAGCGCACACGCAAATGTAGCAGACACACACGCCGGAGTTTCGCGGCTGTCCAGCAGTGTGTAGGTGGCCTGTTCATCGGCACCGTAGAGAAGCCTGTCTCCGAGCTTTGCATAGCAGCACAGGGACATGGGGCCGGGGTTGGCGTTTTCCAGTGTATACTTGGGGGCGGCAGGGAAGGGGACCGACAGACAGATAAACGGTGAGCAGCCGCTTTTGTGTATCCGTCCCAGGCCGTTGGCATCGTAGTGAAAATCGGCGTGGGTGTCCAGCTCCAGAAAGTACCCCCCGGCATTCAGAAATGTCTTGTGAAACGCCTTGCCGGTGCGGATGATATAACCGCCCGTTTGTGCAGGAGCCGTGGTGGGGAGGAGGCGGTCATCGGCGAACAGATACCCCATATAGATGTTGGATGCGACTGTGATCATATATTTGTTGAAGCAACCGTAATCCTCGCAGCCGATGCGTGTATGAATAGCGTACCGATTTTTCACATGGCGGATCGGCTTCAGCTGTAAATACGCCATCAGCCTATCGGCGGAAAGCGCGGCAGCCGCCTTGAACGCCCCTGCCGTTTGCCGATCCCCCCGGCGTGCGTAGCGTACGGCCTCCAGCTCACAGTAGGCGGCCAGCATAGACTCATTGTGCAGAAACTGGTTGCTCCGCCCGCCAAAGGGGATCTCGCCTGTCACCGACTGCATTTTCAGGGTCAGCTCCGCGGTGCTGTCCAGCGCCGCTTCGATCCTCGCGGTATGCCTTCCATTGTACTCGAAGGCGAGAAGAAAAGCAAACAGCAGCCGTGGCATGACATCGTATACCATCGGGTTTGCCGGCGGATCATCCTGGTACATGCCGTTTTCATCCAGCACCAGCAGCTGCGAGGATAGCTGCCAATCCACAAACCGGGAGGTATCCACACGGCAAAGAACGCCCCGCACATATTCGCTGACCGCTGCAAACAGCGCCCAGTTGCCGGTAGGTGTTTCCGGGGAGGAGGCAACCGCATCATAGAGTGTCCACGGGTCAAATGCGGACAGCTGGCGCTTCCATTTGCGCAGCTGATCCTCACAAACGATGGGCTGCTTTTCCAGAAGAAGCAGGCAGCAGCCGATCTCCCGCAGGGAAAAGTCGCTTTGCGCTTTGTGCTGCGGAATTTCCGCACAGCATATATCCATAATCTGCACAAAGGCGTCCAAAAGGTCGGTCCTGCGTCCGTTGGCGATAAGGATACCGATGCACACCCCCAGACGCGGGAAGCCATGCTCTGTCAGTCCGTTTTGCTGCACCTCCCGGATATAGTCCTGGATGCGTTCCTGGGTGTAGGCGGACAGAGCCAGCTCCATAATGTCCAAATATTGCTGTTTCATTCATTCTTCCTCCGCTGTTTTGCTGATATTCCCCGGGAAACGGGGTGCTTTCACGCCATTGTTTCAAGCATCGCTTCGGTTACCTCATACAGACACTTCTGGCCCATTGAATAGCGCAGGTATTCGTCCCGCATATACTCGGCCATCCGATGCACCTCGTTGCCTGTGCTTCCGGCGATGTGCGGTGTGAGAATACAGTTTTCCAGCGCATACAGTGGTGAGCCGTCCACCGGCGGCTCGGGAAATGTTACATCCAGGATGGCGGTCAGATCGGGGCGCTCGGTCAGCACCCGGATCAGATCATCCTCCACCACCTGCGCCCCCCGTCCCGTATTGATAAAGGTGGCGTACGGCAGCATTTTCTCAAATAGGGAACCCTTGAGCATTCCTTGCGTTGCCGCGTTATTGGCGAGATGGTTTGAGATTGTGCGGCAATTCTCGAACAGGAAGGGCAATGTGCATTTCTGCACCCCCAGCTCACTCGCCTGCGCGTCCGGCAAAAATGGGTCAAACACGAAAACCTGCACCTTGTGCCGTTTAAGCGATTGTATTACCAGCTTTCCGATCATCCCGGCGCCGATGATCCCGACATTCACGCCATAGTTTCCGCAATACTGCGCAGCGGCGTCCTGCGCGGCACGCCTGTTCCCGCCGCTGAGATGGCGGGAGGCGGTAAAAAAGCCCTTGTTGGCCAGCAGTATCTGCGCCGTTGTATATTCTGCCACAGGGACTGCATTGGCTGCCCACGCGCTGAAGACCCGGATCCCCCGGCGCAGATATGGTCTTGCAAAATACTGCACAGAGCCGGCGGCATAGAAGACGCATTCCAGCGAGGGCAGCAGTTCGCCAAGCTCCTCCTCGGAAAAGGCAGGACAGCCCCATGTGGAAAACAGATACCGGACAGCGCGATACCGTGCAGGATGCTCCCGGATGTCCCGGCTCGTCAGGCAGGCGCTGCTCAGATCCGCCTGCCTGTGCAGAAATTCCACCGTTTCCTTCGGATATACCGTGTGCAGCTTTTCGATGTCATCGGATAACAGGATCGCTTTCATCATTTCACTCCCCCCGACAGACGAAACAGAGCGGCCGTCTCCGCCGCCAGGCTATCCAGCGAATTGTCCGGCATAAATTCGAGCAAAAGCATTTCGTTTCCGCTGAAGCACTGCAGGTATTGCCTCCAGACCGCCATCCCCGAGGATAGCGAAAATCGTTCGTTTTCCCGCCAATGAAACACATGAATGGTGTCGGTATAGCCGGCAAGCTTCTCCGCATAAGCGAGGTTTACCTCCCGGCTGCAGAATTGATTTGGCTGCCAATACATCCGGAAGTGCTGCGAATTCACCCGCTCCATCAGCTCGAGCGCAAAACCAGCCCGGTCGGTCATTGTGCCGTTATGGCATTCCAGACAAAGGGTGACTGCCTGCTCCCCGGCAATGGCAGCCAGCTGCCTGCACTCCTCTATAAACCGCGCTCTTTCCTCCGGTGTATAATCCTCGCTGCTCCGATTGCCCGCCCATATCCGCAGCGTCCGTGTCCCCAGCACGGCAGCGGCCCGGATATAGCGCATGATTTCCCGCGGGCTGTCCTGCCCGATCCGGAAATAGGTGCCATAGGAACAGCAGGCAATGCCAAACTCCCGCTGCAGCGCGGCCAGATCGGCAAGCGCTTTGCCATTGTCTGCGGGAGCGTGTACATCGCTGCCCCATTCGATGTGCCGGAGACCGACAGTTTTCATCGCCGTCAGGATCTCCCGCGGCGCGTGCTCCCGGAATGAGACCGACACCAGTCCTGTTTTGAACATGTAGCTTATCTCCTGTTCCTCAGAAAATGTTTTGATTTTTTCTGTATTCTGCCCACACATTTTCAAAAAAGCTGTCTTCCTCCGGGAGCGGTCTGACACTGCGCCAAGAGCAAACAAACCGTTGGTTTTCATACCTGACCTGCTGGATCCTGTTTCCGGAGAACGCCCTTTCGGGAACAAACCGGAATATCTCCTCCAGCCCCCTGCGCAATTCACCGGCCGCGTCGGTATACAGCGCCGAGCCTCTCGTTGTTCCCAGCGTTTTGGCAAGATCCATCATAGCCAGCAGTGTGGCGCATTGCGTGAGCAGCATGCTCCGCAGCCTATACACAAGGACCATGTCCCTTTCGCCGGCAGCTCCGACCCGGTTCTCAAAGTTGGCCAGCATGGAGCAGGCTGTATCATATGCCTCCTGCATCGCCTTGCCGTCCCGGATCGCACCGCCCCTGTCCGACATAAGCCGCTGCATTTGCCCGATGCACCGGTGCAGATTATCGGGATTGCCCAGCACCGTGCGTTTCAGCCTCCGGTGTCTTTCTTCGGCATCCCGGAGCGCCGCCGCAAAGGCGTCGTCCGGCACAGCCCGCCGGGTGTGGGAGGCGTATAAAGCCGCGCGCAGCGCGCCGACCTGTCCGGCATTCAGCGCCGAGCCGCCCGGCCGTGTAATGCCGTGCGTGCCGGCGCACTCGCCGACGGCAAACAGCCCCGGTATGGCGGTCTGCCACCAGAGATCAACCCCGATTCCGCCGTTGTTATGCTGGGCGCAAAGGGCGATCTCCAGATACTCTCTGTGCAGGTCAAGCCCTTTGGAGCGATACAGCTCGACTGCCGGATGGTTCATCTTTTCCAGTCGTTCGATCGGTGTCCCGAAGCAGGCGTTCGCCCGTCTTAGATAAGTATACGCTTCATCGGACAGCTTTTCAAACGGAATTTCCCTCAGGTGGAATGGGTTTTTTGTATAATCCAGGTATACTCTTCGGCCCCTCAATACACATTCTCTGTAAACCAGAATATCCACCACGGATGAACCGGTCAGAACCTTTTTGCTGTCAAATGGCCATTGGTAGCCTTTTAGGAAAACATTGGAAAGTGCCTCGCCCGTATCCGCAAAATAGTCCGCCAGAAACTCATGCTCCTTTCCGTCCCTGTCCACAGAGACGAACCGCGGAAGCACCTGCATGTAGGTGCCCGACACATTCCAGCGAGGGTTCACGGAAGCCAGGCCATACTGCCACTCAGTCATATTCTGGAGGGCGGCACCGGCCTCAATAGCCAGCCCCGTAGAGCCGGTGTGGCCAATGGGGTAGACGCTGTCGGCGTAAATTCCGGCAGGCCCTCCGATGGCAAGGATAATGCCTTCACACTGAAACGCCATATAGTCGCCGCTTGCTGTATCCAGGCATAACAGACCGCAGACACCGGCGGCATCCTTCGGAATTTCTACCGCATAGGTCGCATCAAACACCGGCACGGCCAGCGCGCGTGATTGTTTTTCCAGTGCCTCCGTCATAAATCTGGATGTCAGCGGCCCGGCGCTTGTCGCCCGTGCAAACGGGTCGTGGTCTGTTTTGTACCCCACATATTCTCCGTACCGGTTTACCGGAAAGGGCACGCCGAGCTCCACTAGGTGCATAAAGCGGCAGACAGGGCGGCCTCACAGAGTGCGTTATCGCCATCTACGCTGCCGCACGAAAAGAGGTCCTGCGCCATCTGCGCCACGCTGTCCGGGCGGTTGCCGCCAAGCCCCAGTTTGTAATAGGTCTGCTTATCGCTCCCGGTATTGCGGGAGGTTCCGTTGTTCACGCCTTCGGTCACGATGCAGACCGTTTTCGTTCCTTCCTGCTGTATCCGGTTTGCTGCATTGTATCCGGCGGCGCCGGTTCCTACAACGACAATATCGAATTTTTCTATACGCATTGCTTTTTTTCCTTATAGCCGTTGAATGTGGAAGCCGCCATCGACATCCAGTGACATACCGGTGACATAGGGCATTGAGCCGTTGCACAGTGCCAGGACATTGTCTGCAATATCTTCGGGGCGTCCCCACCGCTTGATCGGCAGGAGCCCACCGTCGATCAGTGTATCGTATTTTTGCTTTACAGCCGCGGTCATGCCGGTCGCGATAATGCCCGGCCGGATCTCATTCACCATGATGCCGTATTCCGCCAGCCGGTCGGCAAAAAGGGTCGTGATCATGGAAACGCCCGCCTTGGAGATGCAGTATTCTCCCCGGTTCGTGGAGCTGGTATAGGCGCTCATGGACGAAATATTCACGATGACCCCTTTCTGATCGCCCGCATTTTGGATCATGGCATTGGCGACTGCCTGGGTCAGGAAAAGTGTGCCCTTTGTGTTGATATTCATCACAAAATCGTAGCTTTCCTCTGTCATCTCCAGCAGGTCGGCGCGAACCTTCGGTGCCACGCCTGCAACATTGACCAGCACATCCACCCGGCCGTGCTTTTCCAGTGTTGTCCTGACGAGACGCGCTCTGGCCTCCGTTTGACTCAGGTCACCGGAAACATAAGTGAAATCGCCCGGCAGCTCCTTTTCAAAGGTCGGCATGATATCCATGCCGACGACGGCCATTCCATGCTCCAGGAGCTTTTTGGCTGTTGCATAGCCGATCCTGCCGGCTACACCGGTGACAATCGCAATCGTTTTCATTGCACATTTCCTCCGCAAAATTCTTTATAGATGGGCGCATATACGGCACTGTCCCGGACGACACAGCCGGGGGTGCCGCCTTTTTGCCGCATGATCTCGGTGCATTTTGAGCAGCAGATGCAGCATTTGGCGCTGTCCATTTCGCCGCTTTGCAGAATATCCTTGGCGAAATCCGGATAAGCCAGAACGGTTCTTCCAAATCCGGCAAAATCGAATTTTCCTTGCCGGATATATTCCGCTGCGACCCTGGGAGCGGCCACGCCGAGGAAAGACAGGGCAGAGCATAGCAGCTTCATTCCGGGAACGGCCGCTTTCAGTCGCGCCGTGCCGTTGAGCATTCTCGCGACCCCTGTGAGTGGGTGCTCCGGCGCTTCGTAGCCGCCATGTGCATACGGCCGGTTTACATGCGGGTTGAAATACGGATTGCCCATTGTGATATTCAGAAGCCGCACCCCATAGCCGTAAAGCATCCGGGTCAGCTGTATCGGTTCCGCCGGGTCAAACTCCAGACCGCCGTCCTCCCGGACGCCGAAGCCGTACGGATAAACAAATCCATCGTATACATTCAGCCGCGAGGAGACCAGAAAATCCGGCCCCGTACTTTGTATGGCTCCCTGTACGGCCTCCCTTAGTAGCCTTGTTCTGTTTTCAAAGCAGCCGCCGTATTTTCCTGCCCGGCTGTACGCTGAAAGAAGCTCACTGTTCAGATAGCGGTGGCAGCACTTGATATCCACACCGTCAAAGCCGGCTCTTTCGGCAAGCCGCGCACCCAGAACAAGCTTTTCCTTTACCAGATCCAGGTAGTCGTCGGTCACGATCCGGTTTGCCGGGATCGGATGTTCTTTTTCAAAAATCGGGTTGTTGTAGGCAATCAGCGGTTTCGGTACGCCGTTTGGCTTGGAATATCTTCCCGAATGGGTCGCCTGCATAAAAATCTTTGGTTCGTACCCATTTTCCTTCAGCCCGGTTTCTTTGATCTCCTCTACATGGCGGGCAAATGCATCCACATTGGCTTCATTGATGTAAAGCTGCCGCGGATTTGCCCTGCCCTCCGGCAAAACAGCCGTTGCTTCGTACCATATCACGCCCGCTCCGCCCTTGGCAAGGCGTTTGTACCGCCTTTTGGTCAGCACATTCGGCTCCCCGGAGTATGTACCGTCACAGCCCTCCATGGCCTGACAGGCAAGCCGGTTGCTGAACGATTTATTGCCTATCACACAGCCCTCCTGCAGGGCGGTCACCTCTTCGCCGAAGCAAATGTGCGTATCGTATTTCTGGTTGTCCGCGATAAAATCTTCAAAATGCCTGTACACCTGATTTGCCATCGTCTGTTCCTCCATAGCGCAGCAATTACGGAATTACGGTATACAGTATACCGGCCAATCGGAGAGAACGGTATATTTATACTGCAGGTTTTTATGTAAATCTTGCATTTTTCGTAAAACATGGTACACTTATTCTGAGGTGAGTGCTTATGAAATCCTTAATTCAAAGTGTCCGGTTTTCTGACACTGCGATAAGCGATATACCCCATTACCACGATTGTCATCAGCTGCTGTTCGTGACGAAAGGGCAGGCGACGATCCTCCTGAACAGCCGGAGCCTCGGATGCAATACGCCAGCGATCCGAAGCTTTTTTCCATCCTCTTCAACAGGCCGAAGAATTTTGCTAATGTGCTGGCTGTCGGAACGGACTTCGAGGATATCAACAGCATTTTCCGGCAGCTGATCGCCGAAATGCAGAACGCCCGTGCGATGAATGAAACCATGATTGATCTGCTTCTCCATCAGTTGATGATCTACATATATCGCCATGTGGAATTGGATTATTCCCGTTACACCGCCGGCACATTTTCCATGGTGCTCTCAGCGCAAAGCCTCCTCAGTGCCAATTATCCGGCCAATTTTACTGTCCGGGAAATTGCTGATGCCTTATGCGCCAGTCCCTCCTTGCTTTCGCACAGTTTCAAGGAGATAACTGGGATGTCTGTGATGAATTTTTTGCTGGCCTGCCGTATCGCAGAGGCCAAAAATCAATTGATCCGAACGAAAACGCCCATCGGCCGGATCGCTGAGCAATGCGGATTTTCCGATTTCAGCAATTTCAGCCGAACCTTCAAAAGAGAAACCGGCTATACGCCCTCCCAATATGCCAAAGTCTTTAAGGCATGAAATGCAGCCTCGTTCTGAGGGGAAGAATGGAAATGCGCATTTACCCCTTGTGCAGCTCCGTCCGATGTCCGCCCCCCAAAAAAGCAAAACCGCCGGCTGAACCGGCGGTTTTGCTTTGCCTGTGCTGGGCGGCTGTTTATTGCTGGTCAAGAGCCGGCAGGGATGGCAGCACGGTATAGGCGGCTGCCGGCTTTTGGCTTGTTGCCCGGGGAGGGGAGTGCGTCACACCTCTATCTGCTTTTTTGCCCATCCACAATCGGGGTAGGCGTTTTTCTCAAAGCTGACAAGGCGGAGCATGGTGGCGGCTTTGGTAAGGCTGCCGGCGTTCCAGGGAAACAGATGCGCACCGCATTTTTCCGCACAGTCCAGTATGCTGTGCGTATGGATCTTCAACGCATCCCAGGTCGTCAGCATGATGCCGAACAGCGCGTTTTCCGCTGCGGTGTCAATATGTGCAGCGTAGTTTGAGGGGTTGAACCACGGCGCACCGATGCAGTCGTGCCCGCTGCTCTGCAGAAAAACAAGAGAGGGGATCGGTGCCGTGCGGCACTCATACTGCCAATCGACGAACACCGTCGAGTCTGCAACGCACCTACGCAGTGCCGGTGCCTCCTCCGCATTGCTGGAGGCGAAGCAGCTTTCAAACCGGCCCTGTTCCAGCAGCATATCCATCCACATCATTGGCCGCCGCCCCTCCTTCTCCACGGCCGTGGTCAGCCTGGCCAGATAGGCGGGCAGCTGCTGCCGCAGGGCGGGGTTGTGCGTGATGTAATCGGCCTCGTCGCAGCCGATGTGCATATATTCGCCCTTGCCAAAAAGCTCATACAGCTCAGCACGGACGCTTTTCAGCAGGGCTTCCGCCTCGCGGGACTGGATATTCCATACCCAGCCGTCGGGGGTCAGCAGGTGAAACAGGCGCGGGTTCTGATCCAGCAGCACATTTTTGCCGTAGCAGGCACGCGAGGCGGCGGCATGGCCGAGCTGGTTGAACATCGGGATCGGCTCTATGCCGAGATCGCGGCACTCGCGGATTAGGCTGCTGACCTCCTCTTTGGTAAAGGCGTTTGGCCAGGCCAGCTCCTTCAGGCAATCGTACCGAAGCATCCCCCAGAATTCGATCACGATGTGCGTGTACTGGCAGAGCGCCGAATAACGAATGAGCTTTTGGATGAAAAGCAGGTCATTTTCCGGAAAAATACAGATGTGTAGCATCCGGTTTTTCACCCGGTAGCGCCCCTCCTCCGATCCGCAGCGGAGCTTGAAGCCGGTGCTTTCATACTCGATCTTCAGCAGCAGGGAGAAAAAGCCGCGCATCAGCCCGCCGTAATCCCGGCCAACCAGGAATATGCCGCCCTCGTCGATGCGAAAGGCATATTCAGCCTCCGGGGGCAGCTGGGGTGGTGCCGTTTCGCCGAGGCGGAAAATGTACTCATCGGTTGGCTCCATGCACAAAATTCCGTCGCCGAGACAAACGCTTTTCCACAGCCTTTTTACGGTGGTGTTATCCATCTGCCGGCAGGCGGTGGCCGAAATGCGTGCGTCAAAATGGTAGTATGTATCCATACAATGTATCACCTCGGCAAAAGTGTAGCATATCGCGTTTCTCTTCTGAACAGATAAATCAACAAAAATAGTGGACTTTTCACCGGTTGACTTCTGCCGGACAGCATGATACTATGTATTTGCAGGAGGCGATGATATGCTTTGCAGCGGGACAAACCCGATCGTGGATATCGTAGGTGTGGAACACATGCATTGGGCGGGCGGCAGCTTTACCATTCCGCCGCGGCAGTATGCGGCTTTGGCGTTCAGGGTACAGGGCACAGCCCTCATCCGCACGCAGGCGGGGGCGTATTCCGTTGGCACCGGTGATGTGCTGTATGTGCCGCAGAAGATCGCCTATTCGGCCGAGTATGATGGCACAGAGATTCTGGTGCTCCACTTCCTGACGGCAAAGGACGATCCGGAGCCGGAGGTGTACCGGGTCGCCGATGATGGGGCGCTGTATAAAAGGTTTATGCAGACCCATCTCCTGTGGCAGCTGAAACGGCCGGGGTACTTTCCGGCGGTCATGTCCGGCCTATACGATATTCTGCGTCTGCTCTGTGAGAACAGTGCTATGGTGGATATTCCGCCGCATTTTATGAAAGCGGTCTCCTACATGAACGCCCACTTTACCGATCCGGATGTGACGATCGATCGGATCTGCCGGGAGGCCGGAATTGGTGCCACCGCCTTTCGGGCGTATTTCCGGCGGTATTATTGCAAGAGCCCCATTGAATACCTGACCGATCTGCGGATCGATTATGCGCGCAACCTGATTTCCGGCGGCGTTTCGGTTGAGGTGGCCGCTGCAGAAAGCGGCTTTTGCGATCCGAAGTACTTTTCCCGGGTAGTGAAAAAGCGGTGCGGATGCACGCCGCGTTCCTTCCGGTCCTACGGAAGATGATATCACCCCAGTGTCCGTCCTCCAAAAACGCAAAGCAAAACCGCCGGCTGAACCGGCGGTTTTGCTTTGCCTGTGCTGGGCGGCTGTTTATTGCTGGTCGGGTGCCGGCAGGGATGGCAGCACGGTATAGGCGGCTGCCGACTTTTCGGCGCACAGAGTGATGCAGATGTCTCCCTGGCGGAATTCCTGCCAAAACAACGGATGGCTCTCCATTTCTTCCGGGGACAGGGGAACGCGGACGGCGGCGATCGGCATACGCAGGCCCTCACCGGTATATTTTCCGTAGGCCTCCTTGCGCGTCCACAGGCGGATCGCTCCGTCTCTGTGGGCGGCGGCCCAGGTCTGTTCCTGCGCGGAAAAGCAGCGCCGCAGCGTACCCGGCGAAAGCGGGCGGGTCTGCTGGGCGTCCAGACCGACGGCGCCGTCGGATACGGCGCAGAAGACCCATTCGCCGGAGTGGCTGAGATTAAAGCCGGCACGGCCGTCCGCCAGCAGCGGCTTGCCGTGGGCGGTGTAGGTGATCGCCGGCGGCTGCCCGTTAACCCCCAGCAGGTGGGTCACCAGCAGCCATGCTCCGGCGTGCTGGGCCTTGGCCAGCGGTGTGCGTGCGCGGGCTATGCGCGTGCAGCATTCGGCCGAAAGCCGCTGCTGTGCCTGTGCGAGAAGTGCCGGCTGCAGCAGCGGCCGGCAGCTCATGGCGTATACTGTGGTCATCCGCTCACCTCGTTTTCTCTTGTATTGTACCGCACCCGGCCGGAAAATGCAATTGCATATCGGGGCATTTTGTGCTATGATAGCAGGCAGACACGAAAACGAAAAAAGGAGCCGACAATGGATATTCAACAGGCGCTTACAAATGAATTTCACCTGCGTGCCGCGCAGGTGGAGAGTGTGATCAGGCTGCTGGATGACGGAAATACCATTCCGTTTATCGCCCGCTACCGCAAGGAACAAACCGGGTCGCTGGATGACCAGGTGCTGCGTGAGCTGGCGGAGCGGCTGACCTATCTGCGCAACCTGGATACCCAGCGCGAAAAATACCGCGCGGTGATCGAAGAACAGGGGGCATTGACCCCGGAGCTGGCGGCGACACTGGATGCCGCGGCTACGGTGACCGAGCTGGATGATCTCTACCGCCCCTACCGGCCGAAGCGCCGCACCCGTGCCACGGTGGCCAGGGAGCGTGGGCTGGAGCCGCTGGCACAGGCGCTGTATGCCCAGCAGCCGCACGGCGAGGCGCCGGAGCAGCTGGCGCAGGCGTACCTCACCGATGAGGTACCCACGGTGGAGGAGGCGCTGGCCGGTGCGCGGGACATTATGGCGGAGTGCATTGCGGATGATGCCGCTGTGCGCCGGCGTCTGCGCGTGGTGTGTATGGCAAATGGCTACCTGACCTCCAAGGCTGCCAAGGAGGAGGACAGCGTCTATTCCAATTATTACAATTTCCGTGAGCCGCTCAATAAGGTGCCCGGCCACCGGATCCTGGCCATCAACCGTGGTGAGCGTGAGGACTACCTCAAGGTGCGGGTGGAATTTGATGAGGCACACGCGATGCGCATTATTGCCTCGGAGCATCTGCGTCCGGAGTGCCCAGCCACACAGCAGGTGCGTCTGGCGGCGGAGGATAGCTATGATCGTCTGATCTTTCCGGCACTGGAGCGGGAGGTCCGCAACGCCCTGACCGATGCAGCCTCCGAGGCGGCAATCCGGGTGTTTTCGGTCAATCTGCGGCAGCTGCTGATGCAGCCGCCGGTGAAGGGGCGGGTCACCCTGGGGCTGGATCCCGGCTACCAGCACGGCTGTAAGACCGCCGTGATCGACGGCACCGGCAAGGTGCTGGATACCGGTATCGTCTATCCGGTGCCCCAGTTTAAGCGTCTGGACGAGGCCAAGCGGATCATCAGCGGCTTTATCCGCCAATATCATGTGCAGGCCATCGCTATTGGCAACGGCACCGCCTCGCATGAGACCGAGGTGTTTGTGGCCGATTTGCTGCGGGAGATGGGGGACAGTGGTGCCGCCTATATGGTGGTCAGTGAGGCGGGCGCCTCGGTGTATTCCGCCTCTAAGCTGGCGGCGCAGGAGTTTCCGGATTACGATGTCAATTTGCGCTCGGCGGTGTCGATTGCCCGGCGTCTGCAGGATCCGCTGGCGGAGCTGGTCAAGATCGACCCCAAGGCCATCGGTGTGGGGCAGTATCAGCACGATCTGCCGCAGGCGCACCTTTCCGAGGCGCTCGGCGGCGTAGTCGAATCCTGTGTGAATGCGGTGGGGGTGGACCTGAACACCGCCTCGGCGCCGCTGCTGGAGCAGGTGGCGGGGATCAATACCGCCGTGGCCAGGAGTATTGTGGCCTACCGGGAGGAAAACGGCGCGTTTACCTCCCGCGCACAGCTGAAAAAGGTGCCAAAGCTGGGGCCAAAGGCCTTTGAGCAGTGCGCCGGCTTTCTGCGGGTTCCGGAAAGCAAAAACCTGCTGGATCATACCGCTGTTCACCCGGAAAGCTACGCAGTGGCCCAGAAGCTGCTGGAATATTGCGGCCTGACGCCGGCAAGTGTTTCTGCTTTACAGGAGAAGGTGGATGCTATCGGTTTGCCGGCGCTGGCGGAAAGGCTGGAGGTTGGTGAGCCGACCCTGGCGGATATTGTTGCCGAGCTGCAGCACCCCGGCCGCGACCCGCGGGATGAGCTGCCGCAGCCGCTGCTGCGCACGGATATCCTTGGCATTGAGTCCCTCAAGCCCGGCATGGAGCTGACCGGTACGGTGCGCAATGTGGTGGATTTCGGGGCGTTTGTGGATATCGGCGTGCATGAGGATGGCCTTGTGCATATATCGCAGATTACCAACCGCTACATTAAGCATCCTTCTGAGGTGCTGAAGGTAGGCGATATCGTCAAGACCTGGGTGCTGACGGTGGATGTGAAGAAAAAGCGCATCGGCCTGACCATGAAGCCGCCGAAGCAGGCGTAAAACAAGCGCAAAATCGCCGGCTGCCGTTACGATCAACGGCAGCCGGCGATTTTTTGGTGGTCTTATCAATCGAACAGGCTGTAGAAATAGGCGGCAGACTCCTTCGCGCTTTCCAGCGGATCCACGCGGAAGTTGTAATCCTGCTCGTAGCAGTAGTCTTTCACGCCGGAGGCGTCGGCGACCCGCAGGATCTCCCTGAAATTGAGGTTGCCTGCGCCAAGCTCCGTGATCTGCCCGTCGTTGCTGTGCAGCGGCACGGCCTTGTCCTTCAGATGCAGGATATCAATGCGGCCGGCCAGCTTTTCGATCCATTCCAGCACATTGCCGCCGGCATGCTGCACCCAGTAGGTATCCAGCACAAAGGAGGCATTCTTCGGGTCAAGCTCCTTTACCAGAACATCCATGATGGTCTCCCGGCCATGGATGCGGGCAAATTCGCGCGAGTGGTTGTGGTAGGTGAACTTCATGCCGTAGTGGCCGAGATTTTCTGCGATGCGGTTCATGCGCTCGATCAGGTGCTCCAGCGTGGCATAATCGAAGCTTTCATCGCCCATGCCGGGCATGCCGCCGGTGCCGGCATTGGTGGTGCCGAGGATCTTGTGGATGCGCACGGTCTCCTGCGTATCCTCCAGAAGATCAAGCCCCAGATGGGTGCCGACCACCCGCAGGCCGGCATCCTGTGCGGCCTTGGCATAGGCTTCCACGCCGAAGCTGAAGGCGCCGGCAGTCTGGATGCCGGTATAGCCGTAGGCGGCCAGCTTTTGGAAGGTATCTGCGGTCTGCTCGGCGGTCTGCATGGCATCGCGCACGGTGTAGACCTGAATGCTCAGTTCTTTTTTCATGGAATTTCCTCCTTTTTGCATCAGTAACTGTGTGCATTGTAGCATGTGGGTGCCGAGATTGCAAGTAACAATTGTTCTTACATTTTCAACTATTTTGCGGTAAACCGGGTAGCAAATCTTGACAAAGCAGCATGAATGCGGTATGATAGCAGCGTTCCATTTGCCGCTGTGGTGGAATTGGCAGACACAAGGGACTTAAAATCCCTCGGTAGCAATACCGTACCGGTTCAAGCCCGGTCAGCGGCACCACCAGAAAAGCCGCCCCCGTGTGGGGCGGCTTTTTTGGTGGTAGCGCCGATCGACGCGCCGAGGCGGTGTACTTTTGCAGAGCAAAAGTATAGCGCAACAGCGGGAAAGGTGAAAAAAGTGCACCAAAACAGGATCTGTTGCGACGGTTCTAAGCCCGGTCAGCGGCGCCACCGTGATAGCGCCGATCGACGCGCCGAGGCGGTGTACTTTTGCGGAGCAAAAGTATAGCGCAACAGCGGGAAAAGCGAAAAAAGGGCACTAAAACAGGATCTGTTGTGACGGTTCTAAGCCCGGTCAGCGGCGCCACCGTGATAGCGCCGATCGACGCGCCGAGGCGGTGTACTTTTGCGGAGCAAAAGTATAGCGCAACAGCGGGAAAAGCGAAAAAAGGGCACTAAAACAGGATCTGTTGTGACGGTTCTAAGCCCGGTCAGCGGCGCCACCGTGATAGCGCCGATTGTTTTGTCTATCCAAAGGAAAAGCCCGCCGGCTGCCAGCCGGCGGGCTTTCGCTGCCTTTTTATGGTCTGTGCGGTGCTTTGCTGCCTCTGCATTCTGATGGCGTAAGCCCGTAGACCTTTTTGAATACGCGGTTGAAATACGAAACGCTGTTGAACCCCGACCTGTTTGCTACTGCAAGGATCGTATCATTGGACTTCTGAAGAAGCTGGTAGGCTTTTTCGAGCCTGCGTGAATTAATGTAGCTGCTGAGACTGCTTCCGGTCTCTTTCTTGAAAAAGCGTCCGAAATACTGTTCATTATAATGGAAGAGCTGAGCGATGTGCGGCAAATCAATATCAAATTCCAGATTATCCTCAATATAGCTTTTGACATTGTCGATTACCGGATGGCTTTCCGGCTTCTCGGTATACTTCTCCAGAAGCACGCGGATGTAGCTTTCCAAAAGCCTGCCGACACTTTCGCATTTTTCCTCTCCGAAATCCTTTTCCAGCGTATCCATCAGGTGGTCATCCCCGCCAAGATTGCGCTTGAGCCGGGGATAGCCGCTTTCGCGGTCCAGAATATTGCCTACGAAAATGATCCCCGCTACCTCGTCGTTGATCACGATGGGTCTGGTGTATTCGTATATGCCGTTTACGCACACACCGCCGAAAGCCCTTTTGGTTTTCATGGCTTTGTATACGGCGTGGTTTCGGCAGCGAAAGCAACGCTTAAAGTTTTTTTCCTTGAACCGTTCGCATAAAGCGCCGAAATGAATTTCCTGCCTGTGCGGAAGCTTTACCATGGCGTTACCGTAATTGCCGAGAAAAAAGACCCCGATATGGAGCTTGGTCCCGTATTGCAGGTATTCGATCATTTCATATAGCTTGCTGTATTCCATTTGCACTCTCCGGATGTTTTTTTCAATAATATAGCACAAAAGTATTGTTTGTTCAAGTTATTGTATCGTTTTTATAAGCTTTTTTTCGCAAGGAATGCTATGATTGGGGCGAGGTGATGGATATGAAACAATATGATCTGATCGTGGTAGGCGGAGGTATGGCGGGCGTTGCGGCCGCTGTAAGCGGCGCAAGAGAGGGATTGTCTGTTCTGCTGATAGAAAGATCCGGCTGCCTGGGCGGGGCTATGGCCAACAGCCTTGTGTATCCCTTTATGCAGTATGAGACCGGAGACGGCAAGCTGCTCTCGGCCGGTATATTTGCCGAAATGCTTGAGCGGAAGAAAAGCTATGGAAACGCATCGTGGGAATACTTTAAGTGCGTATTTGACGATATGGTTACACAGGCGAATGTGGATGTGCTGTTCCATGCGGCCGTCTTTGAGACAAAGAGAGAGGGCAGACGGATAAGGAGCGTGTCCGTTGCCACCAGATCCGGTGTGAGCGAATATAAAGCCGGGTACTTTATCGACTGCTCCGGCGACGGTGAGCTGATCGCCATGGCCGGCTGCGATTACCAGCTTGGCAGAGAATCCGACGGATTGAGCCAGCCGATGACCACCTGCTTCCGTGTGTGCGGCGTGGATGTGGAACAGTATAAGCGTGAAAGCGCCATGCTCCAGGAGAAATACCGGGAATGGCAGGTGGCAAATAAGATCACCAACCCGCGGGAGAATATCCTGGCTTTTTATGGCTACGGCGACGGGATCATGCATTTCAATACCACGCGGATCATTCGGCACAATCCGGTCGATCCCGTGGAGCTCAGCAGGGCAGAGATGCTTGCGCGCAAGCAGGTCGTTGAGATGATGGCGTTTTTCAGAGAGACCTCCAAAGCCTTTGAAAACGCAACGCTGATTTCGATAGCCAGTGATATCGGTGTGCGGGAAAGCCGCAAATTAAAGGGCGTGCATGTTCTGACTGCCGAGGAGCTGCTCAGCTGCCGGGATTTTGAGGATACGATCGCTCTCGGCAATTACGATATCGACATTCATAACCCCTCCGGCACAGGAACGACCATCAAGCATATTCCGGTCGGACAGTATTATAAGATCCCGTACCGCTGCCTTTTGCCCAAGGAATACGATAATATGCTTGTGGCGGGCAGATGCCTTTCCGCAACGCATGAGGCTCATTCCTCGGTCAGGATCATGCCTATATGCGCCTGCCTCGGTGAAGCGGCGGGCACTGCTGCGGCACTGGCCAACCAAACGACCGGGAATGTGCAAACGGTGGATGTCCACCGGCTGAGAGCGCGACTGCAAGAGAACGGCGCCGCAGTGTAATGGGTGAGGAGGAAAGCCTGTGACGAAAGACGCACTGGATATCATCATCCCGATCTCCCTCGACCTGGACTGGCCGACATACGAGGAGCTGCTTGATGAGATCATGGAGCTGTACCGCGATTACGGCTTTAGGCGCTTTGCGCTGGCCGCGCCGGGCGGTGGATGGAGGGCGGTCGGTTTTCCGCCCAAGGCATTTTATGAGGAAAAGGCCAGGCTCTTCCGGCGGGTAAAGGAGGCGCTTTCGCCATACGGCATCGAGTGCGGCTGGTGGATAACCGCAACGCTTAAATCGGGAAAGGCCGAGGGGTTCACAGGCTATGTGAACGCCGGCGGAGGCGAAAGCCCCTTTCAGAATTGTCCGCTTGATACCGTATTCAGGGAGCGCTTTGTGCAGATGACGGCGCTCTTTGCGGAGATCGCCAAGCCGGCGTTTATTCTGACAGAGGATGATTATACGCTTGCAACCGGGTGCTTTTGCCGGCGTCATCTGGAGGCGTTTGCGCGCCGCGAAGGGAAATACCGCAGCCGGGCAGAGCTCCTGGCGGCCTTCGCTTCCGGAACGGATGAGGGATATGCTCTGCTCAGGCGGTGGCGGGAGCTGGTCAGGGACAGCCTGGTGCTGTTTGCCGAAGCGGTGCGTGCCGAGGTGGACAAAAAATCGCCTGAGATTCCTATAGGGTATATGCAGGCGGGATGGGCCGATTTTGAGGGGGACTCCACCGAGGCGATCGCCAGGGCTCTTGCGGGCCCCCGCCACACACCGTTTTCCAGGATCAACGGGATCACCTATTGCGGGATCGAAACAAAGGATATACCCGAAATAATGTTCAACCCGCTCCACACCCGACAGCATATCAAGGGGGATTTTGCCTTCTACCACGAATCGGACACCTATCCGCACACAAGGTTCTTTACGGAGGGGGTGCAGATGAAGGCCATCATGTCCGTGGCGTATTCCTACGGCTATGGCGGCTCCACCTTCAATGCGCAGCAGCTGCTGGATGCGCCGAACGAAGAAAAGACCTTCATTGCCATGTTCCGGCAGGAGCGGGAACGATTCAATGCCGTATTCCGTGCGGTGAAAAATTGCCGGATGCGGGGTGTCGAGATCTGTTATGATCCGTTCTGGAATACCGTAGGCGAAAATAGAACACCCGATCTTGCCAAACCTCTTTGGATACGGTGCCTGAGTCTTTTCGGTATTCCCTATACAACTGAGGAGGCTGAGATCGCCTTCTGGGATGTCCGGCAGGCGGAGCATACCGATGACGAAACGGTGCTGAAGTACCTCGCAAAGGGCCTGTTTGTGGATGGCGATGCCGCCAAGGCGCTTTGTCAGCGGGGCTTCGGAGAATACCTGGGGGTGGAGATCGGCGATGATGTGGCAGTGCTGCCGCTCTGCTACGACCTGGGGGCGCGGGAGATCATCTGCGAGAAATTCCGTACCGAGGGCAGAGGAAAAAACATGCCCAGTGCACATATGTATTCGGTCGACAGAAACGGCAAGCTTCTGCGGATGACGGTGACGGATCCCGGCGTTGAGGTGATCAGCGAGGAATACGATTATCTGGGGGAGCTGGTCTCCCCGGCCATGACGCGATTTGTGAACCGTCTTGGGGGCCGGGTGGTGGTCCTTGGTTCCACACTCAGAAACAACCGCTCGCAATGCCTCTATAATTACCGCCGGAAAAGGCTCTTTGAACAGATGCTGATGTGGTGCGGCGACTGCACGCTTTTTGTGCGGGAGGAGCCAAATTTGTTCACTGTGGTGAATGAGGCGGAGAACGCCGGGGAGCAGGGCTTCCGCGGAATTGTGACCCTTTTGAATCTCGGTGCCGACAGCATTCACGGTGTGACGCTTCATCTTCCGGAAAAATGGACGGATGCAAAGGCCTTTTATCTGCTTGGGCAGAATGCCGAATGGGAAAGAGCAGAATGCACCAAAGAGGGGCAGGAGCTTACTGTTCATACGGAGTTCCGCTATTGCGAGCCCGTTTATCTGATGATACAATAGCAATAGAAAAAGCCCGCCGGCTGTTAGCCGGCGGGCTTTCGTTTCGTTTTTTCAGAGCGCGGAGGAGAGGGCAGACTCCAGTTCCGACAGGTCGTCCGGCGGCTGGTGGCTGACGCCGTAGACCAGGATGAGGGTCAGGCCGATGTACACGGCAAGGAAGAATATGGCCAGTGCGCACAGCACGATGCCGACGGTGCGCAGGGTTTTCTTTTGCCGCAGGCCGATGATGCAGCCGACCAGGCCGGCGATCGCGCACAGCAGCAGAACACATGCGATCCAAAGCTCCATGGTATGGCTCCTTTCTGCTTCATTTTCCGGTCGTTCATCCGGGGGATCATTTCTCCATCTCTACCTGGTCATCCTCCGGACCGTCGGCCGGGGGATCGTACTGCACGATGCTGCGGTAAAGAGAGGAGAGGGAGGGCTGATATACATACCCCTCTCCGTCCACCCAGGACCACAGCAGGCTGGATTCGCTCATGTCCTCGTGGGAGAAATGAATCTCAATCGTGCTTTCGCCGTCGCCGTCGTCATCCGGGCAGGCGGTATAGGCATATTCTTCGGCAGCGCGCTCAAGCGCCGTGGGGAAGGACAGCTGCGCATAGGCCTCCCGCTTGGCCCTGTCGTAATACAGGGTCACTCCTTTTGTGCCAACGCACACGCACAGTGCCAGATCCTTACCTTCGTGCAGCAGGGTGATATGCTCCACGACCGTGCCGTCGGTGCGCCAGTCCTTTCCGGCTGCCTCACCGCCGCAGGCGGCAAGTGACAGGCAGAGGATGGCGGCCAGCAGCAGGCAGAGAAGCTTTTTCCAATGATTCATAAGGGGGACTCCTTTCTTCATAGACAGGGGGCGGCTTTTGCTTGTCTATGGCTTCCTGCCCACATTGTACACTACCGCGGGCAAAAAAACAAGCCGTAAAAGGCGATTTGTGGCAATTTACGGGCAAAAAGCAAAAATAAGCGTTGACTTATTTTTTGGTTTTGTATATAATTATGCAGTGTTAGTATGGGGTTTCAGACGATAGAAGGACTTTCACAGGGGCTTTTGGTGAATGCGGCTCACCGGGAGGCCCAGGGGCCTTTGTCGTTTGTATAAAGAGGTGGGAAAATGAAAATACAGCATCTGTATGCCGGATTTTTGTCAAAGATCAAGGCGGTCGTTGTATCCGATACATCCAGACGGCGGCTGGTCTTTGGCGGCCTGGAATGGGCGCTGGCCCTGATATCGTTTGTGATGACGGTTGTCAACTGGTTCACGGCGGAGTACCTGCTGCTGGGCTTTACACTGGCGTTTTCAGCTGTGAGTCTTTTGAATGTTCTGCTGCTGCACCTTTCCTTTGTGAACGACAAGCTGGTGTACGGCCTTTTTGCGGCGGAATCCATGGGGCTGCTGCTGTTCTTCTTTATCAGCGGCGTGCCAAATGGCTTCAGTGCCCTGTGGATCTGCCTGATCCCGAGCTTTGCCATGCTGATCTTCGGCGTCCGGGGCGGCAGTGCCTTTTCGGCTCTGGCGCTGGCGATGATGCTGTTCCTGTTTTGGTGCCCGCCCGGCCGGGCACTGCTGCAGTATGACTACACGGATGAATTTATGCTGCGCTTTCCTTTCCTGTACTGCTCGGTCTACTGCATTTGCCTGCTGCTTGAGCTGGTGCGCAGCGAGACGCAGGCGCAGCTTGAAGAAGCCAAGCGGCAGTATCGGCACCTGTACCGCCACGACGCCCTGACAGGGCTGTATAACCGCTACGGGATCAATGAGTTTATGGAAGAGGCTTTTTCAGAGAGGACCGAAAACAAGGTCTCGGTCATTATGCTGGATGTGGACGATTTTAAGGCGATCAACGACCAGTACGGCCATATCTGCGGGGATGAGGTGCTGAAGGCGGTTGCCTCGGTTCCGCTGGGAACGGTATGCACACACTGCCGCTGCTGCCGCTGGGGCGGCGAGGAATTTTTGCTGATCATGCAATGCGACCACGACGCGGCGGCAGTAGCCGAGGATATCCGTTGCCGCATCGCGGAGCTGCGGATCGGCTGCAGCGGCAAGGAGGTTCGTACAACGGTCAGCGTGGGGGTGTGCATCGCTCCGGATCTGTCCTCTGCCACCATCCGCGATGTGATCGACCTTGCGGATAAGGCGCTGTACCAGTCCAAGCTGGATGGGAAAAACTGCGTAACGGTGTATACGCTGGAGCCGGCGGAGAGCCGGTATGCCGTAGCCGAGTAAAAACGGTGTACGGCATACAACAAAACCAAAAGAAGCACCGGGCGCCTATTACTGGGCACCCGGTGCTTTTTTTTCGCCAATTGCCTTTATGCGCCGGTTTCCTGCGCACACAGAAAGTGATTTGTCCCGCTGTGCAGCGGCACGGCGGTTTCTCCGTAGCGAAAAACCGCTGCCTGCTTTTCCGGCACGGTGACCGTAAAGCGGATCTGTGCTGCCTCCCGGCGCCAGGATACCGAAAGCCGGCCGCCGGGCAGGGTCGTGTACCCCTCGGCAAAGTGCAGCCCTTCCGGCGTTTTCGGGGCGATGAGCAGGGGGGCAGAGCCGGTGGGGTCCGCTGCCGGCCGGATGCCGAGAATACCGGAAAAGAGCATACGCGAACAGGCACCGAACATGGGGTGGTTGAGGGAATTGTCTCCCCGCCAGGTCTCCCATATCGTGGTGGCGCCCCTATCCATCCAATCGCCAAAGCTGCTGCCTGGGGTGTGGGAGGTGAGCAGCGCAAAGGCAGCGTCCTCGCCGCCGTTTTCCAATAGCACCTGTATCAGCAGGTCCGTGGCCAGGAATCCGGTGTCAAAATGCCCGAGGGCAGCGTATTTTTGCTTGAGGTTTTCCACTGTTGCGGCATCACCGAGGCCGGCGGCCACGGCAAATGCATCGGCCCCCTGCAGACCGTCGGCAAAGCTGTGAGTGGTGGCGTTGTAGTAGTCACGCACGACCGCCGCCCCGGCTGTGTCGATCAGTCGGTTGAAGCGGTCGGCATCCTCCGGCTGGCCGAGTCCGCGTGCGATCACGCCGGCAAAGCGGAGCGCCCGGATAAACAGGCAGGTGTTCACAAAAGCCGGATCAAGCGCCATTGGCTCCGGCGCATTCCAGTCCCCCAGGCACCAGCCACCCTCTTCTTCCCGCACGACCAGCCCGTTCTCGGAATGGGCAATGAGGTAGTCGATCCATTTTTTGATCCCCTCGTAATGCTCTTTGGCCGGCGTGATATCGCCATAGAGCACATAATAGTGGTAGGGAACCGTGATCGCAGCCATGCCCCAGCCGCCGGGGCCGCCGCCACCGCCCGCAAAGGGGGCAGTGTGGTTGACATGGCCGGTCTTCGGGTCCTGTGAGTCAAAGATATCGCGGATCCACTTACGGTAAAACGCCTGTGCCCCCAGCATCTGCATGGCAGCCGGCGCGCACACCTGCCCATCGCCGGTATAGCCGAGCCTTTCGCGGTGCGGGCAGTCCAGCGGCACGCCCTGGTGCATATTCGCGGTTTGGGTGCGCAGAAAGGCGGTATACAGCCAGTTCAGCTCCGGAGAGGAGGAGTGGAACGCAGATGTGATGGGTACATCGCTGTGGATGACCTTCACACACAGCGGTCTGCCGTTTCCGCAGATTTCAAAGTACCGGAAGGCGTGCCACAGAAACTGCGGTTCAAAAACATGGCGGCGTCCATCGCCGATAAAGGTGTCCTGCATGATCTGCTGCACACCGGACGGGCTGCGGAAATCGTCTCCCGTGCCGCCGAAAAACAGCTCGTTCCCCCGGATGGTCTCGGCATAGCGGATGCGCACCGGTTCGCCGGCGGGGGCATCCGTCTCTATACAGACAAAGCCGCTGATGTTTTCGCCGGCGTCATACAGCTGCCGGCTGCCATCGGCAAACAGTTGCTTCGGCTCCAGGGTGCGGATAACTCTGTCCGGCGGGGCATCATCGGGGGTCAGCAGGGTATCCGGCAGCTTCAGGATATCCACCGGCGCATGGGTAAACTCTGTGCAGCGTGCATCGTAGGTTTCGCCATAGAAGAGGTCGCTGGCCAGCGTATTGCAGGTGCGGCAGTCCTCCGTACCGTCGGAAAGCAGCGTGCGGCGGCCGGCCTTATCCTCCAGCGTGAGGGCGTAGATCGCCCCCAGGCGGTTGCCGAAGGCGACATTTCCCTCGGCGGTGCGCTCTGTTTGCCGGTACCACCCGTTGCCCAGGGCGATCTCCAGCCGGTTTTCGCCGTCCTTTACATAGGGGGTCAGATCATAGACGGTGTAGTAGCAGCGATAGGTAAAGTCATCCCGGGTGGGGTAGAGGAAGGCAGTCTTGCTGCGTGCACGGTACAGGCTGTTCGCGGGCAGAAAGTAGTCGTTTCCTACCCGCTTTCCGTTCACATACAGGACAAAGGAACCCAGAGCACTGAGCGCAATGCCGGCCTTTTGCAGGCCATCGGCATGAAAAAGCCGGCTGATCACCGGTGCCGGAAATGCTTTGGGCGCAACAACCCAATCGACAAGATGAATCTCGGCGGAAAAGGCATTCATCGTGTTTGCCTCACTTTCTCGGACGGATGTCGTTTTTGCCAAAACGCCGGCAATACCGTGCGGTATTGCCGGCGGATGGCCTTTTTTCAGTGCAAAGCCTCCGGGTGGCGTTTGGCCACCACCGAGAAAGCGTCGTTGGCGATGTCAGCGGACAGGGCGATATCCTCATCGCTGAGCGCGGCATTGATAAAATGGTTGTGGTGGGAGGCGAGGAACAGCCCGCGGGAGACGCACTCGGCTACCCATTCCTGGTGCAGCATCAGGCTGTCGTCGTTGGCGATGCGCAGGTAGAACAGCGCCGGCTCACCGGATACCACCAGGTCAAAGCCATTTTCTGCTGCAGCCTTTTTCAGCGCCGAGGTCAGCTTTTCGCCTTTTTCGCGGAACAGCTTGGGGGTGTCCAGCTGCTTCATCTTATTGATGCAGGCGATGCAGGCGGCAAAGGGCACAGCGCTCATCCAGTAGGAGCCGGTAAAGGAGAGGGAGGAGGCCGCGGTCTTCAGGAATTCACGACCGCAGGCAGCAGACATATTATAGCCATTGGCCAGCGCCTTGCAGAAGCAGATGATATCGGCCTTGATGCCGTAGTAATGGTCGCTTCCGGCCAGATCCAGGCGGAAGCCGGCGCGCACATCGTCGAATATCAGCACAATGCCGTGCTCATCGCAGAATTTCCGCACAGCCTGCCACTTTTCCTTGCTGGCGCAGACATTGTCATAGAAATTGCCGTGGTCATACGGCTGCGCGATCAGCGCGGCCACATCGCCCTTGGTCTGCTCCCATACCTGCTCCAGCGCCTGCATGTCAAACCACGGCACAATGATATTATTGGCCACATCCTCCGGCAGAACGCCCGGATAGTCGGCCTTCATCGCCCATGGATCGTTGCCGTGGTAATAGCCCTTGAAGAAAATGGTCTTTTTACGCTTGGTGTGGGCGCGGGCGCACAGTACCGAAAAGGTGGTGGCATCGGTGCCGTTTTTCATAAAATACGCCCAGTCGGCGGTGGCCACCGTGTCGGTCAGCAGCTCGGCGCATTCCACCATCTTGTAGGAGGGGGCGGTGGTGCAGTTGCCGGCCTTGAGCTGCTCCATGGCAGCGGCGTCCACATCGGGATCGTTATAGCCCAGCACATTCGGCCCATAGGCGCACATCATATCAATATACCGGTTGCCATCCATATCCCAGAAGTAGGTGCCCTGCGCCTTCGAGCTGATCAGCGGCCACTTATCCAGTGGCAGGAACAGCCCCTCCGAGGGACCCAGATGTCCGTAGATGCCGGACGGGATCACCTTCAGCGCCCGGTCAAACCACGCGCGGCTTTTTTCGTGAGAATATTCCGGATACTTACTCATCGTACTTCCTCCTTTATCAGGCCAGATAGACCGAAACGCGGTCAAGAATACGGTTAACATTGTCCACCATGGAGAGCACGCCGGCCAGCCGGATATTGCCCTTGCACATCTCATTGATGGTGGAAACCTTGCCGTTGAACAGGCCATTGGCCAGATCAATATCGGCAAACTCCATGATGGCGCGCGGGTTTTCAGCCGGCGCCTTGATGGTTGTGAAGTGATGATCCTTTACACGGATGGTAACGCTGGCCTGTCCCCGGATGCCCAGGGAAATATCGCCGTCCACCGTATTGCCGGCCGAGATCATAGCAATGGAGTCGGAATTGGCCAGCCCGGAGATGGCGCCGGCGATGACATACATGGTCAGCAGGGTGTTTTCCTCAAAGAAAGCGCGATCCTGTAGCTGCTCCTCCGAGGGCCGCAGCACCGCCTGCAGCCGGTTGGTCAGCGCCGTGAAGGGGCCAAGCAGGAACTGCAGCAGCGTTATCGTGCCCTTTACCGGCACGCCGGGCTTGCTGTCATTGACCAGGGCATTGAATTTTTCCGGCGAGGCGAACCGCATCTTACAGGTGCAGCCCTCGCTGCCCTCGGTGATACGGCAGCCCTCCTGTGTGAAATGGAAGGTGCGGCTGGGGCCGTTTTGTATTTCAAAGCACAGGGAAACCGGCTTTTTCAGGCTTTTCAGGATTTCTTTGGCCTGCTCATCCAGCGCGCACAGGTTTTCCAGTGCACCAAGGGCGCCGTACAGGTTGGCATAGGCCAGAGCTTTTTGTTCTACCATAGGTGTTTCCTCCTTTATGTTCCTTAATTTCGTTATTATACTATGGCAGCCCGCCGGTGTCAATTGTTCCTTCGACAATTTTTGCCGGAAAAATCGTCCGTTGCAATGCGGCAGCGGTTATGGTAAAATTGGATGCCGAAGAACCATAGGAGGGCAAAAGCATGAAAATTCTCATTATCCGGCACGGCGATCCGGATTACAGCATCGACTCACTGACAGAAAAGGGCTGGCGGGAGGCCGAGCTGCTGAAAACGCGCCTGACAAAGCTGGATGTAAAGGCGTTCTACTGTTCACCTCTTGGCCGGGCGCAGGATACCGCACGGCCGACCCTGCAGGCGCTTGGGCGCACGGCAGAAACCTGCGATTGGCTGCGGGAATTTGATGGCTATGCTGTTGATGACGCTGGGGAAAAGGTGCATCCGTGGGATCGCCTGCCGGCCTTTATGGCGGCGCGGCCGGCGCTGTACGACAAGGATCAGTGGTTGGATACCCCCTTTATCCGCGGCGGGGATGTACCGGAAAAGTATGCAGCCGTGTGCCGGGGGATAGATGAAGTGCTGCAGCGGCACGGCTATGTGCACGACGGCCTGCTGTTCCGCGCCGAACGGCCGAATACGGATACCCTTGTGCTATTCTGCCACTTCGGGGTGGAATGTGTGCTGCTCTCCCACCTGCTGGGGCTGTCGCCCTATCCGCTCTGGCAGGGCTTTGTGGCACTGCCGACCTCGGTGACGACCCTGGTGACCGAGGAGCGCGAGGAGGGGATTGCTTCCCTGCGCTGCAGCGGCTTTGGGGATCTTTCGCACCTGTATGCGGCAGGGGAGCCGGCCTCCTTTCAGGCGCGTTTTTGTGAGGTGTATACCAATTTCGACGAGCGGCATTGAGGCTTCGCGCAGATACAAACCGGATACAATTGGGTGGTAGAATTTTCTGCACGGTAGGAAAAGCTATCGACTGGTTTGGGGTGAAATGGATGAATACCATACTGGTTGTCGAGGATGAACAGGCCATACGGGAGATGCTGTGTCTGTGCCTGCGCAAGAGCGGCTATGCCTGCGAGACGGCAGAAAACGGCGCACAGGCTGCCGCCATGATCGAGCAGCGCCACTATGATCTGGTGCTGCTGGATGTGATGCTGCCGGATTATGACGGCTATGAGCTGATCGACTATATCCGCCAGTATGATACTCCGGTGATTTTTGTCACGGCCAGGGCGGAAATCCCGGACCGGGTGAAAGGGCTGCGCGCCGGGGCGGAGGATTATATCGTCAAGCCGTTTGATCTGCGTGAACTGACTGCGCGCGTGGAGAATGTGCTGCGCCGCTATCGCAAGACCGATGCGTGCCTGCTGTTTGGCCGCATAGCGGCGGATACCGTCTGCCATACCGTAACACTGGACGGCGCACCGGTTGCGTTGTCGGCAAAGGAGTATGAGCTATTCGTGTTTTTCGCCCGTAATCCGCATATCGCGCTTACCCGGGAGCAGATATACGAAAATGTATGGCGGGAGCCGTATTACGGCGGTACGCGCACGGTGGACCTGCATGTGCAGCGGCTGAAGAAAAAGCTGTGGCTGGGCGGTGCGATAGAAACGCTGTATAAGGTCGGCTACCGTTTTTCACCGGAGAAGCTGCCATGAGGATACGCTGGAAATTCTTCTGTACGGCATATGTGGCGGCGCTGCTGGCCACCGGGCTGATGGGCAGCTTTTTGGTGTTCAATACCACCGGTGTGCTGCGCAGTACCCGGATCGGGCAGGTCAGTGCGGCGGAAAACTATGCTGTGGGCAGCTTTCTGTCCCTGGCGGACATCACGCCTGGCCGGATAACCGGCCGGGCGCGCACCGCCGCCGAGCAGCAGATCCGGCAGGTGCTGGATGATTGCATCAGCGGGGTGACCATCCGTGATCTGGATGAGGCCGCGCCGGAATATGCGGCGCTGGAGGCCAACGAGGGGGTCTCTGCCTTTTCGCGCAGTGGGGAATGCCTGCTGCTGGAGACGGTGTGCCGGGTGCAGGTGGGGGAGGATGCCTACCTGATCGGTGTGCAGTCCGACTTTACCGATATTGAGGCACGCTGCCGGCAGCTGTGGCAGTTTTACTGCGCGGCGGTGCTGCTGCTGGCGCTGGCCAGCGGGCTGGTGCTGTATGTTCTTTCCCGGCGGCTCACCGCGCCGCTGAACCGCCTGACGGATGCCGCACAGGAGATCGCCGGCGGCCGCTACGGAAAGACCGTTGCCATCCGCAGCCACGACCGGGAGATTGTGCAGCTTTCGGACAGCTTCAATGCCATGTCGCTGACCGTGAAACAAACGGTGGAGGAGCTGCAGGCAGAATCTGAGCGGCGTATGCGCTTTGTTTCGGATTTTACCCACGAACTGAAAACGCCTATGACGGCCATTATCGGCTATTCACAGCTTCTGACCGGCTATGAGCTGGATACAGCAGAGGCGCGGCAGGCCGCCGAGGCGATTGGCAGTGAGGGGCAGCGGCTGGAGGAGCTTTCCCGCCGCCTGCTGGAGCTGGTGATCTACTGCCGGGAGGAGATCCAGCTGGAGCCGGTCTGCCTTTCTGCACTGCAGGAGCGGCTGGAGGCGACACTGCGCGTGCCGGCGGAAAAATACGGTGTGCATCTGTCGGTTCGTTTGCCGGCGGTGTGGATAGAGGCGAATCCGGCGCTGCTGCTATCCCTTTTCTACAACCTGGCGGATAACGCCTTCAAGGCGTCAGCGCCCGGCGGAGAAGTGGTGATCGGGGCACAGACAGCGGAGAGCGTGACGGTGCTGGTGCAGGATCATGGGCGTGGGATCGCACCGGAAAGCATCGCCCATCTGACCGAACCGTTTTTTCGGGAGGACAAGGCGCGCTCACGGGCGCTCGGCGGCGCCGGACTTGGGTTGGCGCTGTGCCGGGAGATTGCGCGCATCCATGGAACAGTTCTGCATTTTGAGAGCGCTCCGGGGCAGGGAACAACGGTCAGCTTCACACTGAAAAAGGCAGCGGAGGTGACGGAAGAATGCGATGGATGAAGAAGCTTTTGCCGGCGCTGCTGCTGTGCCTGCTGACGGTGGGCGTCATCCTGCTGCCGCCCGCATGGGATGCCCGTGCCGGCGCGGCCGGCGGGCGTACCGCATGGAGCTATGAGGCCGGCACGGCGGCCGAGATCACCGACCGTGAGGTTGCGCAGCTGTATTGCAGCGGCGAGATCGACCCCTACAATTTCACCAACGGTGACCAAGCTGACGATGCGTACCGGCAGGAGACCTGCCACATGCTGGAGCGGGTGTTTGCGGACAGCAGTGACCAGCTGCTGCAGACGCTGAAAACGGTGGCGACGGACGGAAAACCGACCGCCTGCCTGGAAAAAACAGTCGTCACGCTGTGGAATGGCCGTCCGGTGGCACTGCGGCTGGTGGAGGTGGGGTTCCTGGCGGACGACACCTACCTGATGCTGAGCTTTGAGACACGCACGCTTACGCTGCTTTTCCTCGAAAGCAATGCGGTCAGTTCGGATCTTGCAGAACTGGATGGGCATTTTTCGGAAGTGCACGAAGCAGCAGACAGCTATTTTGCCGGAAAGCTTGGCCTGAATTCTTCTCAGTACAGCTTTGATAACAATAACAGGATCGCTGCCGGTACGCATATTTACCCCGATGTGAAAAACGACTACTACTGGAGCGCATGGCTGCAGTGGTACAGCGATGTGAAAGAGGTGGAAAATGATGTTTTCTGAGAAAACCGCGATAAACGATACAGCTTGGATACACCTGTGAGACAGGCAGGATACATCCCTCCCGTATACTGGGTACAAACCTGGTGTAAGGGAGGGCTTTTCATATGAAGAAAATGCGAAGAAAGCGGCGGCGCAGCGGCTTTGGCGTTGCTTGCGCGGCAGTGGTGCTGGCGGTGGCCTGCGGTTTTTTGACGGCGGCGGTTGCCGATGGGCAGGCGCCCGTGCCGGCGGCCGAAGCCGATAAGGCGGAGATCCATGCGGATAAGACCGCGCAGCCGTCCGGGGAGGCGTCCGTGAGGCTGTCGGTGCCGGCGCTGTGCCAGTATCCGGAGCTGCCAACCGGCTGCGAGGCCACGGCGGCGGCCATGGTGCTGCAATACTATGGCGAAGCGATCACCCCGTCCGCCCTTGCCGGTGAATGGCTGACCTGCAGTGAGCAATTCTACTGGAAGAACGGGGTGCTGTACGGTCCGGATCCCGATAAAGCCTTTGCCGGCGATCCTTTCAGCCAGAATGCCTACGGCTGTTTCGCCTCGGTGATCGTGCGCGCTGTGAACAAGGGCAGCCGCCTGTGTACCGCGCAGCGCCTGAAGGGGGCCACACTGGCGCAGCTTTGCAGCGATTACATCGACCGGGGCGCACCGCTGCTGGTCTGGGCCACCATGGATATGCGGCCGGTCAGCCAGGGCAGCCGCTGGCAGCTTGCGGATGGCCGTGAGCTGGTCTGGCCGGCGGGGGAGCACTGCCTTGTCCTGACCGGGTATGACGCAGAGCGCTACTGGTTCAATGACCCGCAGACCGGTACAGCGGTTTCCTATGAAAAGGCACTATGTGAACAGCGCTTTTGTGCACTTGGTTCACAGGCAGTGGTCATCCGCCGCCGCTGACAAAAACTGCTGCGTATAAATTTCACACCCCCGCCGAGGCTATCGGTGGGGGTGTGAAATTTCCATGTACTATACAGATCTGCAGCAGCTTATCCAGCAAAGCAGCAGTACCCGTCGGTATTTTCTCTCGCTTCCGGTGCCGGTGCAGACCGGGCTGCATGAGCGGAACGCGACCATCCATACAGCGCAGCAGCTCCACCGGGCGGTGCGGGAGTTAGCTGTCTATGAGCATCAGTGTGCCAATAGTGATTACTTCCGGCTTTAATCAGTGGTGGAACAGGGAAAAGCCTTTTTTCTCATAGGGCGCCGTTTCTACCGCCACAACGGTGTAGCCGGTATCGCCGATCGCCTTGCGCAGGGCCTCCTCATCCAGTGCGGTCTCGGCAATGATCTCGGTTTCGCCCTTGGTGTGGGAGGAGGAAACCTTCTTTACGGCAAATTTCTGTCGGATCACATCATTGATGTGCGATTCACACATGCCGCAAGCCATACCGTCGATTTTCAGTGTCATTTTTACCATGTTGCATCCGCTCCTTTTGCCAGGTTCTTTTTATGCGGTTAGTTATTGCTAACTGCATACCAATATAGCACGCCGCCGGGCATTTGTCAAGAGGCGTACCAAAGGTTTTTCCGGGCATAGGCTCTTTTTATAGGTTGTTTTTTCAAAAAAACAGCGGCTCCGCACAGCGACGGTCTGCTGTGCGGAGCCTTTTGTGGTGTATTTGGCGCGGGTGTGTGCAAGTGTGTTAAACCAGCGCTGTGCCAAGCGCCTTGCAGGCGCTGAGGGCATCATCATCCGGAGCCTCATTGCAGATGACCGGCTCACCGATCACCTGGGCGCCGTCGCCCCGGCAGGTATCCTCCCAGGTGCGCATCCATTCGCCATCGCCCCAGCCATAGGAGCCGAACAAGCCAAGCTTTTTGCCGCTCAGCTTCGGCTCACAGGCCGCAAACATCGGAGCAAACTCGCTCTCCTCCAGCTCCTCTGCGCCCATGGCCGGGCAGCCGAAGGCGATGGCATCAAAGCTGTCGGCCATGCCGGCATCAAATTCGGCGGCGGTCAACAGTACCGCCTCGCCGGCAGCGGCCTTGACCCCTTCTGCCACAGCCTGTGCCATTGCCTCGGTGTTACCGGTGCCGCTCCAATAAACAATCGCTACTTTACTCATATACAATTCCAACCTTTCGTATAAAATATATCAACCAGCTACCGTGAGCTGTTCGACACTCCTGCCATTGGCGTGCTGGCGGCAGTACACCGCCGTGCACTTGCGGTATTTGGCAAAAAGCCGCTCCGCCTGCTGGGGGTCGCCATAGACCTTCCAGCACCCGACACATTTGCATCCTTCCCGGCGGTCGTGGATGAAGCCGCGCACATCCTCCGGGGGATAGCCGATAAACAGACCGATCTCATGCGGAAACTCCTGTGCCTCACTCAGGCGGCCGATCAGCTGCATGATATAGCCGTCCGCCGAAGTTGGCAGATACCCAAGCTGCCGCAGCAGCCGTCGGGTCTCGCTTTGCTGCAGGTCCCGTGCCAGCTGTGCCGGCCGGTAAACATAGATCAGCGCCCGACCGTCGCGATAGCGCAGGGGGATGACCCGCAGACCCTTGCGGCCAAGCCGGCCGTTCCAGCGGCGCAGGCTGTCCCGCATGGCCGCCGCGTCGGCGTAGGCACAGGTGAGAATATTGCCGGTTTTTATCCCGGCCAGTGTGGGGGAACAGTGGCGCAGCAGCGATTCTTCGGACACGGCTTTTTCCTCCTTATCTGAAATTACACCGGAGCGGTTTACGCGATTTGCTCACTTCTTTATGGATAGTCTTCCACGAACGCTGCTTTTTCATCCGCGGTTAGCAGCCGCTAACCGCGGATGAAAAAGAAAAGCGTACCAACAGAAAAAGTCCGCTCCCTGTCGGTTAGCAATTGCTAACCGACGAAGAGAGTATACCATGCGGTATACTGGATTGTCAAGCCCTTTTTTCAAAAAAATTTATTTGTTGTGCTGTGCGCGGTAGCGGGAGGGGCTGCAGCCGTACTGCTTCTGAAAGACCTTGGCAAAATAGTTTTGGTCGGTGAAGCCGCAGCCATAGGTGATCTCCTTCACGCTTTTATCGGTACAGGCCAGCTGCTCGGCCGCCACATGCAAGCGGTATTCGTTCAGGTAGGCCGATATCGTCTGCCCGAATTGCTGGTGGAAGTGCCGGGCCAGCGTGCCGCGGCTGCAGGCGAAAACCGTGCACAGTGTTTCAATTTTCAGGTTTTCGGCATAATGCCGCTCAATATAGCGGCGGATGCTGGTGGCCAGCTCTTCGCGCTTTGGCCGTATGGCGTGCGATTGGGTCAGATATTCGGCGACAATGCACAGGATGTTGATGAAGCTTTGCAGTGTCTTTTCGTCAATGCGGGGGATGGTGTTGCACAGATCGACCGCCGGCAGCTCCCCCTGCTCAAAGCGGCCGGCCAGCTTGCGTATGCGTTCCAGGCTTTCGGGGTTCTGGTCGGTGATCTGGCCCATCATCACATAGCCGGAAAGCTGCCCGTAGTGGTAAAGAGGGGCAACGATTTCTGTCAGGCCGCAGTGGCAGCGGTATACATACGGCTGGCCGGTCTCCTGCACCTTGGCGAAGGCTTCGTGGTCATTTTTCAGGCAGCATTCCCTGGCGTGCGGGTCGATCTGCAGTGCACGGCAGAAAAGCACGCCCTTTGCCGGATAAAAGGCCAGCACCTGGAAATCGGGGTCATACATGGACAGATGGGCACCGGTAACACGGTGGAAATCCTGCAGCAGACGCAGGATCGGCATATCAATGGCCATCGCAGCAACGCTCCTCAGCTTTGTCGAAATTATACGATTTTCACCATCAGTGTAACAGCTATTCCTTGAAAAATCAAGAGGAATATGGTAAAATAGGAGCAATTGAACAATGAAAACGGAGGAAGATCATGCAACGGTATTTTGGTGTGGACATCGGCGGCACAAATGTGGTTGTGGGCATTGTGTGTGCCGATGGCACGGTGCAGGATAAAGAGAGCTTTCCCACGGCGGCGCCGCGCCCGGCGGCCGCGCTGTGCGGGGATATTGCGGCGGCGTGCTGCCGGCTGATGGAGAGAAACGGGCTGCAGGCGGCGGATTTTGCCTGCGTGGGCGCGGCCTGTCCCGGCCTTGTGGCCGGGGGCGTGGTGCGCAGTGCTGTCAATCTCGGCTTTACCTGCGTGGATCTGCGGGCGGTGCTGGAGGAGTGTCTGCAGCAGCAGGGGCTTCCGCTGCCGGCGGCCGTCTGCAATGATGCCAATGCCGCCGCGCTGGCTGAGGCGCTGGTTGGCGCCGGCCGGGGGTGTCATTCACTGGCGATGGTGACCATCGGCACCGGCATCGGCGGCGGCATTGTGATGAACGGCCGCATTGTGGAGGGCGTGAACGGCGCCGCGGCCGAGATCGGCCACATCACGGTGGAACCAAACGGCGAACCGTGCGGCTGCGGCAAGCGCGGCTGCCTGGAGGCTTACTGTTCGGCGCGGTCGCTGATCCGGGAGACCCGCATTGCGATGGCGCGCTACCCGGAAAGTGCACTGTGGCAGGTGGCAGGCAATCTAAGCGGTGTGAACGGCTATACCGTGTTTGCGGCAATGGATCAGGGGGATGCCGCAGCACAGGGGGTGTTCGATGCCTTTGTCGCCCGCTTTGCGGTGGGGGTAACGGATGTTATCACGCTGCTGCAGCCGGAGGTGCTGTGCATCGGCGGCGGAATGTCGGCGCAGGGCGACCGCCTGGTGCGTCCCATTGCCGAGCTGGTGATGCAGGATCCGCTGCTGCATTCTCTGCCGGGAAAAACGCGGATTGTACCGGCTGCCCTGCAAAATGACGCCGGCGTGATCGGCGCGGCGCTGCACGCCGCGCAGGAGGGAGCATAATATGGAACTGGAAGCAATTTATCGGCACTTTACCGTGCCGGAAACGGCCGTGACCATTGCCCCGTATGGCAATGGCCACATCAACGATACCTACCTGGTGCGTACGGCGGAAATGCCGCTGTATATCCTCCAGCGGGTCAACCGCCATGTGTTTCCGCATCCGGAGCAGGTGATGGAGAACATTATCGGCGTGACGGACTACCTTTCCCATAAGCTGACGGCGGCCGGCAAGGACGCCCGGCGTGGCACACTGCACCTGGTGCCCTGCCGCGACGGGGAAAAATACTACCGCACGGCGGAAGGCGATGTGTGGCGGCTGTACGATTTCGTCACGCATGCCGTTTCTCTGGATAAGGCGGAAAATGAGCATGATTTTTACGAAAGCGCTGTGGCCTTTGGGCAATTCCAGCGGCTGCTGCAGGCGTATCCGGTGGAGACGCTGCACGAAACAATCCCGGATTTTCACAATACGCCGGTGCGGTATGCGGCTTTTTGCCGGGCGGTGGAGGCCGATGCGGCGGGCCGTGCGGGGACGGCTGCGGAGGAGATTGCCTTTGTGCAGGCGCGCCGGGAGTTCATGTCCCGGCTGGAGGAGCAGCGGGCGGCCGGTGTGCTGCCGTTGAAGGTGACCCACAACGACACAAAGCTGAACAATGTGATGCTGGATGAAGCTACCCGTGAGCCGGTGTGCGTGATCGACCTGGATACGGTGATGCCCGGCTATGCCGTCAACGATTTCGGTGATTCCATCCGTTTCGGCGCCAGCACGGCGGCAGAGGATGAGCCGGATCTGGACAAGGTGCATTTTGATCTGCCCCTGTTCACCACCTATACCCGCGGCTTTTTGGCTGGCTGCGCCGGCACGCTGACGCCGGCAGAGGTGGAAAACCTGCCAGTTGGTGCCAAGATGATGACGCTGGAATGCGGTATGCGCTTCCTTACGGATTATCTGCAGGGGGATACCTACTTCAAGACCCGGTATCCGGAGCACAATCTGGTGCGCTGCCGCACGCAGTTTCGCCTGGTGGCAGAAATGGAGCAGCACTGGGAGGAAATGCAGCGCATTGTGGCCTCCTGTGCCGGACAGGCGAAATAAAACCGGAGCAATAAAAAACGGCCGTGGCTGCGTTTTTGGCAGTCACGGCCGTTCTGGCTGTGTTATTCTTCGTTTCCAAACGCCCGCTGCTCCAGTGCGGCGCACAGATAATGGTATACCGGCAGGTGCAGCTCCTGAATTTTATAGGTTTCGGTTTCCGGCACCTTGATGACGATGTCGCACAGGCTATCCAGCTGGCCCGGTTTTGCCCCGGTCAGTCCCAGGGTCCGCTTGCCGCAGACCCTGGCCACCTTGATGGCATTGACCACATTGGCGGAGTTTCCGGAAGTGGAAATGCCGATCACGGTATCGGCGGTGCCGGGGTAGCCGTAAACAAGCTGCGCATAGACCATATCCGGCTGCACATCGTTGATATAGGCGGAGGATACCGCCACCTGGCTTGGCAGCGAGATGGCCGGAATGGCGCGCTGCAGAGCGGCTGCCATCCGGTCGGCATCCTCCGGGAAAAGCGCCCGGAGGGCGGCCACATCCTTTGCGGGGATGGGGCGGGGGAGCAGGAACCCTTTCATCAGTTCGCCCACGATGTGTTCGCTGTCGGCGCAGCTTCCGCCATTGCCGCATACCAGGATCCTGCCGCCCTCACAGTAGGTGGTGTACAGCAGCTCCATGGCCGCCTGCAGCTGGTCGCGGCATACGGCCAGTGCGGGATAGCGGCTGAGCAGTTCGTTCAACATATTGGATCGTCCTTTCTTTTCCCGGATGTGGCTTACAGTTCCTGCCCGCAGACGGCAAGATTCAGTGCGGCAATGTCGCCGATGCGTTCCCCTAAGGCAGCGGGGACAATGCGGCAGGCTCCCGCAGCAGCCGGCAGAGCCTCGCGGGCGATCACGGCCTCCATGGCGGGACGCAGCAGGCTTTCGGCACGCTGGAAAATGCTGCCGATCACAATGGTATCGGGGTTCAGCGTATCAATCAGTACGGAAAGGCCGTAGCCCAGCTTTTCGCCGCACAGGCGGTAGACCTCCACGGCCGTTTTATCGCCGTTTGCGGCAGCCTCGGCGATGCTTTTGGCGGTGATGGCCGGCAGCTCGGCCAGGCTGTGGCAGTAGCCCACGGTTTTTCCCTGCTGCAGCTGCTCACGCGCCAGCGTCTGCCCAAGCTGCGCCAGCCCGCCGCCGCTGCAGAAGCCCTCGAAGGAGCCGCGCTTGCCATAGCCGACGGGCCCCTGCGTACATAGGCGGATATGGCCTACCTCGCCGGCCATATCGCTGGCGCCCACATGCAGGCGTCCATTCAGGATCATGCCGGCACCAAGACCGGTGCCGAAGGTGAGAAACAGCATATCCCGGCTGCCCCGGCCGGCGCCGAATTTCCACTCGGCCAGGGTGCAGGCGTTGGCGTCGTTCAGCAGATAGGCCGGCACGCCGAACCGCTCCTGCAGCATGGCCGTGATGGGAACAGCGTCCCATCCAGGCAGGTTGGGTGGGGAGAGGATGACCCCTTTGCGGGAATCCAGCGGTCCGCCGCAGCTGATGCCGATGGCCTCGAATGGCCGGAAGCGTTCGGCGATGGAAAAAATCCTTTCCAGTGTGCGGTGAACATCTTCGGTTGCAAAGCTTTCCTTTTGCACGATCTCCATAGCCGCCGTGCCGCGGATAACGGCGCATTTTGTGCCGCCGATGTCGATGCCGAGATACAACGGGCATCCCTCCCTGAATGGATTTTCCTGTGTAAACCAATCGCTGTTTATCATAGCGCAGCTTTGCCGGAATGTCAATGCGCGGTTTTGGGCCGTTTTTGCCATTTTTGCTCAGCGCGGCGGCCGCAGCCCGGCCAGTGCCGGATCCTCCAACAGGATGGCGCGGCGCACGCAGCCCTCACCAAACCGCCGGCGCAGGGCGTCGGTGGCCACATCCAGCCGTTCCCGTCGCTCCCGCTGTGCGCCGCCCAGCAGGTCGGTCTGGCTGGGGGTGGTATCCGGCACCAGACCGCTGATACCGACGGTCAGTGTACGCAGGGGCTTTGCCCAGCGGTATTTTGCCTGCAGGAGGGCAATGGCTTCCCCGGCAATGTCCTCCGTGGAGCAGATATAGTGATCCAGCGTGGTGCGGAAGGCGTGCGCACTCAGCGTATTATCCCGCGCGTGCACCTCCACCGTGCGTCCGCACAGGTGCTGCCCGCGCAGCCGGCGGCCGACCGTTTCCGCCAGTGCGGTCAGCACCAGGCGGGCATCGTGATCGTCCAATAGATCGCGGTAGGTGGTCATGCTGTTGCTGACCGATTGGATGGCGGCCTCCTGTCCGGCAGGGATCACCGGCTGTCCGTCCAGACCGTTTGCCGCGGCGTGCAGCATGCTGCCGCACTTGCCCAGCAGTGAGCGCAGCAGCGCCGGCTCCGCCCGTGCAATATCGCCGATGGTAAAGATGTACCGCTGTGCCAGCTTCTGCTGTGTGGCGCGGCCGACGAACAGCAGGCTGCCGGCTGGCAGGGGCCAGACCTTTTCGCGGAAGTTTTCCCTGGAAAAGACCGTTATGGCGTCCGGTTTCTTATAGTCGCTGCCCAGCTTGGCGAAGGTTTTATTGAAGCTGACCCCAATGCTGACGGTGATGCCAAGCTCCCGGTGTACCCGCTGCCGGATCTCATCGGCGGTGGCCTCCGGGGAGCCGGGGCAGCCGGTCAGTTCCAGCCAGGCCTCGTCCAGCCCGAACGGCTCTACCCGGTCGGTGTAGCTGTCCAGAATTTGGCGTACCATGCCGGAATACCGGATGTATGTGGGAAAATCCGGCGGCACCACGACCAGGCCGGGGCATTTTTGCCGGGCAGACCACAGCGGCTCACCGGTGGAGATGCCGCAGCGTGCGGCCAGCTCATTTTTGGTCAGTACAATGCCGTGGCGCATGGCTTCGTCGCCGCCCACGGCCAATGGCAGCTCCCGCAGCTCCGGCCGGCGGCAGCATTCTACCGAGGCATAGAATTTATTGCAGTCCACATGCAGGATGGCTCTGTCCATTGTATCAACTCCAAAAAGAACATATGTTCGTCATCGAAAGAATACCATATGCCGAAAGAAAAGTCAATAGAAAAAACTGCCATTCCTCTGCTACTGCAGAAGAATGGCAGTACGGTTCTTTACAAGGGCGTGGACAATCTCAGCCCTTGGAGCGGATGTATTCGTCAATGGCGGCGGCGGCCTTCTTGCCGGCGCCCATGGCCAGAATGACCGTGGCGGCACCGGTCACAGCGTCGCCGCCGGCAAATACACCGGCGCGGGAGGTGCGGCCGTCCTCATCGGCCACAATGCCGCCCCAGCTCTTGGTCTCCAGCCCCTCGGTGGTGGCCTTGATCAGCGGGTTGGGGGAGGTGCCGATCGCCATGATGACGCAGTCGGTCTCCAGCACAAAGGCGGAATCCGGCTTGGCTACCGGCCGGCGGCGGCCGCTGGCGTCCGGTTCGCCCAGTTCCATCTCCACGCACCGCATCCCGGCCACATCATTGTGCTCACCCGGCAGGATCTCCACCGGATTGGTCAGGTAGCGGAAAATGACGCCTTCTTCCTTGGCGTGTTCCACTTCCTCCGCGCGGGCGGGCATCTCCTCGGCCGAGCGCCGGTAGACGATGGAAACGCTGTCGGCACCCAGGCGCATGGCGCAGCGGGCGGCATCCATGGCCACATTGCCGCCGCCCACCACCGTCACATGGCGGCCACGCACCACCGGGGTGTCGCTGTCCGGCTCGTAGGCCTTCATCAGGTTCACACGGGTGAGAAATTCATTGGCAGAATAAACACTGTTGAGATTTTCGCCCGGAATGTTCATAAAGCGGGGCAGCCCGGCACCGGAGCCGATAAAGACCGCTTCGCAGCCTTCTTCCTCCATCAGTTCGTCGATGCTCAGGGTCTTGCCGATCACGGTGTTGGTCTGTACCTTCACGCCGCGGGCTTTCAGGCGGTCGATTTCCTGCTGCACGATGGCCTTGGGCAGCCGGAATTCCGGAATACCGTACACCAGCACGCCGCCGGCCGTGTGCAGAGCCTCATACAGCGTCACCTCATAGCCGCGGCCGATCAGATCGCCGGCGCAGGCCAGGCCGGAGGGGCCGGAGCCGACCACGGCGACCTTGTGCCCATTGGAGGGTGCCGCCGGTGCGGCGGCACTGCCGGCGTGGGCGTTGTGCCAGTCGGCTGCAAAGCGCTCCAGCCGGCCGATGGCGACCGGCTCTCCCTTGATACCGCGCACACAGTTGTGCTCACACTGGTTTTCCTGCGGGCACACACGGCCGCACACCGCCGGCAGGGAGCTTGCCTCGGAGATCTTCTGATAGGCGCCCTCAAAGTCTCCCTCGGCCATGCGGGCGATAAAGGCCGGAATGTCGATCTGCACCGGGCAGCCGCCGGAGCATGGCTTGTTCTTGCAGTGCAGGCAGCGCTTGGCTTCGTCAATGGCCTGTTCGGCCGTGTAGCCGGTGGCCACCTCGGCAAAATTGCGGCGGCGCACCTGCGGTTCCTGCGTGGGCATGGGGTTTTTCTTCAGGGACATATTCGGCATGGTTACTGTACCTCCTTATTGAGCAGATGGCAGGCGGCGTCACGCGCTTTCTTTTCCGCCTCACGGTAGGTGCCGTTGCGCTGCATGGCCAGGTCAAAATCGACCAGATGCCCGTCAAAATCCGGGCCGTCCACACAGGCGAATTTGGTCTCACCGCCGACACTCAGGCGGCAGCCGCCGCACATGCCGGTGCCATCCACCATGATGGGGTTCATGCTCACGATGGTCTTGATGCCGTACTCTTTTGTCAGCAGGCAGACAAACTTCATCATCGGCAGCGGGCCGATGGCGATGACCTCGTCATATTGCTCACCGCTGTCAATAAGCGCCTTGAGGGCGTTGGTGACCAGCCCTTTTTCGCCGTAGGAGCCATCATCGGTCATGATCTTCAGCCGGTCGCTGACAGCAGCAAATTCCTTTTCCAGGATCACCAGATCCGCATTGCGGAAGCCCACAATGGTGTGTACCTGTGCCCCCTGTTCATGCAGCTTTTTGGCTACGGGGTAGGCAATGGCACAGCCAACGCCGCCGCCGATCACGGCAACCTTTTTCAATCCCTCGGTTTCGGTGGCCCGGCCAAGCGGCCCAACAAAATCGTGCAGGCAGTCGCCCGGCTGCAGGGCATCCAGCTTCATCGTGGTGCCGCCCACGATCTGATAGATGATGGTCACCGTGCCGGCCTGCCGGTCATAGTCGGCCACCGTCAGCGGGATGCGCTCACCGCGCTCATCCACCCGCAGGATGATAAACTGCCCGGCCTCAGCCTTACGGGCTACGGCCGGCGCGTCAATCACCATGCGGGTAACGGTGTCATTGAGCCTGTCTTTTGCAAGAATTTTGTACACTGTATCAGCACCTCTTTTTGATTTGGTTCAATGGTTTACTGTTCGTCCAGCGGCAGGTCATAGGCGGGCAGATAGTTTTTCAGAAACTCGTCTGCCGCGGGCAGCTGCATAGCCCGTATAGCCTTTTCGGTGGCGCGGCGCGCGGCGGCAAATTCCCGGTTGCCCTGGCCGGTTTCCTCCACGCATTTGATCAGCGCAGAAAGCTTGTCGGCGGCCTTGACGATGCGGCGTTCCTCCGGCGTGCCGGCGGTTTCGGTCAGCAGGGGACGGTATTCGCCGCGCAGCTCCTCCGGCAGACAGGAAAGCAGCCGGTCGCAGGCGGCCTGCTCCACCTGGCGGTAGGCTTCCCGGATGGCGGGGGTGGCGTATTTCACCGGTGTGGGCATATCTCCGGTCAGGATCTCCGGCACATCGTGGTAGACGGCCAGCAGCACGCAGACCGCCGGATCCACCTGTCCGCCGTAGTGGGCGTTGGTCAGCAGTGCCAGCGCGTGCGCCAGCACCGCCACCTCATGCGAGTGCTCACTGATATTCTCCTGGCGGGTGTTGCGCATCAGTGCCCAACGCGGGATGTTCTTCATGCGGGAAAGCATGGCAAAAAATGAATGCTCCATTCCGTACGCTCCTTTGAACGCTGCTTTGAAAGCGAAAATCGCCGTTAGAAGTATACCAAAACCCGCCGCGAAAATCAACCGCCGAAGGCGAAAGAAAAGAAAAATTCATAAAAATCCCCCTGAATGATTGCTTTTTTGTCGGCAGAACAGTATAATGAAAGTGTTTGTACATTATCAGTTATATCGTTGGAGCTTGTTACACGATGAAAATTGCCTTTCACACCCTTGGCTGCAAGGTCAATCAATATGAGACACAGGCCATGCGCCGGCTGCTGGAGCAGGCGGGCTACGAAACGGCGGAGTATCAGCCGGAGCAGGCAGCCTCTTATGACGGTCTGGTGATCAATTCCTGCACCGTGACGGGAGAGAGCGACCGCAAGCTGCGGCAGCTTCTGCGCCGCTGCCGGCGGCAGGCCCCCACGGCTGTGCTGGTGCTGACCGGCTGTATGCCGCAGGCATTCCCGCAGATCGCCGAAAGCTTCTCCGAGGCGGATATCGTGCTGGGCAATGCCGCCCGGCGGGCGTTGCCGCACCATCTGGAGCGCTTTTTTGCCAGCCGCCAGCGGATTGTGGATGTTCCGCCGCACGAAAAGACCATTGAGCCGTTGGCTATCGAGGACTTTGCCGGGCGCACCCGGGCTTTTGTCAAAATACAGGACGGCTGCAACCGCTTTTGCACCTACTGCATCATTCCGTATGCCCGCGGACGGGTGCGCTCCCGTGCGCCGGAGGATATCCGGCAGGAGCTGGAGGCGCTGGCTGCGCGGGGATATAAGGAGGCGGTGCTGGTTGGCATCAATCTGACCGCCTATGGGCAGGATACCGGCGGCAGTATTGCCGATGCGGTGGAGGCGGCCTGCGCGGTGCCCGGCATTGCCCGCGTGCGTCTGGGATCGCTGGAGCCGGATTTTATGACGCCGGAGATTCTTGCCCGTCTGGCGGCGCAGCCAAAGCTGTGTCCGCAGTTCCATGTGGCGCTGCAGAGCGGCTGCGATGCCACGCTGCGCCGCATGAATCGCCACTATGATACGGCGGCCTTTGCGGCGCTGTGTGACCATCTGCGGCAGCTTTTTCCCGGCTGCGCGCTGACCACGGATGTGATGGTCGGGTTTCCGGGGGAGACGGCGGAGGAGTTTGCCGATTCGCTGGCCTTTGTGCAGCGGATGGCTTTTTCCCGCGTGCATGTATTCGCCTATTCCCGCCGGCCGGGTACGCCGGCGGACAGGATGCCGGAGCAGATTCCGCATGCAGAAAAGACCCGGCGTGTGCACGCTATGCTGGCCGCCTGCGGGCAGTGTGCCGCTGCCTATGCAGCCGGCTATGTCGGCCGGTCGGCAGAGGTGCTGCTGGAGACGCCGCAGCCGGACGGCACGGTGGAGGGACACACGGACACCTATCTGACTGTGCGTGTGAAAACGGACAAGCCCGGCGGTGTCTTTGTGACGGCTGCCATCACCGGCGTAGACGGGGATATTCTGCTGGGACAGGAGGTGCTGTGACCGCCGATGCGCCTGAAGAATTTTTTGCCTTTTGGACAGCATGGATGGCTGTCAAAAACATATAATAGACAACGGCGCACAGTGCTGCCAAGACAGTGCGTGCAGAAGGAAGACCCCGATATGCCGTTGGAATTTCGTCGCCGGCGCTTCCGGATGCCGGGAAAAAAGGGGCAGGTCATCCTGGCGGTTGTGCTGCTGCTGCTGGCAGCAGCAGTGACGGCGGCCTGGATTGTCGTCAGCTACCAGATGGATAAGGCCAAGCAGACCGCCTCGGCGGATGCGCCGGATGCTTCATCCGAGCCGGTGACGGCAGTATATACGCCGCAGGATGCAGCCACGGTGCTGCTGATGCTGACCGATGCCGGACACGAACGCTTTACGCTGGTGCAGGCTGATCCGGCGGGCTCTGCCCTGCGGGTGGCGGCGGTGCCGGAGCTGCTGGCGGTGGGGGAGGATACCACCCTTGTCGGTGTTTACCGCAAGAGCGGCGCTGCAGCGGCTGTGGAGGCCGTACAGACTGCCCTGGAGCTGCCGGTGCGGCACTATATCGCCATGACCGCCGAGCAGGCGGAGGAGTGGCTGAATTATCTGGAAAACGGCGTGGCGGTCACACTGCCGGAGGCTGTTTCTTTTACAGATGACCGCGGCACCGTGCTGCGGCTGGAGGCCGGTGAGCGCAACCTGACCGCTACACAAGCGGTGGCGCTGCTGCGCTACACCGGCTGGAGTGATCCGCAGACGGATCGCCTGTTCCACGCACAGATCGTCACGGCCATGCTTCAGCGGTATTTTACACCGGAGCGGCGTCTCGGCACCGATTTTGCTGCCCTGTCCAATACCTGCCGCACCAGTCTGCGTATCAGCGATTTTAACCTGTATCGGGAAAAGCTGGTGTATCTGGCCGGGCAGCTGCAGGCAGACGGCGCCGGGCTGCAGACGGTCACCCTCAGCGGCCGGTATACCGATGACCGCTTTATTTTCGATCGTAAGGCAACAGGGTCGGCTACCGGCCTGTATGAATAAGAAGGGAGACTCTCCATGCGCCATCCTCTGCGTGCTTTTGTCGGATTGACGGCAGCATTGTTCCTGTGCACCGGCTGCGTTGCACAGCCGGCGGACCCGCTGCCGCAGAGCAGCCTGCCGGCGGCGGCAGATCCGATGGCCTACCGGGAGCAGTTTGAGCAAAGCTGGTGCTATCGCTATCTTGAGGAGCGGCTGCGCACGGACTACGGCGCGCTGTATACGGCGCTGACCGAGCGGAACGACCAGGAGGAAGAGATCGAGCTGGAAACCGACGGGCAAACGCAGAAGCAGGCAGGGCTGCGGGTGGCACTGCCCTGTGCCCTGTCCTCCAAGGAGGAGGCGCAAAGGCTATATGATGCCTTTTTCCACGATAATCCACAGTTCTTCTATATCAGCAGCGTATTTTCCCTGGAGGGCTACCGTGTAGGCGAGGAGACGCGCTACACCCATATAGATCTGCTTTATACCATGGATGCTTCCTCCCGCGCGGCGGCGGCTGCAGAGCTGGAAACAACTGTACAGGCCTGGCTGGCGGAGGCGCCGCATGATACCGACCAGTTTGCTGCGGAGCTGTACCTGCATGACCGCCTGGCTACCCACTGCACATACCATACGCCGGCGGCGCAGACGGGGTACAGTGCCTATCCGAATGCGTATACCGCCTACGGTGCGCTGGTGGAGGGGCAGGCCGTGTGCGAGGGCTATTCCCGTGCGATGCAGCTTCTGCTGCGGCGGGCGGGGATGGACTGCACCCTGGTCACCGGCGCCTCTGCGTATAATGGCGAGGCCCATATGTGGAACATGGTGACGGTGAACGGGCACAATTATCACCTGGATGTGACCTGGGACGGCAGTGAGCAGCGCCTGCGGCACAATTACTTCAATATGACGACCGCACAGCTGCTGCTTTCGCATACGGTGGACGAGGGACAGGCGGGCATTGATACCTGTGCCTCTACACAGGACGATTATTTTGTGCGTACCGGCATGGCGCTGGATACCTATAGCCGGCAAACAATCGCGCAGGCGATCGCCGAGCGGATAAAGGCCGGCAATGAGACGGCGGAGCTGCGGCTGGCACCGGATAAATTTGACAGCGCCCTGCTGTTTCTGAAGAATGAGATGCTGACCCGGCAGATGGTGAACGCCTATCTGGTAGACAGCGGACAGGTAATGCAAAACTATGTGCTGCTGGGGGAGCCGCAGGAATATATTCTGGCACTGTATAAAAAATGATCGGAAAAGCCGTACAGCGTATAGCCAAAGCGGCCGCCCCGATCGGATAGATAAATTTTGCAAAGAAATGCGAGGCTTGGAAAAATGGCAAAAAAACAGGAAAACGGAAAGAAGAAACCCTTTAAGATCCGGCGCAGTGTCAAGGCGGGGCTCGGCTTTGGCTTCGGTCTGGGGCTGGTATTTTCGCTCATTTTCTATCGGCTGCTCGGCTTGTCGGGTCTGGCCGTCGGTATCCCGATTGGCATATCGCTTGGGCTGTGCGCCGGCGTATCCATCGGTGATCCTTTGCCGACCAAAGAGGAGAAAAAGGACAATGAGCCGGATGATGAGAGGCCGAACTGGCTGTAAGCACGGTGTTTCCGGCAGCTGATCACCGCTTTTTCGCTTGCATTTTTCCCCGGTGTGGTATAAAATGACCTGTGGTGTCCGTTCCTTTGGCACTTTTGCGTGTAAAGGGAAAAGACATAACAGATGCATGACTGATTTTTTCGCATATTTCCGCCCCTTTTCCGGCAAACTATCCAGGACGCACAAGTGTGTGCGGCTATGGCGGGAGGAGCGATGAGCTTATGTCGGAAAAAACGACCGAAAAGGACCCGGAAAAGAAGCCGGAGGAAGAAACAGAGAGTGAACGCCTGCAGCACCGGCTGCAGATGGTGGAGGACAGCGGCTCGGTAACCACCAATAACGGGCGCCATTGCATCCACTGCATGACCATTGTCGGGCAGATCGAAGGGCACTACGCGCTGCCAAGCGAGACCAAGGCAACCAAATACGAGCACATGATCCCGCAGCTGGTAGCGGTGGATGAAAGCACGGAGATCGAAGGTCTGCTGGTGCTGCTGAACACGGTGGGCGGAGATGTGGAGGCCGGTCTGGCTTTGGCGGAGTTGATCGCCGGGATGAAAAAGCCGACGGTTTCGCTGGTGCTGGGCGGCGGCCATTCCATCGGTGTGCCGCTGGCTGTGGCAGCGCAGCAGTCATTTATTGCGCCCTCGGCCACCATGACGATTCACCCGGTGCGCATCAATGGGCTGGTGCTGGGTGTGCCGCAGGCCTTTGCCCATTTCCAGCGGATGCAGGAGCGGATCATCAGCTTTGTGTGCGCACATTCCCGCATGACGCAGGAGCGCTTTGCGCAGCTGTGTATGAACACCGGTGAGCTGGCCACGGATGTGGGCAGCGTGCTGGATGGCGAAGAGGCTGTGCAGGAGGGGCTGATCGACCGCCTGGGCTGCCTGCGGGATGCCGTGGCAGCCCTGTACCACCTGATCGAAGAAACCAAGGCCGGCGGACAGTGACACGCCGGCAAATACATAGCGTCTGTGCGGCCGGCATGCCGCACAGACAGCAGAAGGAGAACAGCAGCATGGCAGCAAAAAGGACAAGGAAAAACACAGGACGGAGCTCTGCGCGGCAGACGGCGGCACAGCAGAGCGCCCGGCGGCAGATGCAGGCAGTCGTCCTGCTGGCTGTGGCGGTGCTGCTGTTTTGCCTGGCGGTCATCCCCGGCGAAAATGTGTGGACATGGCTACATAATGTGCTGCTGGGTCTGTTCAGCTTCAGTGCCTATATCCTGCCGCTGGTGCTGGCCTTTGTGGCGCTGATCCTGGCGCTGGAGAAGGGCACCGGCAGCATCGGTGCACGCGTGTGGGAAAGCTCCGCCTTTGTGGTGATGCTGAACAGTGTGGTGTACACCTTCACGGCGGATGCGCACGAATATGCCTATTTTCCGGCAATGGCTGAGGCGTACCGCCAGGGGTCTACCCACCGTGGCGGCGGCGTACTGGGCGTTTTGCTCGGCTATCCGATGGAGCGCCTTTTCGGCGATACCGGGGCGAAGATCATCATTATCCTGCTGATGGTGGTGTTCTTTATGCTGGTTACCGGTACCACCATCGCCGCGGTGCTGCGGGTGATGCGCAAGCCGGTGGACAAGACCAAGGAGAGCATTGAACAGGCAATTGCCCACACGGCAGAGCGCCAGGAGGAGGCCCGGCGCAGCCGCATTGATATTGATATGGGGGACGGCTACGCGCGTCAGGACAAGGAAAGCCGCCGGCGCACACGCCGTGCGGCAGAGGCGGCAGAGGAGCCGGTGCAGGAGGAAGCACCGGCTGTGGCTTTCCCGGCACCGGCGCCGGTCGTGCCGGCAGAAACGGAAAAGCTGGAGGCGCTGGAGAAGGCCGCAGCGGCCATGCAGGAGACGCCGGTGCCTGCTCCGCAGGAGGATCCGGCGGAAAAGGCGGCGGTTATGGCGGGCCAGCAGGCGGAGATCGAGGCAGCGGCGCGGCAGGCCGAACAGGATGAAACGGTATACCGCTTTCCGCCGCTGTCGCTGCTGGAGGATAGTGCCGCCGCCGCTGCGCTTACCCGTGAGGCAGAGGCGGAGCAGCGTGCCAATGGACAGCTTCTGGTGAATACGCTCAAGGATTTTGGTATCAGCACGCGGCTGTGCGACATTACCAGCGGCCCGGCGGTGACCCGCTATGAGCTGGAGCCAAGCGCCGGCGTCAAGATCAGCCGGATCACCGGGCTGGCGGATGATATTTCTCTGCGGCTGGCCACCACCGGCGTGCGGATCGAGGCACCGATCCCCAATAAGGCGGCGGTGGGCATTGAAGTGCCAAACAAGACGCGCCGCACCGTATGTCTGCGCAGCCTGCTGGATACAGCAGAATTCCGCGGCGCAAAGGGAAAGCTGACGGTCGCTCTGGGGCAGGATATTGAAGGAAATGCTGTGCTGGCGGATCTGGCCAAGATGCCGCACCTGCTGATTGCCGGCACGACCGGTTCCGGTAAGTCGGTGTGCACCAATTCCATGATTCAGTCGGTGCTTTTCCGCGCCTCGCCGGATGAGGTGAAAATGATCCTTATTGACCCCAAGAAGGTGGAATTTGGCGTCTACAACGGCGTGCCGCATCTGCTGGTGCCGGTGGTGACCGATCCGCGTAAAGCGGCCGGCGCACTGAGCTGGGCGGTCAATGAGATGCTCAAGCGCTACCAGATGTTTGCGGAGACAAATGTGCGGGATATCGGCGGCTACAATGAACTGGCCCGCAGCAAAGGGGAATTCAAGCCCCTGCCGCTGATCCTGATCGTCATTGATGAGCTGGCGGATCTGATGATGGCTGCCGCCAATGAGGTGGAGGACTCCATCTGCCGTCTGGCGCAGATGGCGCGTGCCGCCGGTATGCATATGGTGATTGCCACCCAGCGTCCCTCGGTGGATGTCATCACCGGCCTGATCAAGGCCAATATCCCCAGCCGGCTGGCGCTGACCGTAGCCAGCGCCGTGGATAGCCGCACTATTCTGGATGCCGGCGGCGCGGAGCGCCTGCTGGGCTATGGCGATATGCTGTTCATGCCGGTGGGACAGTCCAAGCCCCGGCGTGTGCAGGGCTGCTTTGTCACCAATCAGGAGATCGAGCGTGTGATCGACTTCCTGAAAAATGCGGAGAAACCGCAGGAATATGACCAGTCCATTATTGACGAGATCGACAAACAGGCCGCCGCCACCGGCCGTGCTGCTGCTTCGGCGGATGCCGGTGAGGAAGATGACGAGACGGACGAGGCGCTTTCGCAGGCGATCGAAATCGCGGTGGACGCCGGGCAGATATCGACCTCCATGCTGCAGCGGAAAATGCGCTTTGGTTATGCCCGCGCCGGCCGGATCATTGATCAGATGGAGCAGCGCGGCATCATCGGCCCCAGTGAGGGCAGCAAGCCGCGCAAGGTGCTGATCAACCGGCAGCAGTGGATCGAGATGAATATGAACCGGGAGGAGCCGGCCGAGCCATGAGAAAACAGCTCAAGCGCTGGCAGAAGCGGCTGGCATCGGTTGCGGCGGTGCTGGTGCTGGCCTTTGCCCTGGTGATACAGCTTGGGGAGGCTTTTCCGGGGCTGCACATTCCATCGTGGGACGATCTGTTTGTCGGCGCCGGTTTGGCGCCGGCACAGACCACCGCCGAGGGAGCGCTGGAGGTTCATATACTGGATGTCGGCAATGCCGACTGCATCCTGGTGCGGCAGGGGGAAGCTACTCTGCTGATTGATGCCGGTGAGCGGGGAGACGGCGACCGAATCCTGCAATACCTCAATCAGCACGGTGTGAAGAAGCTGGATTTGGTCATTGCCACGCACCCGCATGCTGATCACATCGGCGGCATGGCTAAAATATTGGAAAACCTGCCGGTTGGCCGGATGCTGATGTCCTTCCCACCGGAAAGCGCCACCCCCACCACCGCTACCTACCTGGCTATGCTGGAAAAGCTGGAGGAAAAGGCGGTTCCGGTTACCGAGGCAGAGCCGGGTATGACTGTGCAGCTCGGTACGGCGCAGCTGGAGATACTGGCGCCGCTGGAGGAGACAGAGGAATATAACAACCTTTCTGTGGTGACTTATCTGACTTTTGGCAGGAACCATTTTCTCTTTATGGGTGATGCGGAGGCCTCGGTGGAAAAGGCTATTCTGGTAGCGGGGTACCCGGTGCAGGCAGATGTGCTGAAGCTGGGGCACCATGGCAGCAAGACCGCTTCCTGCGAGGCGTTTCTGCAGCAGGTGGCGCCCACCTATGCTGTGATCACCTGTGGCGAGAGCAACAGCTACGGCCACCCGCATGCGGAAACGCTGGAACGCCTGGTGGCACTGGATATTGCCATCTGCCGCAGCGACCTGCGGGGAAATATGCTGTTTACCTCGGATGGGCAGACGGTAAAGCTGCAATGTGAAAAGAACCTTGATGGCGGAAAGGAAGGCTGACGGATGGCGGAGCAAGCGTGTGTAAGGTACAGCGTGGACCGTATTGAGGGGGCTGTGGCTGTGCTGATCGCTGATGCCGACGGCAGCAGCCTGCCGGTGCCGCTGGCTTCACTGCCGGCCGGCACGGCCGAGGGGATGCTCCTGTGCCGTACGGCGCAGGGAGGCTATGAGCGCGATGCGGTGGCTGAGCAGGAGCGCCGTGCCCGCGTGCTGGCACTCCAAAACCGCCTGCGCCGCAAAGATGACCGGTGACTTCGGATGAGAAAGCCGCCGGGCGATACACACAGTATCGCCCGGCGGCTTTTTTTGGAACAGGAGACCTGGATAATGGCCATTCTACGCACTATTCGCCGGCCTTCATGGATTCCACCATGTCAATATTCCGCAGCCGCCGGCGCATGACCAGGCTGACCAGCAGACCAAACAGCCAGGTGATCGCCGCCGCATACAGGTAGCTGGCGGCGTAAATATCCCGGCCGAACATGACGATGTCCACCTCAGCGGTGGCGACCACATACCGGCACAGAAATACGCCGATCACCAGTCCCAGCAGGCTGCCCAGCAGCGTTAGGATAGCCGTCTCACGGAAAACATAGGTATAAACCTCTTTATCCCAGAAGCCCAGCACCTTGATAGTGGCGATCTCCTTTTGCCTTTCGGCAATGTTGATGTTGGTCAGATTGTACAGCACCACAAAGGCCAGCGCTGCTGCGCAGATGATCAGCACCAGCACAATGTAGTTGATGCTGTTGAATACATCATTGAATGTATTGATGATGTCCTGTGAGAAGGAGACGCCGGCTACATCCTCCAGTGCCAGCAGCTGTGTGGCAAGGGCGTCGCGGCCGTCGGCATCCAGCTGTGTGCGGCACAGCAGCCGGTTTGCCTCCGGCGCACTGCCAAAGGTCTGCTCATACAGGGTTGGGGTTATATAGGCGTAGTGGTAGATGTAGTTTTCCACTATACCGGTGACGGTGCATTCGGCGGTCCGGTCATCGGCATTGCGCAGCGTCACGGTGTCGCCGGCCCTGACCCCCAGCTGGTTTGCCAGCTTTTCGGTCAGCAGGATGCCGTCATCGGTCAGCGGCTGCGGCGTGCCCGTTTTGCGCTCCTGCAGGCGGATGTAGCGGTCGATCTGCTCCGGCTGCGAGGGTACGAAGAGCAGCACCTCGCGTTCGTTCCCACCGGCGGCGATCTTGCCGCTTTCCTGCCGGGCACCGGTTGGTGCATAGGCTGCCGTCAGTGCGGCAGCCTCGTCACCCGCGTCGTTTTCCAGGGTGATTGTCAGATCGTACAGATCCAGCGTCTCATATTGATTGCTGACGATGTGATTGATGGAATCCCGCAGACCGAAGCCGGTCAGCAGCAGGGCTGTACAGCCGGCCACGCCGATCACGGTCATCCAGAAGCGCTTTTTATAGCGCAGCAGGTTGCGCGCCGTTACCTTGTGGGTGAATTTCATCCGCTTCCACAGCGGTGTGATGTGTTCCAAAAACACCCGCTTGCCGGCCTTCGGCGCACGGGGCAGCAGCAGGCGGGCAGTCTGCTCCCGCAGCGTGCTGATACAGGCGGACAGGGTGGCCCCCATGGTGCAGGCAAGGCAGCCGGCAAAGGCCGGCAGGGCATACTCCCAGCGGAATGGGGTGTACAGCGGCGGCTGGGTATACAGGATGCCGTATGCCCCCCAGATAACGGTGGGGAAGACCCGCAGCCCGATGCACAGGCCGAACAGGCTGCCCAGCAGGGTGGCCGCTGCCGCATACAGCAGGTACTTGGCGGCAATGGTGCCGCTGCTGTATCCCAGTGCTTTCAGCGTACCAATCTGCAGGCGCTCTTCCTCCACCATGCGGGTCATGGTGGTCAGGCAGACCAGCGCGGCGACCAGGAAGAAGAAGATTGGAAAGACCTTGGCGATGGCTTCCACCTTCTCCGCATTGCCGGAAAAACTGACAAAGCCGACATTTGCTCCGCGGTCCAGCACATACCATTCGGCCGGCTGCAGCTCGTCCAGCGCTTTTCTGGCCTCGGCCAGCTCGGCGGCGGCGTCTGTCAGCCGGGTATCTGCCTCTTTTTCGGCGGCGGCATAATCCGCCTCGCCGCTTTCCAGTGCTTTCTTGGCCTCGGCCAGCCGGGCGCGCCCCTGCTCCAGGGCGGCGGCGCCGGCACTCTGCTGCTGTTCGCCGGCAGAAAGCTCTGTTTCGGCAGCGGTGATGGCCGCCTGTGCTTCGGTCAGCTGTTTGGCAGCGGCCGCCTCGGCGGCTTTCAGGGCGGTGGCGGCGGCTGTGTACTGCGCCTGTACGGCAGCGGCGGCGGGGTCACCGGCCGCCTGCAGGGCGGCAAGCTGCTGCGCCAGAGCCGTCAGGGCAGCCTGCTTTTCCTGCAGTGCTTGCTCACCGGCGGCCTTTTCGGCGGCAAAGGCACTTTTTTGCTCCTCCAGTGCCGCCCGGCCGCTGGTCAGCTGGGTCTTGGCGGCCTCCAGCGCCTGCTGCTGTGTGTCCAGCTGTGCCTCGCTATCGGCAATCTGCTGCCGGGAGGCTGTCAGGCGCTCCCGCGCCTGCCTCAGCTCCTCCGCGGCCTGCCGTGCCTGTGTATCGTATGTTTCCTGCCCCTCGCTGATCTGCCGCTCGGCATCGGCGCGCAGCTCAGCGGTGCGCCGCGCGGCGCAGCTTTGGCCGGTTGTTTTCAGTGTCTCCTGCACATCATCGACCAGTGCCGTGTATTTATCGGAAAAGCCGTCCAGCTCGGCAGCACCGGCCACGGTGACAAACAGCTCACTGTAAATATCCGCGGCAAAGCCGGCTGCCGGCGTGAACAGGATGCGGTCGATCTTCCCGCTGCCGAGGGCACTACTCTCTTTTTCGATGGAAAGATAATAGGCGCTGACGCATTTGCCGACCACCGTCAGCTGGTCGGTGGTCAGCGGATTTTCCGCCTCCGGCGAAAAGGTCAGCACATCCCCAATGGCGGTGGAGGTGCCGTAGCCGGAGGTCAGCAACAAACATTCGCCGGCCGTGGTGGGCATACGCCCCTCGGTTAGCACCACCTGGTTAAGGGCGGTCTCGCCATCGGCCGGCAGGCTGTGGATGCGTGCGGTAAATTCCTCCGCCTGCGGCGTACGCAGCAGCGCATCCGCTGTGTGGGAGGGCATGACCTGCGCAACGCCGGCCGTTTGCCGGACGCTTTGCACATCCTCGTCGGTCAGGCCGAGGGTGGACAGGATGCGTATGTCCATCATGGCGTTTTCATCGTAGTAGTGATCCACCGACAGACGCATATCCGGCGAGGTGGCCATCAGGCCGGCCAAAAAGCCGGTGCCGAGCGCCACAATGGCAAATATGGCCAGGAAGCGGCTGAACGAATGCTGCACGGCCCGGTATAAAAGCTTGCGGTATGTACGCTTCACCTTACCACTCGATCCTTTCTACCGGCACCGGCGCAGGGTTGACGGTGTTTTCTGTGATGCGGCCGCTGTTGATGCGGATAACGCGGTCCGCCATCGCGGTGATGGCCTGATTGTGGGTGATCACGATGACGGTGCAGCCGGTGCGGCGGCAGGTATCCTGCAGGAGCTGAAGAATGGCCTTGCCGGTCTTGTAGTCCAGTGCGCCGGTCGGTTCATCACACAGCAGCAGCTTCGGGTTTTTGGCCAGGGCGCGCGCGATGGCCACCCGCTGCTGTTCACCGCCGGAAAGCTGTGCCGGAAAGTTGTTCATCCGTTCGCCGAGGCCGACCTGCCGCAGCGTTTCGGCGGCGTCCAGCGGGTGGGGGCAGATCTCGGCAGCCAGCTCCACATTCTCCAGCGCGGTCAAGTTCTGCACCAGGTTGTAGAATTGGAAGACAAACCCGACATCGTAGCGGCGGTAGGCGGTCAGCTGCTTGCGGTTGTAGCTGCTGACCTCACTGCCGTCCAGCAGGATCTTCCCCTCATCGCAGGTGTCCATGCCGCCCAGCATATTCAGCAGGGTGGTCTTGCCGGCGCCGCTCGGCCTCACGATGATGCTAAATTCCCCCTTCTCTACGGAGAAATTCAGATGATCGGCGGCAGCGAAGCGTCTGTCGCCGGCCATATAGTACTTGCAGACATTTTCAAAGGTGACAAAGGAGCTCATATCGCTGTTTCCTTTCCGTTTTTTGTGCCTTGTTGACGAAAAATCATCGTCATTATACACCGACCGCGGCGGGAAAATGTAACCAAACTGTAAAACCGGCAGTATTTTCATTTTCGGCGTGAAAAGTGCGGCTTTTTCCGGGTTTTCATGCCTTTTCGCCTTGACATTGCGGCCGGAAACTGGTAAAATACAGGATAACTGAAAATGGGTGTGTTGTTGCCTTTTGGTATGCGTGCACCCAAAGGAGTGACAGCTTTTGATACGCAGCATGACCGGCTACGGCCGTGGCCAGGATGTGATCGGCAGCCTTTCGGTCGTGGTGGAGCTTCGATCGGTCAATCACCGGTTCTATGAGTATTCCTCCCGTCTGCCGAGGGCCTACGGTTTTCTGGATGATAAGCTGAAATCCTATCTGCAGGGGCGCATCAGCCGCGGCAAGGTGGATGTGTTCGTGCAGATTGATGCCGCGCAGGCGGCGGCGTCCGAAGTGACCGTGAATACCGCGCTGGCCGGAAGCTATTTACAGGCGCTGCAGCAGCTGGAAAAGCAGTTTGGTCTGCGGTACGATGTGACGGTATCCACGCTGGCCCGGTATCCGGATATCCTGACGGTGCAGCAGGCGGCAGTGGACGAGGATGCTGTCTGGCAGGCTGTGCAGCAGGTGACCGATCAGGCGCTTGACCGGTTTATTGCCATGCGGGAGCGTGAGGGAGAGCGCCTGCGGGCGGATGTGCTTTCGCGTGCCGATACCATCCTGAAGGCGGTGTCGGCGGTGGAGGAGCGTTCTCCCCGTACAGTGCAGGAGCACATGCAGAAGGTGGAGGCGCGCATGCGGGAGCTGCTTGACGGTGCTGCGGTGGACGAAAACCGTCTGCTGACCGAGGCGGCTATCTATGCGGATAAGATCGCCGTGGCAGAGGAAACGGTGCGTCTGCGCAGCCATATCGACCAGCTCCGGCAGCTGCTGGACAGCGGCGAGGCGATCGGCCGCAAGCTGGATTTCCTTGTGCAGGAGATGAACCGGGAGACCAATACCATCGGCTCCAAGTGCTGTGATATCGAACTGACCCGTATTGTGGTGGATATCAAGGCGGAGATCGAAAAGATCCGTGAGCAGATCCAGAATATTGAATAATACCCGTCAAAACGGCGATAAAGAGGTGTGGTAATATGAAACTTATCAACATTGGCTTTGGAAACATGGTGGCTGCCGGCCGTTTGGTTGCGATCGTCAGTCCGGAATCGGCGCCGATCAAGCGCATTGTGCAGGATGCCAAGGAGAACGGTACTCTGGTTGATGCGACTTACGGCCGCCGTACGCGCGCTGTGCTGATCACCGACAGTGACCATGTGATCCTGTCCGCCGTGCAGCCGGAGACGGTTGCCAACCGCCTGTCCGATGATACAGAGGAGGATGCCGATGAACAGGAATAAGGAGGGCATGCTCATCGTCCTGTCCGGGCCGTCCGGCTCCGGTAAGGGTACGATCATCAAGTCCCTGCTTTCTTCCCGCGAGGACACGGTGCTTTCCGTTTCCATGACCACGCGTGCCCCCCGGCCGGGTGAGCTGGAGGGGGTACACTATTACTTCCGCACGCGTGAGGAGTTTGAAAAAACCATCCGTGCCGACGGCTTTTTGGAGTATGCCGAGTATAACGGCAATTACTATGGTACCCCGGAGGCGCCGATCCGCCGCTGGCTCAGCGAGGGGAAAAATGTGCTGCTGGAGATCGAGGTGCAGGGTGCCGAAAAGGTGATGGATCACCGGGCGGATCTGGTATCCATCTTTATTACCATTCCGTCCATGGAGGAGCTGGAGCGCCGCCTGCGCGAACGCGGTACGGAGACGGAGGAAAAGGTGCGTGGCCGTTTGGCCACTGCCCAGGCGGAGCTGATGCGGGCTTTCCGCTATCAGTATGTTGTGCTCAACGATGAGGTGGAACGGGCAGTTGCCCGCATCAATACCATCATCGATGCAGAGTCTATGCGCTATCGTCGCATGGAAAATACAGTTTTGGAGGTTTTGAAAGATGTTAGCTCCCAATGATATTGAAGAACTCAAGGGCGAGAACAGCCGGTATGCTGTGGTAATCGGCGTGGCCAAGCGTGCCCGCCAGGTGGCGGATGAGGCCGAGGAAAACAAGGAGATCCTGACCGAGAAGCCGGTCAGCCTGGCAATCGAGGATTTCCGCCGCGGCGACTGCACGCTGATCGTGCCGGAGGAATAAGCGGTAATTTTGCGAGTGGATAGGGGGGAGAACCATGCCGGAGACCCCGGCTGTGTTGGTGTCCATTGCGGTGGATCAGGCGGCTTTCTCCTACGATAAGCCATATACCTACCGTTGGCCCCCATCACTCGGAAAGCCGCAGATCGGCCTGCGGGTATTGGTGCCGTTTGGCGGTGGCAATCGCCGCCGCCAGGGGCTGGTGCTGGAGATCCGTGAGGGTGTTGCCGGCGCCGGCTATAAGGATGTTCTGTCGGCGGTGGATGAACAGCCGCTGCTGGATACCGAAATGGTCGCATTGGCGCGCTTTATGCAGGAGCGGACCTTTTGTCCGCTGTTTGATGCGGTGCGCGCCATGCTGCCAACCGGGCTGTATCTGCAGCTGAAAAGTGTGCTGCGGCCGGCGGCGGATGTGCCGCCGGAGGTGCTGGAGACACTGACCCCTAATGAGCGTATGCTGCTGGCAGCTGTGGCCAAAAGCCGCGATGGTGTCGGCCAGGAGGCGGTGCTTCGCCGTCTGGGGCTGGCAGAGGATGCGCCGGCACTGCGTCATCTGCTGCAGCTGGGTGTTCTGCTGCGCAGTGAGGACGCTTTTCGCACAGTTGGCGATGCCACAGTGCGGATGGTGCGCCGCCGGGAGCTGCCGGCGGATGCGCCGGAGCCCAAGCTGACGGATAAACAGCGCTCGGTGCTCCGGCTGCTGGAGGATGTGGGGGCCGCCTCGGTCAAAGAGGTATGCTATTTCGCTGGTGTTACGCCGGCCGTCCTCCGTACGCTGGCCGGAAAAGAGCTTGTAGAGACCTATGAGGCGGAAACGCTGCGCTCACCCTATGAGGCGGCGCAGCAGATGCCGTCCGCCGCGCCGCCGGCACTCAGCGCTGAACAGCAAAAGGCCTTTACAGCCTTAGAGACCCTGTACAGGAAAAATGAGCCGGCGGCAGCGCTGCTGTACGGGGTGACCGGCAGCGGCAAGACGGCCGTTTATATGCAATTGATCGACCGCGTGCTGGCCGATGGCCGTCAGGTGATCGTGATGGTGCCGGAAATTTCCCTGACGCCGCAGATGACGGCGCTGTTCCTGCAGCGCTATGGCGGCCGTGTGGCGGTGCTGCACAGCAGCCTCGCCATCGGGGAGCGGATGGACGAGTGGAAACGCATCAAGCGGGGCGATGCCCGCGTAGTGGTCGGCACTCGTTCGGCTGTTTTTGCTCCATGCACGCAGCTGGGCCTGATCGTGATGGATGAGGAACAGGAGCACACCTACAAATCTGAGTCTACGCCGCGCTATCATGCGCGGGATATTGCCCGTTTCCGCTGTGCCCACCATGGGGCGCTGCTGCTGCTTACTTCCGCCACGCCTTCGCTGGAAAGCTATCAGGCGGCGCTGGATGGGCGCTATACTCTGGTGCAGCTGCCAAGCCGCTATGGCGCTGTTTGTCTGCCGGAGGTGGAAACGGTGGATATGCGGCAGGAGCCGGACAACGAAACCGCGATCGGCTCCGTGCTGCGCAGGGAGATGCAGGACTGCCTGGACGCCGGGCAGCAGGTGATCCTGCTGCTGAACCGGCGGGGATTCAATACCCATATCTCCTGCCGCTCCTGCGGGCAGGTGCTTACCTGCCCATCCTGCAGCATTTCGCTGACCTATCACCGGGCCAATCGGCGCCTGATGTGCCATTACTGCGGGCATACGCAGACCCCGCCAAAGGTCTGCCCGGCCTGCGGCTCGGATAAATTGCAGTACACCGGCCTTGGAACACAGCTTGTGGAACAGGAGCTGGAGGAGCTTTTCCCCGGCATACCGGTGCTGCGCATGGATACCGATTCCACCATGTCCCGCTTTGCTTACGAAAGCAAGTTCAAGGCCTTTACAGAGGGCGAATACCGCATTATGATCGGTACGCAGATGGTGGCCAAGGGACTGGATTTTCCGGCGGTAGGGCTGGTTGGTGTCTTATCTGCCGACCAGGCGCTGTATGGCGATGACTACCGCAGCTATGAGACCACTTTCTCCCTGCTCACGCAGGTGATCGGCCGGGCCGGCCGCCGCGAAAAGCGCGGTAAGGCGATCATCCAGACCTATACGCCGGATAATCCGGTGATCGCCCTGGCAGCCGCACAGGATTACACCGGCTTCTACACCATGGAGATTGCTGCACGGCGGATGATGCATTACCCGCCGTACGCCGACCTGCTGCTGTTTGGGTTTTCCGGCACACAGGAACCGCCGGTGCAGCAGGCCAGCCGCTGGATGCTGGAGCAGCTCCGTCGCCTCGCCGCCGGCGAGTATGCCGGCCTGCCGATGATCGCCCTGGATCCCACCCCGGCAACAGTGCTGCGCGTGGCGGGCAAATACCGCTACAAGCTGCTGCTGAAGGTCCGCAATTCGAGAAGATTGCGGGATATGGTGCGGCAGGCTCTGGCGGTCTTTTACCGTGAACCGGCATTCAGGAATGTCCGTGTTTTTGTGGATATCAACCCGGCGTCCATGCTGTGACGCCTATGGAATGGAGGGTACGCTCACCGATGGCTATTCGAAAAATTTTGACGGACGAGGATCCGGTACTGCATAAGGTATGCAAGCCGGTGGAAAAATTTGATGAGCGCCTGTGGCAGCTGCTGGACGATATGGCCGATACGCTGCACGCCGCTGACGGTGTTGGTCTGGCCGCCCCACAGGTGGGGGTGGTGCGCCGGTTGTTCATTATGGATACCGGTGACGGACTCAAGGAATGCATCAATCCGAAAATTCTTGAGCAACGCGGCACACAGGAATGTGTGGAGGGCTGCCTTTCCAGCCCGGGCGAGTACGGCATGATCCATCGCCCGGCGGTGGTCAAGCTGCAGGCGCAAGATCGCCACGGAAAATTCTTTATCGTGACGCTGCAGGAGCTGGCCGCACAGTGCGCCTCGCACGAAAACGACCACCTGGACGGGATTTTGTTCAAAACCAAGGTGGATCGCATGCTGCGGCCGGAAGAGCTGCAGCAGCCGTAAGATCTGACAAAAAGGAGGGGACAGCAATGAAGCTGATCTTCATGGGCACGCCGGATTTTGCTGTGCCCAGCCTGGAACGCCTGCTGGCGGACGGGCATGAGATCCGGCTGGTGGTAACGCAGCCGGATAAGCCGGTCGGCCGTAAACAGATTTTAACACCACCACCGGTTAAGCAGTTCGCCGAGGCGCATGGTCTGCCGGTGTACCAGCCGCGCTCCATGCGCACCCCGGAGGCGGAGGAGACGCTGCGCAAGGCCGGGCCGGCGGAGGCCATTATTGTGGTCGCCTACGGAAAAATTCTGCCGAAAAATATACTGCAGCTTACCCCGCGCGGCTGCATCAATGTCCATGGCTCTCTGCTGCCGAAATACCGTGGGGCGGCACCGGTGCAGTGGGCGGTGCTCAATGGCGATGCGGAAAGCGGTGTCACCACCATGCAGTTGGATGAAGGGGTGGACACCGGCGATATTCTGCTGATGCAGCGCCGGCCACTGGATGATCAGATCACCGGCGGTGAGCTGTTTGATCTGCTGGCGGCCGACGGCGCTGAGCTGCTCAGCCGCACCCTGTGTGAGCTGGAAGCCGGCCGGCTGCAGCCGACACCGCAGCCGGCGCAGGGCGCCTGCTATGCATCCATGCTGAATAAATCCATGTCGCCGCTGGAGTGGACGAAGCCCGCCGGGGTATTGCACAATCAGGTGCGGGGGATGAACCCCTGGCCGGTGGCTTCGATGGTTTATGCACAGAAAACGCTGAAGGTATACCGTTCCCGGGTGGCCGATGGGAACACAGCGGCCGGCCGACCGGGTGAGGTGCTGTCGCTGTCGCCTCTGGTAATCGCCTGCGGCGAAGGGACAGCACTGGAGCTGGTGGAGGTACAGTACGAGGGAGCCCGCCGGATGCCTGCCGCCGATTTTCTGCGGGGACACCCGCTGCAGGTGGGCGAACGCCTGGGCGCGCAGCCCTGAAGTTGTTTTGAAAGGGGATAACCTATGCCGTTCTTTTATATGGATTATTGGTATTTGGTGCTTGTGGTTCCGGCGTTGCTGATTTCGCTGTGGGCACAGGTGCGGGTCAAATCGGTCTTTGCCCGGTACAGCCGCTGCCGTGTGGCCTGTGGCATGACCGGTCGGGAGGCCAGCCTCTACATCCAGCGGCAAAACGGCATTTCCACCGGTATGGCGCCGGTGTCCGGCTCGATGACGGATTATTACGATCCAAAGAACAACAGCATCCATCTGTCGCAGACCGTTTACGATCAGGCGACGGTGGCGGCAGTCGGCGTAGCCGCCCATGAGACCGGCCACGCCCTGCAATATGCCAATAACTATGGCCCGGTCCGGCTGCGCATGGGCATGGTGCCGATAACCAATTTTGCTTCCGGTCTGTCGCCGGTACTGGTGCTGCTGGGGCTGGTGCTTGGCTATGATCCGCTGGCCTGGGCGGGTGTGCTCCTGTTCAGCGCGGCACTGCTGTTTCAGCTGGTGACGCTGCCGGTAGAATTCAATGCCAGTGCCAGAGCGGTGCGGGCGCTGGAAAGCAGCGGCCAGTTCACCGCCGACGAGCTGACCGGGGTCAAACGGGTGCTGTCTGCGGCGGCGCTGACCTATGTGGCCGCCACCTTCGTGTCTCTGATGAGCTTGCTGCGTCTGATCATGATCGTGAGCGGCAACTCCCGGCGGAGGAACCGCTGATGTCTGCCCGCCAGGCGGCGGTGCAGGCACTGCTGCAGATCGAGCAGGCCGGCGGCTATTCCAACATTGTGTTGGAGGAGCGGCTGTCCCATACGGCCCTGTCTGCAGCGGATCGGGGGCTGCTGACCAGACTGGTCTACGGCGTGGTAGAGCGCCGGCTGACGCTGGATTATTGCCTCAATCGGGTGTCCTCGGTTCCGGTCAAGCAAATGGAGCCGGCCGTGCGGGAGATTTTGCGGGTGGGCGCGTATCAGCTGCTGTATATGACCCGTATTCCCGCCTACGCGGTGGTCAGTGAGGCTGCCGGGCAGGCATCGCCCCGGCTGCGTGGATTTGTCAATGGCGTGCTGCGTGGGGTACAGCGGCAGGGAGCCGCCCTCATCGAAGCCTTGCCCGATACCGATAAGGGACTGGAGCAGCGGTATTCCTGCCCTCGCGTGTGGATCCGCTGCTGGCGGGATGCCTACGGCGAGGCGATGACCCACCGGCTGCTGGCGATGCTGAATGAGGCTCCGCCGGCGTACATCCGCATTTGTACACAGAAGATCACCCCGGCTGCGTTTACGGCGCTGCTGGATCAGGCGGGTATCGCCTATACTGCCGTCCCCGGTCTGCCGGCGGCGCTGCGGCTGGATAGCAGTCAGGCGCTGCTGTCCCTGCCGGAAGAAACGCAGGAATTCTATTACTTTCAGGACGCTGCCTCGCAGTGGAGCTGCCGGGCGCTGGGTGCCCGGCCGGGGGAGCAGGTGGCGGATGTGTGCGCCGCCCCCGGCGGCAAGACCTTCACGGTGGCGCAGGATATGCAGAATACCGGCCGGATCGTGGCGGGGGATATCTACCCGCAGAAGTGCGGGACCCTTCGCCGCCGGGCGGCAGCCCTGGGGCTTTCCTCCGTTGAGGTGGTGCAGCGGGATGCCGCTGCCGACCCGCCGGCGGAATGGCTGGCGCGTTTTGACCGGGTGCTGTGTGATGCGCCCTGCTCCGGGCTGGGCGTTATCCGCCGTAAGCCGGAGATCCGCTATAAGCAGCCGGAGGATTTTGCCGATCTGCCGGCGCTGCAGCTGCAGATCCTACGGCAGGCAGCAAAGCTGGTGCGCCCCGGTGGGATACTGCAGTATTCTACCTGCACGCTGCGTCCGGAGGAAAATGAACAGGTCGCCGCGGCGTTTTTGGCAGCAGAGGCGGGGTTTGCTCCCCGGCAGCTGCCGCTGCCGGAGTGCTTTGCTGCTGCCGGCCTGCCGCTTTCCCACCAGATTACATTGCTTCCCCCCGTCCACGGCACGGACGGTTTCTATATTGCCGGTTTTGTCAAAAAGCAGAATGAGGTGACAGCTTGAGCACGGTAGACCTGCGCTCCTTGACCAAGGAGGAGCTGGCGCAGCAATTGGCGGCGCTGGGCTGCCCGGCCTTCCGGGCGGAACAGATCCGCCGCTGGCTGGATAGCGGTGTGACCGATTTCCGGCAGATGTCGAACCTGCCCCTGGCGCTGCGTGAGCAGCTGACTGCGGCATATACGGTGCCGGGCGTCACCATCGTCCGCAAGTTGACTTCAGCGATCGACGGTACGGTGAAGTACCTGTTTGCACTGGATGACGGCGAGACCGTCGAATCGGTGCTGATGCAGTATAAGCACGGCTGGAGCCAGTGCCTTTCCACGCAGGTGGGCTGTAAGATGGGCTGCACCTTCTGTGCTACCGGCATGGGCGGTTTCATCCGCAATCTGTCGGCTGCAGAGATTCTGGCGCAGATCGAAGCCGCACAGCGGGATACCGGCGTGCGTGTTTCGTCCATTGTGCTGATGGGTATGGGCGAACCGCTGGATAACTACGAGCAGGTTGTCCGCTTTATCCGGATGCTGGGGGATGAGGGCGGTGTGCATATCGGCATGCGCCATATCTCCCTTTCCACCTGCGGGCTGGTTCCCGGCATCCGCCGCCTGATGCAGGAGCAGCTTCCTATTACCTTGTCTATATCGCTGCATGCACCCAATGATGCGATCCGTTCCAGGACCATGCCGGTCAACCGGCGCTGGCCGATAGCGGAGCTGCTGGATGCCTGCCGCGCGTATATAGAGGCCACCGGCCGCCGCATATCCTTTGAATATGCGATGATCGACGGCGTAAACGATTCCGATGCCTGTGCAGAGGAGCTGGCTGATCGCTTGCATGGGATGTTGTGTCATGTAAACCTCATCCCGGTCAATGCGGTTGCCGGAAAACCGCAGCGGCGCAGCTCACGCCTGCGCATAGAGGCTTTTATGGCCGTGCTGCAGCGCCGTGGCGTCAATGTGACGGTGCGCCGCACATTGGGATCGGATATCAATGCCTCCTGCGGGCAGCTGCGGCGGCAGGCCGACCAGCCGGAGCCGCAAGGGCAGCGATAGCAGCAGAGGAACTGCAGGAGCAGAGAAAGGAGGCGTACCCATGAATGTGACAGGAGATACCCACATTGGATTGGTACGCAGCAGCAATCAGGACGCACTGGAATTTGCCGGGCTGGATGCAGATACAGCCTTTGCCGTGGTCTGCGATGGCATGGGCGGTGTTAACGGCGGCAATATCGCCAGCGACATTGCCGTACGGGTGCTTTCCGAGCGTATCCGCCAGGCATATGCCGACGGGCAAACGGTCCGTTCGCCGGAATACCTGTTTGCCAGCGCCATGGAGGCGGCGAACATCGCCATCTACGATGCGGCGCAGGCGGAGCCGGAGTACAGCGGCATGGGCACGACTGTAGTGACGGTGATCCTGCATGGCCGCACCGCCTACATCTCCCATGTCGGCGACAGCCGGGTATACTTATGCCGCGGCGGTGCACTGACACCGCTGACGCGGGATCACTCCGTTGTGCAGGAGATGATCGAAAGCGGCCAGCTGACCGAGGAACAGGCCCGTTCCCATCCGCGCCGGCACTTCATCACCCGCGCGCTGGGGGTCAAGGAGGACGAATGCGGCGAGTATGACGAGCTGACGCTGCAGCCGGGAGATCGGCTGCTGCTGTGCACCGACGGCCTGACCAACACGGTGGAGACAGCCGCCATAGCGGCAATCGTGGCCGGGCAGCCGCCGACAGAGGCGATAAAAAGCCTGATTTCCGCAGCCCTGGACGGCGGCGGTACAGATAATATCACCGCGGTGCTTATGACAACCGACGAGAACGACTGATCGGATTTTTCAGAGAAAGATGAGGACGAAAGATATGGATAAGTATTTGGGCAAAAGATTGGATGGCCGCTATGAGATGCGGGAGCTGATCGGTGTCGGCGGCATGGCGTATGTGTATAAGGCCTACGACTGCATTGATGACCGTACAGTGGCAGTGAAAATTCTGAAGGATGAATTTCTGAACAATGAGGAATTTACCCGCCGTTTCCGCAATGAGTCCAAGGCGATCGCTATCCTCAATCATCCCAATATTGTCAAGGTGCTGGATGTTGGCTTCGGTGAGCACCTGCAGTATATCGTGATGGAGTACATCGACGGGATCACCCTCAAGGAGTATCTGGATCAGCGCAAGGATATCCGCTGGAAAGAAGCGGTGCATTTCACCGTGCAGATCCTGCGGGCGCTGCAGCATGCCCATGACAAGGGCATCGTGCACCGGGATATCAAGCCGCAGAATATCATGCTGCTTTCGGATGGGACCATCAAGGTGACGGATTTCGGTATTGCCCGCCTTTCCCGCAATGAGCTGCGTGCCACCATTGATGGGGAAAAGGCGATTGGTTCCGTGCACTATATCAGCCCGGAGCAGGCGCGCGGCGAGATCACCGATGAAAAGGCGGATCTCTATTCCGTTGGTGTGGTGCTGTACGAGATGCTCACCGGCCGTCTGCCCTTTGAGGCGGATAATGCGGTCTCGGTGGCTATCATGCAGATGCAGTCGGAGCCGACCGCTCCGCGGGAGATCAACCCGGATATCCCGGAGGGTCTGGAGCAGATCACCATGAAGGCCATGCAGAAGGATCCGGCCAAGCGGTATCAGTCTGCGGCCGAAATGCTCAGCGATTTTGACGAGTTCAAGCGCAATCCCTCCATCAAATTTGAATATACCTACTTTGTAGACGAGACGCCCACCCGCTATGTGGACGCTATCACCCGTGTGCGCGGCGACCAGGCGGATGATCCGGATGCCGACGAGGATGCTCCCGAGGGCAAGAAGAAGATCTCAACGGTCGCTATCCTGGCTGCGGTGGCCTCGGCGGTTGTGGTGGTAGCCGGTCTGATCGTTCTGATCGTCTTCCAGTTTGCCTCGGTTGGCGGCCGCAAGGAGATCACGGTGGACAATTTCGTTGGCGAAGAATATGCCAAGCTGTCGGAGAAAGAGGGCATCGGCAACTACGATATCAAGGTGGAAGAGGGCTACAATGCCGAGCAGCCTGCTGGCTATGTGTATAAGCAGGAGCCGGTTGCCGGCAGCACGATCAAGATCAAGGGTACAGTGACCCTGTATGTCAGCAAGGGCTCCCGCCTGGAGGCTGTTCCTTCATTGACCCCCGGAGAGCTGGCCAGCACTGTGCGCAGCCGTCTGGTGGCTGCCGAGTTTGAGGTGGAAGAAGCCGAGGAAAGCAGCACAGAGTATAAGAAGGGCACCGTCATCCGTCTGGATCCGGAGCCGGGCACCAAGGTGCAGTATGGCTCAAAGATCACCATGTACATCAGCAGCGGCGCACCGGAATCCGAGCCGATTGATATGCCGAATGTGACCGGCTATTCCCTGTCCGACGCAGTGGAGCGGCTGGTGACCGCCGGATTTACCCGCAGCAAGATCAAGACGACCATGGTGAATGACAAGGCGGCCAAGGATACCGTGCTGTCGGTCAGCCCCTCCGGCTCCAAGGTGCTGCCGGATGCGGAGATCGAACTGAAGGTCAGCACCGGTTTCTCTGATGTGGAGATCCAGCTGCCGATGCCGAATACCGATACCACGGCCGATCTGCAGTTCTTCGTGGCCGGCAAGATGGACGAGGCGCTGACCAGCCGGTACACCGGCATTGTGCCGAAGGATATCGGCACGCTGCGCTTCACCGTCAGTGAGAACGCTGCTTCCTATGTGGTCACGGTCAAGATTTCTGTGGCCGGAAAGAACAATTTCAGCGTTTATGCGACCTATGATGTGGATGGCACAAATGGCAAGGCGACACTGAAAGAAAAGCACAACTTTAATGATAAAACGCCGACCACCACGACCGCGCCCACTTCGGATGCTTCTTCGGATACGCCGGATGAGCGCAATCACTGAGGAAAACGCATGGAGCAAAAGCTGCAAGGGATTGTCCTGCGCTGCATCGGCGGCTTCTACTATGTAGAGGCCGCCGGTGCAGTTTATACCTGCCGGGCCAGGGGCGCCTTCCGCCGCCGCGGGCTGACGCCTGTTGCCGGCGATCATGTGCATATCACCGTGCCGGCGGAGGGCGATGGTGTGCTGGAGGAGGTACTGGAGCGACGCAATTATTTGCTGCGTCCACCGGTTGCCAATCTGGATCTGCTGGTGCTGGTGGCTTCTGTGCGCGAACCGGAGACCAATACGCTGGTGTTGGATAAGATGATCGCCATCGCGGAAAAAAGGGGGATCACGCCGATCATCGTGATCAATAAAGCGGATCTGGCGGACCCCTCCGCGCTGGAGAATATCTACCGCCGCGCCGGGCTGGAGTGCTATACCGTGTGCGCCCGTGAGCCGAAGACGCTGGAACCGCTGCGGCAGCGTCTGGTCGGACAGGTAAGTGTATTTTCCGGCAATTCCGGGGTGGGAAAGAGCAGTATCCTGAACGGGCTGGAACCGGCATTGGTGCTGGAGACCGGCGAGATCAGCCGCAAGCTTGGGCGCGGCCGCCACACCACCCGTACGGCTACCCTGTATCCGTTGGCTGGGGGATATCTGGCCGATACCCCCGGCTTTTCTTCGCTAGATATGGCGCAGGTGGAGCCGATTGCTAAGGATGAATTGGCCGATTGCTTCCGGGAGTTTGCACCATACCTCGGCCGCTGCCGTTTTGCCGGCTGCGCTCACTATAAGGAGCCGGGCTGTGCGGTGCGGCAGGCCGTGGAAGCAGGCGAGATCCCGCGCAGCCGGTACGAAAGCTATGTCACAATGTACAAGGCTGTGAAAGACAAAAAGGAGTGGGAGAAGCCGTGAGCCGCTGTGTGATATTGTGTGCTGGGCCGGTGCAGGAACCGGCAGTGTTGGCGGCGTTTTTGCGCCCGGATGATCACATCATCGCCGCGGACGGTGGCTGTGCGCTGGCGGCGCAGCTGGGTGTACAGCCGCACGAAATCGTGGCGGATTTTGATTCGGCTACGCCCACAGCGGTGCCGGCCGGTTCGCGGGTCATCCCTTTGCCGGTGCGTAAGGATGTGACGGATGCCGATGCGGCAGCCGAGCATGCCTATACCGCCGGATACCGGGAGCTGCTGCTGCTTGGCGGCACCGGCGGCCGCCTGGACCACGAATATGCCAATCTTTTACTGATCGTTCGGCTGGCGCAGCGCGGCTGTCGGGCGGTGCTGGCGGACAGCCGTAACCGCATTGAGGCTGTTTTGCACTCACCGCTGCGGCCGGAGCCACTGCCGGGCTGGCAGCTTTCGCTGTTTGCGTTCGGTGCACCGGTCACAGGTTTGACCATCCGCGGTGCGGCCTACCTACTGACGGATTATACCCTGCAGCCGGCGGATTCGCTTTGCGTCAGCAATCAGGCGTCGGAACAGTGCGAGATCACCTTTTCTTCCGGCACGCTGCTGCTGTTCCGCTCACGGGATTGACACCTTTTTTCTTCTGCCGGCATATGCTGAGAATAGCCACAGCTCTGATACGGGTGGTGCGGCAAAATGACCGGCAGGGGAGGGGAAAGGAATGCGACGCTACTGCAACCGGCGCAAAGGCGGTAAGACCATGGTTTGTTTTGCGGCTTTTGGCTGTGGGCTGGTCACCTGTTGCGTTCTGCCGCCGAAGGTGCTGGTCATTTTGCTGGGCGCGGCGCTGATCCTGTGCGGAGTTTCTTGTGGGAAACGCTGAGTGAGGGGTGGATCTGATGCGTGTTGTGGTGGTGAAAAGTCCAAAGGTGTTTCGCAGTCTTTTGTGTCGTCTGTTTCATATCACCTGAAATACCGGAACATATGCGCCCCCGGCGGCTGTTTGCAGCTGCCGGGGGCGCAATATTTTTGCTGCTGTGCGCATATTTGCTACGGACAGCTCATAAGCATAGGGTGAAGCAGAAAAGGAGTGAGTGGAATGGAACAGATATGCCGCAAGCAGACAGTCGCCGTTTCGCGTCCGGTGATGGATGTGCAGGAGGAATATACCCTTAGCGGGGATTTTGTGCTGCCGGAGTATTGCCCGGATGTGGCTGTGGTGCTGAAATGCCTGATTACCCCATATATCGTCAGCCGTCAGTGGAGCGGTGACCAGCTGATGCTGAGCGGTACGGCCACCGTGCGGGTACTGTACCTGGATGAGGAACGCCAATGTGTGCGGGAGGCCGAATTCAGCCAGCCGGTGTCCTGCACCATGCATGCAGACGGGCAGCCGGAAAATGCCATGGTGCAGATCGCGTTGACGCCGGAGTATGCAAACTGCCGTGCCACCAGTCCGCGGCGGCTGGAGGTGAGCGGCGCCTTCCTCATCCATGCAAGCACCGAAACAGCGGGGGAACTGGAGCTGCTGTCGGCGTGTCAGGATGATTCCCTTTACACAAAAACCGCCACTGTCCGTACGACCGCACCGAAAACCTGTGCCGAACGGATACTGGCGATCAATGAGTTATTGGACTTTGACAGCAATTTGCCGGAGGCTGAGCAGCTGCTTGGCGGTGAGTGCCAGCCCTCCGTGCAGGAGTGCAAGCTGCTCAGCGGAAAGGCGATTGTAAAAGGGCAGCTGCATATCCACCAGCTGTATACGGATGATTCCCGCAAGGGGAGCACCTATGTGCTGGAATACGATCTCCCCTTCAGCCAGATCCTGGATGTGGAGGGCGTGCAGGAAGGGGAGCTGTGCACAGCGCAGGTGTCACTGCTTTCCGATACGCAGCGTCTGGCACTGAATAGTACGGGACAAAATGCGGCATTGGAATTCACGGCAAAGCTTTTGGTGCAGGTGCAGGTATACAACGAGGGATCAGCGGAGCTGGTGACCGACGCATTTTGCTGCCGCTGCCCGGCGGCATTGGAGACGCAGGATCTGCAGCTGCGTGCCATGACCGATGTTCAGCGACAAACGGCTACGGTCGAAAAGGATCTGGAACTGCCCGGCACCGATACACAGGAAATTTTGGATATTTGGGCTCAGCCCATGGCGCTGCCCGGCCGCTGCGAGAACGGCAAGGCGATCCTGGAAGGGCGGCTGTTGATCTGTCTGCTGGTGCGGGATGCAGACGGTGCCGTGGCGTATTACGAGCGCCCGGAGGAATTCCGGCTGGAATACCCGGCGCAGGGGGATACCGTACAACCGACCTATACAGTGACCGGTGTGCGGTATACGGTGGCGGGCGGCCACCTGCAGCTGCGTGTGCAGCTGCAAATGACCCTGACGCAGTGGGAGCAATGCTGTCTGTCGGTTGTCCGGGACATTGCCCTGCAGGAGGAGCAGGCCTACCCGGCGGATCGCGCCGCGCTGAAGCTGTATTATGCGCAGCCTGGAGAGCGGGTGTTCGATATCGCCCGCCAGTGCCATGCCTCTCCGGCTTCTATCAAGGCGGAAAATGAGCTGCGGGAGGATACGCTCCCCGGCAAAACGGTTTTGCTGATCCCCATGCCCTGAAGCAGAAATCCACGATCGCCGGGGGTGATTGCCTCCGGCGATTTTTTGTCCGGTGCCGCTGCTTGCTCCCTCTTTTTTGGAGCAGGGAATAGCGGAAATTTTCCATAAGGAGCAGAAAGATGACCGCTTTTGAGACGGGAATACAGCATATCAACGGCTGGGTGTGGGGATGGACGCTGGTCATACTGATCCTGGCTGTGGGGCTGCTTTTAAGCGTGCGCACCCGTTTTGTGCAGGTGCGGCATTGCGGCTTGGCTCTGCGCTGCGCTATATCCGGAGAGCGGCAGGGCGAGGGGGAGGTCAGCGCCTTTGCCGCTTTGTGCACAGCCCTGTCGGCAACCATTGGCACCGGCAATATTGTCGGTGTGGCAACGGCTATTACCGCTGGCGGTCCCGGTGCTTTGTTCTGGATGCTGGCGGCCGCTGTGCTCGGTATGGCCACGAAGTACGCCGAGGGGCTGCTTGCCGTGCTCTACCGGGTGCAGAAGCCGCGCGGACACTTCCTTGGCGGACCTTTTATGTATATTGAACAGGGGATGGGGCCGCGGTGGCGCTGGCTGGCAAAGCTCTTTGCCCTTATGGGGGCGCTGGCAGGACTGCTTGGGATCGGGACAATGGCACAGGTCAGCGGTATTGCCGGTGCGGTGGAGCGCTTTTTCGATCCCCAGCACCGCGCCGTTGCTCTCACGGTTGGTGGCCGGCCATTTACCTGGGCAGTGGTGCTCTCCGGCGCGGTGGTCACGCTGCTGTCGGCGCTGGTGCTGCTTGGCGGCGTCAAACGCATCGCCGCCGTGGCGCAGGTGGTGGTGCCGTTTATGGCGGTTACCTATGTGGCACTTTCTCTGCTGATCCTGGTGCGCTGCCGTGCGCAGCTGCCGGCGGCGATCGGTCTGGTCATCCGTTCAGCCTTCCGGCCGGAAGCGGCTTTCGGTGCAGCCTGCGGGATCACACTGAAAATGGTCATACAAAAAGGGGTCAGCCGCGGTATTTTCTCCAATGAGACCGGCCTTGGCTCGGCCCCTATTGCGGCGGCAGCCGCCTGCACCCAGCAGCCGGTGGAGCAGGGACTGGTGTGCATGACCGGCACACTGATTGATACCATCATCATCTGCAGCATGACCGGCCTGTGTGTGATCGTGACCGGTGCCTGGCAGCAGCCGGAGCTGGAGGGGGTACAGGTGACGGACTGGGCGTGGCAGTGCGGGCTGCCCTGGTCACCGGTGGTTTCTTCCTTTCTGTTGATGCTGTGCCTGTGCTTTTTTGCGTATACGACGGTCATCGGCTGGAATTACTATGCCGAGCGCTGTCTGGAATATCTTACGGATAACCGGCTGGTCATGCAGGCATATCGCTATCTGTATATTGCGGCGGTATTCATCGGTCCGTACCTGACGGTCTCCGCTGTCTGGGATATGGCGGAGATTTTTAACGGCCTGATGGCCTTCCCGAACCTGATCGCTTTGGTTGCACTCAGCGGCGAGGTTGGAAAAGAGACACGCGCCTATTTTGCCAAAAAACATCGGAGCCGCTGAAACGGCTCCGATGTTTTTTCAGTAGTTTTCGGGCTTCAGTTGGAAATAGGCCTGCGGATGGGCGCAGACCGGACAAACCTGCGGAGCGGATTTGCCGATCACGATGTGGCCGCAGTTGCGGCATTGCCAGATTGCATCGCCATCCCGTGTGAAGACCTTTTCCTGCTCAACCGTGTTCAGCAGACTGCGAAAGCGCTGCTCATGGCTTTTTTCGATCTCAGCGACCATGTCAAACAGCGCAGCGATGCGGTCAAAGCCCTCTGCCCGCGCTTCCCTGGCCATGGTCACATACATCTCGTTCCACTCATAGCTTTCGCCGTCGGCGGCGTCCGCCAGATTGGTCACGGTGGCGGGGATACTGCCATCATGCAGCAGCTTGAACCAGATCTTGGCGTGCGCCCGCTCATTTTCAGCGGTTTCCTCAAAGATGGCGGCAATCTGCTCATAGCCGTCCTCGCGTGCCTTCGCTGCATAATAGGTGTATTTGTTGCGCGCCTGGCTTTCGCCGGCAAAGGCGGCCTGCAGATTGGCTGCGGTGCGGGATCCCTTCAGCTCCATAGCGTTTCCTCCCTATACGATCAATTGAGCATAGTATGGAAACAAACGGAGCGATTTATGCGTTCACAGACAAAGAGTTTCGCCGGGCTGAACACAATAGGGCTTCTTATCTGCCACAAACCAAACCGGTATACGGCCGGGGTTGTGGACAAGCGTCTCGTCGACATCGAATTGCAGCGCATCGTAGGCGGCAAGGTAGTCGTAAATCTCGATATTCGTCGCGTACCACACCTCATCCTGCCCGCCGGCTCGGCGGCACAGCTCCTCCAGACGCTCCCAGTTGTTGTTCCGGTCAAATTCGAAGCTGTGTCCCCACACATAGAAGAGCAGCGGTGCCTGCCCTTTGGGCGGCTTTTGCGCCAGATCGGCTGTGAGGAACTCCTCCAGCCAGATGAACAGCTGCGGATTGTCATGGTGGGCGGTGGGGATCCAGTTGTACCAATCGAGCGGCAGCGCAAAGCGGTTGTTATCGCCGCCGAGTGAGCGGGAGTAGGCCACACCGGCGTCGTGCAGGATGCGCCGCACGGTATCGTAGTCTACGCCCGGCTTGAACTGGGTTATGCCGCTGTCCGGATAGGCCATGCCGCGCACAATGCGCGCAAAGCGCCGCTCGAGAAGCTGCCGTCCCTCCAGCACCTCACGCATGACCGTGCAGGGGGAGGCCAATCCCGGAGCGATATGGTGGTCGCAGTGCTGGGCGATCTCATGACCGCCGGCATCCACCAGGGCTTTGGTATCCTCCACCGGCATACGGATGTTCTGTTCTTCCAGAAAAGCGTTATTTACATTGAGGGTGCACTTGATGCCATAGTGCCCCATGATCTCCAGCAGATGCCGGTCTGCCAGTTTATTGTCATCATAGCTGGCGGTGAAGGCTTTTTCACGGCCGCCGGGAAAAAGCGGGAAACGATACATCATGCGGTTTTGCCTCCTCTGCGTATTTTCTTAAACGGAAAAAGCACTTGCAAAGCAAGTGCTTTTTCATGGAGCAGGTAAAGGGAGTCGAACCCTCCTATCTTGCTTGGGAAGCAAGTGTTCTACCGATGAACTATACCTGCCTATTTCACGGGACGCGTTTAAGTATACCACAAGGTCCCGGAAATTGCAAGAAGAATTTACAGGATTTTTTTGAAATTGCCAACGGTTTCGCGCACGGTGGAAATGTAGGCGAACGAGCCGGGAAATTCGCTGAGAATCGACTGAAATTCCACCACCTGGTGCTTGTTCACCACGCAGATCAGCACGGTCTTGCCGCGGTGGGAGTACATTCCGGTGGCCGGCACCACCGTTACGCTGTGGTGCAGCTCGGCGATCAGCCGCGCGGAGATATCCTCGGCGCAGTCGGTCACCACCTCAAACTTGACCGCCTCCTTGCCGCCCTGCAGGATGGCGTTGCCAACGCGGCCGATGATAAAGCTGTAGGCAATGCACAGCAGCACCGGCTCGATCTTGAAGCCGTAGACAAAGTAGGAAAGCACAGCAACAGCAATGTTCAGGCCGAATATCATCCACACAATATTCAGATACGGCTTTCTTTTGCGCAGCAGGGCGGCGAGAATATCGGTGCCGCCGGTGGAGCCGCGGTTTTTCAGCGATATGCCGGAGACAAAGCCGCCGACAACGCCGGCAGCCACCGGCGCCAGCAGCGTGCTGGTGCCGTTTGCGGTCACATAGGCGATCGCAGACAGATCCACCTTTTCAAACAGCAGGATCGCCACGGAAAACACCACGGTGTATACGCCGCTGCGTACAGCAAAGGCGTGGTCAAGGACAAACCAGGCCACCACCACCAGCGGTATATTCACCAGCAGATTGAGGTAACCGATCTTGAAGTCAAACAGATACTGGATCATAGTGGCCAGGCCGTTCAGGCCGCTTGGGGCAAAGGCATTGTTCAGAACAAAGATGTGATAGCTGAAAGCCGAAAGCACGGCACAGCCGACCAGCATGGCATACGACAGGGCAGTACCGGTGCCGGAAAAAGTGCTTTTCTGCATGGAATTCTGCATGCGACTGACTCCTCTTTGCGGCAGACCGCTGCTGCGTATCTGCCCGGTTCGTAATGTTCAACACGGTTATTATAGACGAGCCGGCAGAAAAATGCAACAAAAGACTGGAAAAATGCGCAAATATCCTGTATACTGTATCGTTGTGATAAATGAAACGGAGATAAGGCGGGAAAGAAATGCGCATTGGGGATATTGAGATCGCCGGGCACGCAGCGCTGGCGCCGATGGCCGGGGTGGCTGACCGGGCGTTCCGCCGGCTGTGCCACGGCTACGGTGCTGCCTTTGTGGTGGGGGAGATGGTCAGCGGAAAAGGTCTGACCTATGGCGATAAAAAGAGTGCGGAGCTGCTGCAGCTGGATGAGGATATCCGGCCGGCAGCCATCCAGCTGTTCGGCGATGACCCGGCTATCCTGGCAAAGGCAGCTGCCATGGCCATGGCGTATCATCCGGATTGGATCGACATAAACTTCGGGTGCCCGGCCCCCAAGATCGCCGGCAACCACTGTGGCAGTGCTTTGATGCGGGAGCCGGATCTGTGCCGCCGCCTGGTGCAGGCTGTTCACGATGCCGTGCCGGTGCCGGTAACGGCGAAGATCCGCAAGGGATATGACAAAAACAGTGTTAACGCTGTAGAGGTCGCACTGGCCTGCGAGGCGGGCGGTGCGGCGGCGATTACCGTGCACGGCCGTACCCGCGACCAGATGTATGCGCCGCTGGTGGACAGGCAGATCATCCGGCAGGTCAAGCGGGCTGTGCGCGTGCCGGTGATCGGCAACGGCGATGTGACCGACGCCCGCTCGGCGGCAGCCATGCTGGAGGAGACCGGCTGTGATATGGTTATGGTCGGGCGCGGGGCGCTGGGTGCCCCATGGGTCTTCGCACAGATCGAGGCGTACCTGACCCATGGCGCGCTGCTGCCGGCGCCGGGTGTGGCGCAGCGGATGTGTGTGCTGCTGGAGCAGGTGCGGCTGGCTGTGCAGTATAAAGGTGAGCGGGTAGCGCTGCTGGAGGCACGCAAGCATGCGGCATGGTATATGAACGGCCTGCGCGGGGCAGCGGCCTTCCGGCGGCAGGCCGGCACCGTGACCACCCTGCAGGAGCTGGAGACGCTGTGCTGCCGCGTGGTGCAGGAAACGGAAAGCGAGGAGTGAAAAACCATGGAGATGACCGAAAAGCTGGTGCTGGCCTCGGCCTCGCCCCGCCGCCGGGAGATTTTGACCCTGGCTGGCGTTCCGTTTGAGGTTTGTGCGGCGGCAGGCGAGTATGCCCCCGAAGGACTGCCGCCGGAGGAGCGGGTGCTGGCGCTGGCGCGCAGTAAGGCGGCACAGGTAGCCGGGCAGTTTCCCGCACGGGTGGTGCTGGGCGCGGACACCATGGTAGAGCTGGACGGTCGGATGCTTGGCAAGCCGCACACGGAGCAGGAGGCGGTCGATATGCTGCTCTCCCTGCAGGGGCGGACCCATCTGGTGCGTACCGGCGTATGGGTGATCCGCACAGATGCCGATGGGGCGGCTGTCAAGCAGGATGGCTTTGCCGATACGGCACAGGTGCAGTTTTTCCCCTTTGACCGGCGGGAGGCAGAAGCCTATGTTGCCACGGGTGAGCCGATGGATAAGGCCGGTGCCTACGGTATCCAGGGGTACGGCCTGCGCCTGGTGGAAAAGGTGTGCGGGGATTTTTATACAGTTATGGGACTTCCCGGCGGCCGCCTGCTGCGCTTTTTGGCGGTTTTCTGAAGCATAACGGCACAAAACGCGAAAATCTTTCAGGAATTTGCATTTTTCTGTTGAGATTTTCTTCCAGCCGGTATATAATGACTAAGTAACTGGGTAAAAATAGAATTGTTTGCATTATTTATGAAGAAAGGAAGTTTCCTTATGTTTTTAAGCAGAGATATCGGTATTGATCTTGGCACAGCCAATACGCTGGTGTATATGCGCGGCAAGGGCATTGTGATGCGTGAGCCGTCTGTTGTGGCTGTGGATGTGAAAAAGGACGAGGTCATGGCGGTCGGCAGCGAGGCCAAGGAGATGATCGGCCGCACCCCCGGCTCAATTTCCGCTGTGCGCCCCCTCAAGGATGGCGTGATCGCCGATTTCGAGGTAACCTCCGCTATGCTGCGGTATTTCATCAAGCGTGCGATGAAATCCACCTTTTTCCACCGTCCCCGCCTGATCGTCTGCATTCCCTCCGGCGTGACCGAGGTTGAGCGGCGTGCTGTGGATGAGGCGGCGCGCAATGCCGGCGCCAGGGATGTCGAGCTGATCGAGGAGCCGATGGCGGCAGCGATCGGTGCCGGGCTGCAGGTGGATGAGGCTGCTGGCTGCATGGTCGTCGATATCGGCGGCGGCACCTCCGAGGTAGCCGTTATTTCGCTGGGCGATATCGTAACAGCGCAGTCTGTGCGGGTGGCCGGCGATGATTTTGACGAAGCGATCATTTCCTATGTAAAGAAGAAATACAATCTGCTGATCGGTGAGCGTACGGCAGAGGATCTGAAAATCAAGCTTGGCTCCGCTTTCCCGTACGAGAACGAGTCAACGATGGATGTGAAGGGCCGCAACCTGGTGGACGGCCTGCCGAAGAATATCGTCATCTCGGCCGAGGAGGTGCGGGAGGCTTTGGCCGATCCGGTCGGTTCCATTGTGGATGCGATCAAGTCCACGCTGGAGCGCACCCCGCCGGAGCTGAGTGCCGATATCATTGACAATGGTATTATGCTGACCGGTGGCGGCGCACTGCTGCGCGGTCTGGATATGCTGATCAACCGTGAAACGGGTATGCCCGTGCATGTGGCCGAGGATCCGCTGGATTGCGTGGTCAACGGCACCGGCAAGTGCCTGGATCTTGGCATGACCAGCAATTTCCGTGCCAACCACCATCAGTAATTTATCACTGCGGCCGGTGCCGGGGTACAGGCGCAGAAATATCTGTTGAACTTTTTTCAGCCAGAAAAAGCGGGGGAGCCGGCTTTTCCTGGCTGAAATATAATCGAGGGATATTTCCCGGAATTTTTAGGAAGCAGTAGAGTGACCGGAAAGGCGTGTGGGGATGAAGCATTTTTTCAAGAGCTTTTTTGCCAGGGCGGTTGGCGTTGTGGCGCTGTTGCTTGTGGGCGTTATGATTTACAGCGCCACGGCCGGCGGCTTTACCACCCTGCCGGAGACTCTGCTCGGTACGGTGATCACGCCTTTTCAGTCGATAACCGCTTCTGTTTCCAATGGCGTGGCCGGCTTTTTTGGTCAGCTGACCGGCCGCGGGGAGCTGCAGGCGCAGCTGAAGGCGCTGCAGGAGGAAAACGCCAACCTGCGCAAGCAGATGGTGGAGTATGATGAACTTAAGCAGAAAAATGATTGGTACAGCGAGATTCTCGGCCTGCATGAGGAGCATTCCGATTATACCTTTGCCTCCGGCCGGGTGATCGGGCGTGATTCTTCGGATGTATATGGCAATTTCACCATCGCTGCCGGCACCAATGCCGATGTGGCGGTCAATGATCCGGTGGTGACCACCGACGGCACACTGATCGGCGTAGTTGAGGAAGTCAGTCTGACCTATGCCAAGGTGCGCACGGTGCTGGACTCCAGCTCCAAGGTGTCGGCACAGATCAGCCGCACCGGCGCCACCGGCTATACGGCTGGCGCTGCCCTGCGGGATGCACGCCAGAATGTGCTTTCCCTGACAACGCTGGAGCGTTCCTCCGGCGTGTCGATCGGCGATTATGTCGTTACCTCCGGTATCGGTGGTATTTATCCGAGCGGGCTGCTGATCGGCAAGGTAAAATCTGTGGACAGTGCGCCGGACGGTATGACACTGGATGCCAGCGTGGAACTTTTTGCGGATATTTATAATCTGAAACAGGTAATGGTGATCACCTCCTTTGAGGGGCAGCAGGCAGAATGACAGAGATGGAGGGCTTGCCGTGAGCAAAATCAGTCTGAGCGGTATGTTCCGCCACAAGGGCAGCTATTCGGCGCTGATCTACAGCCTGGTAGCGCTGCTTCTTCTGCTGCTGCAGTGTGCGCCGCACGGCTTTCCGACGCTGTTCCATGTGCGGCCGGCACCGCTGGTACCGTTTGTGGTGTGTGTGGCCATTTTAGAGGGTGCCAGAGCCGGTGTGATGATCGGCACATTTTCCGGTCTGCTGTGGGGAATCTATTCCTTTCGCTTGTTTGGCATGGATGCCCTGCTGCTGATGGCGCTTGGTCTGGCGGCCGGTCTGCTGGTGGAATGGCTGCTGCGCGCCAACTTTCTCTCGGCACTGCTGCTGTGCAGCGCGGGCATATTGGTGCAGGCGCTGTTGGAGTGGCTGCTGTGCTACCCGCTGCTGGGTAAGCCACAGGCAGCTGCGGTGCTGCTGCAGGCTTATCTGCCGGCTTGTTTATATACTATGCTGCTGATACCGCCAATCTATTTTTTGGTGTTGTTTTTGGCCAGGCGTATCCGCCGCCGTGTACGGGACTGAATGATTGCGTGTGCTGCTTATGCTGCACCGGGAAGGGGATGAACGATCATGCTGCGAACAAAAGAGACACCGGCGCCGAGTATGCGCCGGCTGACAGCCGTTTTTCTTGCCATGGCCGTCATTCTCGGTGTTTTTGGCATCCGTCTGTTCCAGGTGCAGATCGTGCAGGGAGAGCACTATGCCTCCCTGGCTGATGCAGACACCAAGACCACGATCAGCATTGCCGCTTCCCGCGGCGAAATCCTCGACCGCAACCAGATCCCCATTGTTTCCAACCGCACCAGCTATGCGGTAACGCTGGATTATAACTATTTCCCGCACGGCACAACAGCCGAAGAGAAAAAGGAGCAAAACGATTGCCTGCTGCGCCTGACGGCATTGCTGACGGAGCAGGGGGAAGAGTGGAACGATACACTGCCGATTACAAGTGAAAAGCCCTATGCCTTTACAGAGGAGCGGGAGGCAGATGTGGAGCGGCTGAAAACACAGTTCCGTATGGCAACCTATGCCACGGCCGATAACTGCATGCAGCGCATGATCGAGGAGTATGCGCTGGAGGATTACACAGAGCAGGAGCAGCGCTATCTGGCCGGCATCCATTATGGAATGGTGCAGGCCGGTTTCCGTGCTTCTTCACCCTATACCTTTGCCAGCAGCATTTCCAGCACCACGATGTATAAGCTGCTGGAAAACAGCACGCAGTACCCGGGGGTGGATGTCAGCACGGTTCCGGTACGGGAGTATACCGACGGTACCGTTGCCTGCCATGTCATCGGGCGTGTGGGGCCGATCTATGCGGAGGAATATGCCGAGCGAAAAGAAAAGGGCTATTCTTTTAATGATACCCTGGGTAAAGAGGGGATTGAGCTGGCGGCGGAGGATCATCTGCGTGGCAAGGCCGGCAAGCGGACGCTGGTGAAGAATTCCAGCGGTACGGTTATTTCCGAGGAACAGACGCAGGCACCGACGCCGGGCGACACCGTGATTTTGGCGCTGGATGCCAAGCTGCAGAAGGTGGCACAGGATACCCTGGACGAAAAGATCCAGTCCCTGCGCGCAACGGCCGGCGAGGGAAAAGGCAAGGATGTCAAAAGCGGTTCGGTGGTTATGCTGGATATCAAGACCGGCGGTGTGATGGTGTGTGCCTCCTGGCCGGGATTTGATATTTCGCGGCTGTCTGCTGATTACGAAGAGCTGAATAAAAATACCGACCGTCCGCTTTTCAACCGCGCTCTTGCCGGGGCTTTTCCCTGCGGCTCTACCTTCAAGCCAGGGGTGGCCCTGGCTGCCATTACCGAGGGGGTCATTACACCGTCCACGGTGATCAATTGTACGCACACCTATACCTACTACGCACCGAGCTATACGCCGAGCTGCATGGGGTGGCACCACGATCTTACCGTGGTAACGGCCCTGCAGAAATCCTGCAACTTCTTCTTTTATGATGTCGGCCGCCGTATGGGCAGTACCTTATTTGGGTATCTATCCCTGTATGGCTTCGGTCAGACGACCGGCGTAGAGCTGGAAAGGGTGGAATCGGCAGGCACGCAGCAGACGCCGGAATACCTGCAATCCATCGGCAGCACATGGGTGCCGGGCGATTACCTGCAGCTGGCAATCGGCCAGCGCGGCGCCTACACGCCGATACAGCTTGCGGCCTATACCATGATGATTGCCAATAAGGGCGTCCGCTACAAAACGCATTTTATCGACGCCTACCGGAAGTATGACAGCGACGCAGACGAAAAGGTCGAGCCGGTGGTGGCTGCCGAGGTCGAATGGTCGCAGGCGGCCATGGATGCTGTGCACGCCGGTATGGTTGCCGTCGGCAAGGCCGGTACGGCCAGTGCATATTTTGCGGCAACGCCGTATACCGTCGCCTGCAAGACCGGTACGGCCGAGACCGGTATCCGCGGTTCCTCCGACCACGGCACATTTATTGCCTATGCACCGGCCGATGATCCGCAGATAGCCATTGCTGTGGTCATGGAGCGCGGTACCTCCGGCGCCTCCACCTATGTAGCACGGCAGGTGCTGGACGCTTACTTTGCCACAAAGGAAACCGGCGACCCGGTTACCGAGAGCAATGTGCTTTTGCCGTAAAGGGGCGTGTGTTGCCGGAAATTTCCGGCTTTTTCCCCGGGATGGGGTTTACATTCTCCCGGAATTGTGCTAAACTAACCAATGGATTGGACGGAGTTGTGCTATGAACGAGATCTGCGTGGTAACATCCGGCAAGGGCGGCGCCGGCAAATCGACTGTCACAGCCGGCCTCGGCTACGCGCTGGCGCGTATGTCCGGGCGGGTGCTGCTGATTGATGCAGATGCCGGGCTGCGCAGCCTGGACCTCATGCTGGGGGTCGGCGGCACCACGATGTTTGATCTGTCTGATGTATTTGCCGGCCGCTGTGAGCCGGTCAGGGCGGTGTATCCTTCACCGATGTGCCAGAATGTGTTTGTGCTGCCGGCTCCGATCAGTCTGGAGGAGATGTGCAGCGCGGAGGATATGCGCCGCCTTTGCCGCGGGCTTAACCGCTACTATGACCGCGTGATCATTGATTGTCCGGCTGGCGTCGGTCCGGGCTTTGCTACGGCGGTGGCCGCGGCAGACAGGGCTTTGATTGTGACGACGCCGGATATGGTGTGTGCACGCGATGCACAGATCGTATCCCGCCTGTTGGAAGAGCACGGTGTGGCCTCCCGTCTGATCATTAACCGGCTGCGGCCGGCCAAGGTGATGGATGGCTCCATGCCGGATGTGGACGAGATCATTGATACCGCCGGTGTGCAGCTTTTGGGTATCATCCCGGAGGACGAGGCCGTGGCGGTGGCCAATGCGAACGGCCGGCCGCTGCCAGCGGATTGCCATGCCGCCACCTGCTTTGCCAACATTGCCCGCCGGTATGCCGGCGAGTCTGTGCCGCTGGCACGCCTGGAGCGTATGTAAAACAATATGGCCGCAACAAGGGTCATTTAACTGCTTTATGAAAGGAACGAACGAATATGAACATTGCTTTGATCGCCCACGATGCAAAGAAAGAGCTGATGGTGCAGTTCTGCATCGCTTACTGCGGTATTCTCAGCCGGCATAATCTGTGTGCTACCGGCACCACGGGAAAGCTTGTGGCTGAGGCGACCGGCTTGAAGATCACTCGATACATGAGCGGCTCCCAGGGGGGCGATCAGCAGATCACTGCGCGCATTTCCTGCAATGAGATCGACCTGCTGCTGTTTTTCCGGGATCCGATGACGGTTAAGGCGAACGAACCGAGCGACAGTGATATGCTGCGTCTGTGCGATATCCGCGGTATTCCTGTGGCGACCAATATCGCCACGGCCGAGGTGCTGATCCACGGCCTGGAGCGCGGTGATCTGGATTGGCGGAACATTGTCAATCCGACCAACTGATACGCCCGTCCGTCCGTAAATCGAAAGGGCACACGCTGTGTGCTCTTTTATTCTGAAAATGACAGGAGCAAAAACATGGAGCTGATCACACAGGCCCCGCGGGGCACACAGGATGTTTTGCCGCAGGATAGCTACCGCTGGCAGTACATTGAGCGCACGGCGCTTTCGGTGGCAGAGGATTTTGGTTTTCGGGAGATCCGTACCCCGGTGTTTGAACATACCAATCTTTTTCTGCGGTCGGTGGGGGAAACCTCCGATGTGGTGCAGAAAGAGATGTATACCTTTGAGGATAAGGGCGGCCGCTCGATCACGCTGCGCCCGGAGGGAACCGCCGGCGCGGCGCGGGCAACGCTGGAGCATGGCCTGCTCAATGGTGCCTTGCCTGTAAAGGTATCATACATTACATCTTGTTATCGCTACGAAAAGAGCCAAAAGGGTCGCTACCGCGAGTTCCATCAGTTCGGTGTGGAGTGCTTTGGTGCTGCGGCGCCGCAGGCGGACGCCGAAGTGATCTCGCTGGCAATGCAGGTAACCAAAACGCTGGGGCTGAAGGGGCTGGCACTGCATATCAATTCTATTGGCTGCCCCACCTGCCGCGCCCGGTATTCGCAGGCGCTGCGGGAGTATTTCGGCGCGCACCGGGAGGAGCTGTGTGAGACCTGTCTTGGTCGGCTGGAGCGCAACCCCATGCGCATACTGGACTGCAAATCGCCGGTCTGTCACAAAATTGCTGCGGGTGCCCCACTGATGCTGGATTATCTGTGTGAGGACTGCCGTGTGCACTTCGAGACAGTGAAGCAGTGCCTGGATGCGGCGCAGGTGCCGTATGAGATTGATCCGCACATCGTCCGCGGGCTGGATTATTATACCCGCACGGTGTTTGAATTGGTGGCGGAAAACGGGCTGGTGGTTGCCGGCGGCGGCCGCTATGACGGCCTTGTGCAGGAGCTTGGCGGTGCTCCGCAGCCCGGTCTTGGCTTTGCCATCGGGCTTGAGCGCCTGCTGATGGTGATGGAGGAGCAGCAATGCACCTTCCCGGAGCCGCCGGTGTGTGATCTGTACCTCGTTTCCATGGGGGCGGCTGCGGCTCAGCGGTGCTTCGTTCTTGCCTCCCGTCTGCGGGAGGGTGGCGTAGCTGTCGAGTGCGATATCGTCGGCCGGTCGCTGAAGGCGCAGATGAAATATGCGGACAAGCTGGGGGCGCGCTACACCATTGTGGTCGGGGATACCGAGCTGGAAACGGGTGTGGCACAGCTGAAAAATATGGCCACCGGCCAAACGGAGGATATCCGTTTGGACGATAGCCTGTATACCACGCTGTATAACAAATCGCTGGATCGGCAGCTGGCCGGCGTGGCCGAGCTGTTCGGCTCCGTAGCCGAGCAGGGCTGACCAACTTCGGAATAAAAAAGGGGAGTTTTCATTATGGCAGAGACCATCAAAGGGCTAAAGCGTACCGCCTACTGCGGAGAATTCCGGGAAAGCGATGCCGGTAAACCGGCAACGGTGTTTGGCTGGGTGCAGCGTCAGCGCGACCTCGGTCAGCTGATTTTTGTGGATTTGCGCGACCGTACAGGCATTGTGCAGCTGGCATTTGACCAGGATACCGACCGCGCCGTATTCGATAAGGCTTTTACTCTGCGCAGCGAGTATGTTGTGGCAGCGCGCGGTACGGTGCGCGTGCGCTCCGCCCGCAACAAGGATATCCCTACCGGTGATGTCGAGATCGCGGTGGAGGAGCTGCGTATCCTGAACAAGGCGGACACGCCGCCCTTTGAGATTGTGGAAAACTGCGCCACCGCTGAGGCTACCCGCCTGAAGTACCGCTATCTTGACCTGCGGCGGCCGGATCTGCAGCGCAATCTTTTGCTGCGGCATGATATCGCCAAGGCCGCGCGGGATTTCTTCGATGAAAACGGCTTCATCGAGCTGGAGACCCCAATGCTGATCAAGTCCACTCCGGAGGGCGCGCGGGATTTTCTGGTGCCCAGCCGTATTCACAAGGGGGAGTTTTACGCCCTGCCGCAGTCCCCGCAGCTATACAAGCAGCTGAGCATGGTGGCCGGCTTTGACCGCTATGTGCAGCTTGCCCGCTGCTTCCGCGATGAGGATCTGCGTGCGGACCGTCAGCCGGAGTTCACCCAGATCGACCTGGAGATGTCCTTTGTGGATGTGGAGGATGTGCTGGCGATCGGTGAGGGACTGATGAAGACCCTGTGGAAGCGGATCCTTCATATCGACCTGCCCACACCGCTGCCGCGTATGACCTACAACGAGGCGATGGAGCGCTTTGGTTCGGACAAACCGGATACCCGCTTCGGCATGGAGCTGATCGACCTGACGGATGCTGTGCGTGGCTGCGGCTTCGGCGTTTTCGCCTCGGCTGTGGAAGCCGGCGGTACCGTACGCTGCCTCAATGCGAAGGGGGCGGCTGCTAAGATTTCCCGCAAAGAGATTGATAAGCTGACCGAAATGGTCAAGGGCATCGGGGCCAAGGGGCTTGCCTGGGTGCGCTGGACGGAGGAAAGCTGCACCTCTTCCTTTGGCAAATTCCTCACGCCGGAGGAAATGGAGAGGGTACTGGCTGCCGCTGGCGCCGAAAAGGGCGATGTGGTGCTGATCGTGGCCGATACGGTGAAGAAACATGTGCTGACCACGCTGGGCGCCGTGCGTCTGGAGCTGGCCAACCGGCTGGAGATCCACCGCGAGGGCTACAATCTGCTGTGGATCACACAGTTCCCGTTCTTCGAGTATAATGAGGAAACCGGTCACTGGGATGCCATGCACCATCCCTTTACCGCGCCGCTGGATGAATGCATCCCGTATCTGGATACCGCTCCGGAAAAGGTCTATGCCAAATGCTACGATCTGGTGCTCAACGGCATTGAGCTGGCTTCCGGCTCCATCCGGATCACGGATGCCGAGCTGCAGAACCATATGTTCCGCGCGCTTGGCCTGAGCGAGGCGGAGGCACAGCAGAAGTTTGGGTATCTGCTGGAAGCCTTCCGCTACGGTGCACCGCCGCACGGCGGCATGGGTATCGGTCTTGACCGTCTGGTTATGCAGATGCTGGGCGCTTCTACCCTGCGGGATGTGATCGCCTACCCGAAGGTGCAGAACATGACCGAGCTGATGACCGATTGTCCTTCGCCGGCAGACGCCGAGCAGCTGGACGAGCTTGGTTTGGCTCTCGCTGCCGGAACAGAGACCCCGGAAGAATGACTTTTTACAGGACGCACGCCTTATCGGTTGTGCGTCCTGCTCTTTTTTTGCGGCGATCGTCTGAAATTTGCGTCTACCCGTTGAAATGCGCCGCCATTTTTGCTATAATAGCTTCTATATAATGGCTGCTCAATAACAAAAAATACGCATAAATCCCTTGGAAATACTGTGTTT